>Ga0207996_1000503_pt1 | contig 33985 bp, 41 predicted proteins | sample AntAceMetag02UKG_FD_184773 | JGI IMG/M metagenome (GOLD analysis project Ga0207996, IMG submission 184773) | Saline lake microbial communities from Ace Lake, Antarctica - Antarctic Ace Lake Metagenome 02UKG (SPAdes) (version 2) | ecosystem: Environmental > Aquatic > Non-marine Saline and...
AACAATCTTCTTTTGTTGTCATAATACAATTCAAATCATCAAATACACAAGCCCCTCCAACAGAAGGATTTGATTGAGCATAACAACTTTCTTCATCATTTAAATCTCCCCTAAAATTTATACTAACAGCATATTCAGTTGATAATTGCCTGCATTCTGTTTGTGTTACAAAATAAGCCAAGTCACCAATTAAACAACAACCGTCTTGACACATTGGAATTTCATCTAGCGGTGTTAAATCCCAAGTGCCTCCATTATTTGTACAAGCTATTTGTTCTGTATTTGGGCTACATGTTCCTGTGTCTGTATCAATGCAAGTTCCGGAAGCACAATAAGTTGTTTGATCACAAGAAGTTGGAGCAGGTGTTCCAAAATTTAAATCACATTCAGAAATAGGTGCATCTCCACACCAAGGGCCATCAATTAATTTTTGGCAACACACATCTGCAGATACAAGAATAAGAGAAAAAATTACAATTAATGGAAACAATAATAAAAAATATTTTATCCCCTTTACCATTCAATAATTAAAGAAATCATACTTATAAGTTTTTTTAATATCCCTGCTCATTAAAAGCTCTTGCAATGATTGAACATTTTTCTTGAGGAAGAGGTAAATTTCCAAATAAATCTTTACATTTTATATATAAATCTACGTCTGTATTCCATTCAACATAATGATTAAATCCATTCAAATCATTCATTTGAATTCCATCTTCATATGCATAATTACAAGTATCAGTTCCAAATACACAAGTTCCGTCCTCGTTAGTTACCAATTTCAAAAATTCCTCTTCATAATAAATTCTTGTTACAATTGGTGCCTGTTCGTCAATTTCTATTGTGAAATTTATTAAATCTTTGGCAGAATTTCCTGCTTCATCAATACATTTTACTTCATAATTGTAAAACCCTTGAGGCAAAAAGAAGTCTTGAGTATTTTCATACAAGAATTCATAATTTCCAGCGTTATAAAAATCATAAAAATTCCCATCAATACCGTATTGGCATTTAGTTTTTCCTTCGTTTGCTCCAGCAGAAGTTTTTACTTTTAATGTTGCTTTAATAGTATTTGTTGAATCAATTATTGTCGCCCCACTAAATTCATTATTAATTGTTACTTCATCTATCTGAACAGGATATGTTCCTTTAAGATTCAAAATATAAGGATCCTTATTTGAAAATCTTTTTCCAATAGTTTCATTTACTCCAGCTAACCAAGGCTTGTCTTTACATTTGATATAAAATTCATTATCGACTCCCTCTTGAATCCCTGTTAATGTAGAACTACAACCATATGTAAAAGTATTTAGAACAAAGTAATCATTAAGATTTTGTGAACAATCTTCCATTTCATTATCCATCGCTTCGTAATCTAAATCTTGAAAATCCCAACGACAATTTGCTGGTTCATTTGTATAAACTTCTAAGGGAACATCAGATGTATTAAATCCAATATAACTTTCTTGTAAATAATTTGTGCCTTCGATTATTGGGGCTTGTGTGTCTGGTCCGTCGTCAACACAAAATTCTATTAAGAAATTTGCAGTAGTTGGATTTCCATTTGTGTCTTTACATCTAATAAAGAAAGTATAATTTTTTGAAGTTTCAAGTTCCCATCCAATTCCTTCTAAGGCTTCTTGACTCGGCATTCCCGACGCTGGAATTTCTAAAGAATGATTATATACACTTACTGGTCCTTGTGCCATGTAACTTGTCATGTCTGATAAATTATTTTTTCGTACAACATCAATCATACATTCAGCAGGTTCATTTGATTCAACACCGAATGCAACTGAAGTGAATGGTAAAACACAACCATTGTTATTTGGTTTGTATACAACTTTTGCACCTCTTTCTCCTGGAAGAACTGCAGTACTATCAATATACATGTAATCTTCAGATTTCAATGCGGATTCTAAAGGAGTTAATTCTGGTGGTAGAATATCTTTTTCATTTATCCAAACACATTTTTCATCTTGTGTTCCTTCATTAATAATATCACAAGAATTACCTAATGCATGACATTGATATTCGCTACAACCGTATTTGAAATCATTACAAAGTTCACAATCTTGTCCACCATCTTGAGGTTTCCAAACTTGTGGTTGATAAGTAAAAACTTCTTGAGAAAATTCTTGATAAGTAAATGCTGTGTAAATTACTGTTGCTACAACTACTACAGCTGCAACCATCCACCCAGGAGGTCCAGCCGTTGCAGAAGCCGCTATTACTACTCCTGCTTGAGTTAAAGCTATTGAAGCCACTGCAGCAATTGCTGCTGAAGTATATGCTGAAGCTTTGATGCTTTGCATATTTCTTTCTCCTGCCCCCAATAAATTTGCTGCTAAAATTACTAATTGTGCTGCACCGAATGCAACTGCTAAAGTGTTAAAGGCATTTCCTACAACTGCTCCGAATCCTTTTGGAGTTGAAGAAATTTTAGTTATTGTTCCTGCAGAATCTTTTACTGCACTTCCTTGAAAACCTTTGGTAAAATAAGTTAAAATATTATTTTTTGGTGCCTGAAGTTCTGGAACTGAAGGAGCCTCAGGAGGACCTACAAAATAAGGGCTTGAAGAATCTGACATTAATGCATTTGTTATTTCTTCTTTGGGTAAACTTCCCCCAGCTTTTATTGTTCCATCTGCAACTTTCTTTTTGAAAAGATCTAGAACTGTTTTTGTTGAACCAATAGCAGCAATTCCTGTTCCTAAAGCATTAGTAAATTCTTTTGCTGTAAAATCTTTTTTTTCTTCTGGAGCATCAAGGGGAATTGGTGAAGATGATTGTTCGCTTTGAGTATTTGGTTCATCTGTATTAGGAGTTATTATTGGAACACAACATACATGGAATTTATCTCCCGAACATTTTTCAAGTTCAATCAATCCATTAACAATTCCGGAATTTGTCACAGCATCACAACTTTCCCCCCCGATGGGAGCATAAGAATAAGTATGGCATAACCCCCCTAAACTAATGCATGCTGAGTCATCTCCTCCTGCACTAACAACTTCAATACTAGAACCAATCATGAATGCAAAAGCTACAATTCCTAAAATTAAAAGTAATGTTTGACTAATTGCTATTGCACCAAGTTTATTTTTTTTATTTATTATCATGCTCTATATTCTCCGATGACCAAATCATTTCCTTCATAAATCTTTTCTGATTCCGATTCCCCTTTTGAAGAGCCATCTTGTTTTAATTTTTGAAACATTGCTGTTACAATTTCTACTTCTGGATTTGCTGCTTTTCCGAGGAAGTTTGATTTATACCCACAATCTCCAAGGGACCTTGTCCTATCCCATAAAGAACTTATCCATTCTTCGTGTGTAAAAAATATTGGATAATTTCTATTTCTAGTATCAGCACAACCGACAGTATTTCCTTTTACAGTTCCTTTAGCTTGACCATCTCCTCCTAAAAATCCTCCAACATCACTAACATCACAATAATGTCCTTTTCTTAATGAAATAAAATGATCGGCCAAACTTCCCCCAACGGCTTCTCCATGCCAAAGTTTATTTTCCATATCTAATGTACTTATATCCTTGGCATATCCGGGAATTAAATAACAATTTTCTAAACATCTTTCTGCTGCATCTTTTGGAGAAACATCTTCAAATTCATCTCTTTCTTCACCACCCCATCCTGCCCAATGAGTTTCATAAACTACTGCTTCAGTTACTGCTCCAGATAAACATAAAGAAAGTCCATCATTATTTTCATTCCAGAAATCAAAACCTGGCGCATATAATGGAACACAGGATCCTTGGTCTTCTTCATTTCTATCGCTGTCAGTAGTCATTATCTCTCCATCATACCTATAACCTGGAATCCATTTACAATCTACATCTGTATCTTCACAAGTTGTTCTGTTATTCAGAGTGTAACAATCTCTCCAATTATTTGCCCTACATTGTGCAACTTTAAATCCCGAATCAAAACTCGACTCCACACAATATTCATTTCTATAATCTTTACAGGGCTCAGTTATAACTTCACCATCCATACAATTTAACTTATAATATCTTGAACCGGGCAGATTATATTTTGTTACATCTAATAAATCTTCTCTTGTTTTTTCTCTTTGGAAAAGTCCCAACAAAGGATCAACTTTTATTGAAGGGTAAACTCCCTCAGAACTTGCACACCAACTTTCTCCATGTTCATATGTTTCATCAACCCCATCACCATCAGTGTCAAAGTTACAACCTAAATCAGCACAAACATTGTCTCCAAATTCTGGTCTCGTCGGAGTTGCAGGATTATTCCGATTATATTCTTTACAAGTGCTTCCTTCAATATAATTACAATTCCCACAATTTACTCCAGCAGAACAAATTGCATCAGTTAGAGAAATCCAATAATTTTCCATTTCAATTGTCCATTCATTTTCATTTTTTGTAAACATTGAAGAATCATAAACATTAGCTAAATTATTACAAGAGTCTAAAAAATAAACTTTTCCATTCTCATCACAACGAGTATTTTCTGTCTTTGCACAGTTTGTTTCTAAATGTGTTGCAGTACATAAAAATCCTTCATTAAAATCTCCTTCTTTACTTAAACAATCTTCTTTTGTTGTCATCAAACAATCCCTTGAATCTAAAACGCAAGCTCCTTTTACTGTGGGAGTTGATAATTCAAAACACATGGATTCTGTACTTATGTCTCCCCTGAAAGTTGTGTTAATTGAATAATCTGTTGCTAATTGTTTACATTCTGCTTGTGTTACAAAAGCTACACCGTCACCGACCATGCAACAACCATTTTGACATATTGCTATATCTTCTTTTGCTTGCGGATCCCAAGTTCCCCCTTCACTTTCACATCTTAATTTTGGTGTATTTGGCATACAAGAACCTTGATCAGTATCAATACAAGTTCCAGTACTACAATAAGAAGTTTGTTCACAAGAAGTTGGTGCAGGTGTTCCAAAGTTTAAATCACATTGTTCAGCGAGAGAATTTTGACACCAATTTCCATCGATTAATTTTTGACAACAAACAGTTCCTTCGGCAGCCACAAAAGGAAAAATTACAAATAACAAAAAGACTACTAAAAATAATTTCAATCCCACTTTTTTATTTATCATCTTAATATCCTGGGGGGAATGCTAAACTCCTTGAAGCAAATTGGAATTTCTTCTCTGTATTTTTGTCTGTTAAAATATAAATTTTTGTTTCATCTGATCTTTTTATTTTTTCAACCTTTAGGTCAGGATAAAGCATCATATATTTTAGAGGTTCTGCTTCGCCAAGAGCCGTTTCCCACTCAGTAATACTAGAGGCAACTGCTATAAGTTCATAAAGATTATTGTTCAAAATGACATTAAATTTATCATATTTTTCTGAAGAGTCTTTTGTAAGAGTTAATTCATATTCAAAATCAGTTACAATTCTCTTTGGTAAAAGTTCAACAACTACTTCGCCGGATTTTAAATTCACTTGATAACCTTTATTTTGATAATCTTGTTTCAATGCCTCAAAACAACTAGAAACATCTTCTTCAATTGAGTTTTTTATTTCTGAAGTCACATGTTTTCTTAAGAAAGGTTGTTGTACTGAACATAATTTATAATATTCATTGGTGTAACAAGAATATTCTATATCATATCCTTGGTATAAATAACTGTTACTTGGGTTAACACTTCCGCCTTGAAGAGATAAATTTTCTACGACGTTTTCAATTTTGTCTTCCATACATGAACGCATAAAAGAATAAGGATCTTTTGTTTCTAATCCCACTGTGGATTTTAATTGTGGAAGGAAAAAGTAAATTAATAGGCCTAAAACCACAATTACTATTGCCAGAATTATAAAAATAGTTACTTGCCCCTGTTTACCTCTGAAATTCAAATTATCACCCATGGATAATTTAGGAAATTATTATTTATAAAAGTTTAGAACTAGTCTTCTGTTTCAATTCTAGGAGCAAGAAGGAAACTTAAGCTTAAATGTTCACTTTTGAAATCCATTCTCATTGGATGATCGTTGGCAAAATTCAAATATGTTTTTTTGAATTGTTTTCCTGCTTTTGTGAATTTTTGTAAATATTCTAAACTATATCTTGAATGACAAGTTTCAGCTTCAATTACAACCTCATCACTTGAAAATTCAGTTCTTGCAGAATTCAATTCTTTTGCTTCAATAATAAATTTATTATCTTCAACTTTGAATGAACAAGCATCTCCAACAATTGAACAATCTTCTAAAGAATCAATTAAATCCTGTGAATCAATTTCCACTTTTGAAGAAAATTCTAAATGAGTTGGAAATTCTTTATCTTCTCCTTCAACTTCAATTAAATTTAGAGTAAAAATTCTCCTAATTTTGTCTTCAATTTTTATTTCAAGATTATTTTCATTTCTTTCTAAAACTAATGCTCCAGTTTTTCCACATCTTCTTAATATTTTTTTTAAATTTTCTAAATTTACTCCCAAAATTTCTTCTCCTACTTCAAATTCAGAAAAAGCAGATTTTGGAACTTTCAAGCTAACCATTGCAACATTTGCAGGATCAATTGCTATTATTGAAAGTCCAAACTCATTAATTCTAAGTTTTACTTCTAAAACCAGTTCAGAAATCAAATCTATTGATTTTGAAAAGATTGTTGGGTCTTCTAATTTTAGTTTCATATTATTTTGAATGTGGGTGCTTATTTAAGTATTATTATTCTTTCACAAGTAATTATATAAATCTTTTCTGGGTTCTTTTCTTATGGAAAAAGAACATTATGAAAAATCTCCAGAAGAGATAAAAATTAGGCAAATCACTCAGTTATATTATTCTAGAATAGATGTTCAAAATGCTATTTTTGAATTTTCAAAAAATAGGGAGATTTCCCCTAGATATTTTGATGGATTTGGAAAAAGACCAGATACTTTGCAGTTTAAAGGAGATATTTTTGGTCTGATAAAAAAGGGAGCCACTTCCCTTCATTGTTCAGAAGAGCTTTGGGAAAATGCTTTAGAAATTGAAACAGGAATGAATGAAAAACAATCCAATGAACTTAGAATTGGCTGGGATTTGTTAATTGATATTGATTGTGACCAGGGAATTGAATTTTCTAAATATGCTGCAAAAGCAATCGTTGAAACCTTTAAACATCATGGAATTAATAATGTTGGAATTAAATTTTCTGGTTCAAAAGGATTTCATATCTTAGTTCCCTGGGCTGCTTTTCCAAAAAACATCAATGGGATTGAAACAAAAGATTTGTTTCCTGAACTTCCTAGAAAAGTAGCTGCATATGTGAGAGACTATTCTGCAAAAATTATGAAATCTATTTTGCCCGAAAATTTTCAAGATGATTTGAAAAGAAAATTGAAAATGGGACACATGTGTAACAAATGTGGGGAATTTGCAGGTGAATATAGATTTGTTGAATTTAGATGTAAGAAATGTAATATTATTGAAACTAAAAAATTCAAGATGGGGACAAAAGGAATGCTTCCTAATTGTTATAAATGTAAAGGTCCCATGGAATTTAAACCTCTTCAAGAATTTCAGATTTGTGAAAATTGTGAAATAAATTCAATCAAAGAACCAGAAAAATTTAGTAAAAAACAAGTTGAAGATTTATATGAATTGATGGGATTAGATATTGTTTTAGTTTCTCCACGACATTTATTTCGAATGCCCTACTCATTACATGAAAAAACTTCACTTGCAAGTGTTGTTTTAACGGAAGAAGAACTTGAAAATTTTACTATGAAAGATGCTGATCCCCTCCGGGTAAAAGTTAGAAATTTCATGCCAGAGTCAGAAGAGAATGAAGCGGGAGAACTTGTTATGCAAGCTCTTGATTGGGCCAAAGATGCTAAATTTGGCGAAGAAAGAGAAGGGGCCACAGGAGGAAAATATGCTGACTTTAAACAAATTAAATTGGAAGGTATAAATGAAAAACAATTTCCACCATGTGTAAAAAAAATATTGGAAGGAATGGTTGATGGGAAAAAGAGAGGAGTTTTTATTTTGATTAATTTATTTAGATCAATTGGTATGGAAAAAGAAGAACTTGAAAAAAGAATTTATAAATGGAATGAAAAAAATGAAGTTCCATTAAAAAAAGGATATATTGTTTCACAATTAAATTGGATGTACAGAAGAAAACCAATCATGCCTCAGAACTGTAAAAAATTTTACCAAGATTTGGGAGTTTGTTCTCCAGATATGGTTTGTTCTAAAATAAAAAATCCCGTTAATTATGTTGTTAGAAAAAATTTTATTGAAAATAAAAAAGATTTTAAAAAAAATTTGAAAAAAGTAAATAACTCCAAAAATTAAGAAATATTTAAAAGGATTCTATTATTAAATAGCTTATGAAGAAAGAAGGTGTGCTACTTGGAATTTTATTTATATTTTTATTAATCGGAATTAATTTTACTACAGCTCTACTTCCCGGAGAATTTGAAGCGATAGAAAATGGATATGATTGTTTGAAAGACACGATCGATTCAAGAACTTGTAATCGATTATCTTTTGAAGAACAAATATTTTCTTTACTAAGTGTAGGAAAATGTAAAGACCAAGTTTTAGCTCGAGCCCTTGGAGATAATGAATGTTGGCCAAAAGAAAATTGTGATTTGAAACAAACTGCTCTTGTTACACTTGCTCTTGAAAAATTAAATATTGATACAAATAATTCTGAACAATGGATGCTAAATCAAGAAGGTGTTCCAACAAATATTGATTGGTTTTTAGAAATTGAAAGTGATGAAGCTACAACTTGTTCAATTTCTCATGAATCTAGAACTTACTCAGCACAAATAAAAGCAGATAAAACTGTTTCTATTGATAATGTTGAATGTTTAACTCCATCAACTTCTCTTGGTTCATACTGGTTTGAAATTAAAAAAGAATGCTATGATAAAACATTTACTATTTCATGTGATGAAGATTTTTTGACTACTCTACTTTTCAAAAAACCAGATTCATCAACAATCTATGTTTTAGATGAAGTTCATCCTTCATTAGCAGAGGGTACAACTGTTGAAGAAATTAATTCTGCTTGTTTAAAGAAAGGACTTTTTTGTGATTACGAAGGCTCACTTTGGGCTTCTTTAACATTAGATTTTTTGAATCATGATGTCTCTTCTTTTATTCCATATCTTTTAACTGGGAAATTAGAAAACCCTTCCTTTTTACCGGATTCCTTTTTATACTATTTAACAAATGGTTTAGAATTTAGAACAGACCTTTTATCAAAACAAATCAATCAACAATATTGGAAAGTTGGAACAGATAAATTTTATGATACTCCCTTAGCTCTTTTGCCTTTTCAGGTACAATTTGTTCAAGAAAAAGATAATTCTAAAGAATGGTTAATTGATGTTCAAGACCAAAGCGGATGTTGGAATAATGATCATGTTAGAGATACTGCATTTATTCTTTATTCCATTTGGCCTGAAGAAGGAATTACTCCTCCTGGACCAACATGTATTGAACTCGGATATGAATGTATTCTTAATTCGGCTGAATGTACTGGAAACATCTTAGGATATGAATGTGAAGCTGGAAGTGTTTGTTGTGATTCTACTGCAAACAATCAAAGCAATCAAACTATTACTTGTGAATCTGCTGGTTATGAATGTGTTCTCAATTCAACTTCTTGTGATGGAACAATTTTAGATTATAATTGTTCAACAGGTGTGTGTTGTGATGTGGATATTACGGGTGGAGATGATGATGATAATTGTGAAGATGAAGGATTTTATTGTATGTCTCCTGTAAGTTGTTCTCAAAGTGGGGGAGACTTCTTGCCTGATTTAGACTGTCCCGGACAAACTCAATGTTGTAGTGTTGACGAAATTGAAGAAACTTGTAATTCACTTAATGGTATTATTTGTAACGCGAACCAATATTGTAGTCAAGGAGAAATGTTCTATACCAATGAAATAGCATTCGGTGAACAATGTTGTGTTGGTGGAAGTTGTGAACTTTTACAAAATGGGGACGACCCAGAAGAAGATGAATATACTTGTGAAATTAACTTTGGGACATGTGAACAATATGAATGTGACAGCGGATATTCTGAATCATATGAATATACTTGCCAGTATGGAGACTTATGTTGTGTACAAGACATTGATTCTCCTGGAGAAAATAAAAGTTATTGGTGGGTCTGGTTATTATTCATTTTAATTGTGTTAATAACTTTGGGTATACTTTACAAAGATAAAATACAAGAATACCTTTTGAATATGAAAAATAAAGGTAAAGATAAAGATTCGGGAAGAGGTGTTTCTTCTGGGTTCCCTCCAAGTTATCCTAGAAGGCCCATGATGAGAACACCAAATCAAAGAAGAATTTTACCCCCACAAGGAAAACCAAGAGAAAGAATGAAGCGCCCTATTAACCAACCTACTCTGCGACCAACTATGAGATCAACCTTGAAAAGAACTGCTCCCAAAAAATCACCCCAAGAATTAAGTGAAGTATTGAAAAAATTAAAAGATATGGGCAAATAAAATGAAAAAATTTGTTTTTATTTTTGTTATATTATTCTTATCATTAAGTTTTATTTCAGCTGCTGAAATAGAAGTTAATGGAAAAATTTTAAAGGGAGAGACTTTGGTTGCTAAAATTTCTGGAAATTTTGTTCAACCTTTAACTGGAGAAAATATTTATTTTTATCGAAGACATATGCCAACTTCCATGGGTTTTTATGATCTAATAAAAATTCAAGAAGAATATTATTTATATGTAAATATTCCCCTAGAAAAAATCCCAGATAATTATTCTATCATTGTAAAAGATGCCAAATACATGATTGGAACTCAAATAGTTACTGATAACTTTTTTGGGAATTTTACTATTCCAAATTTAGAAGTTCCATTTACTTTGAATCCAGGAATTTTAATTGCGGATACTAATTATTCTATTGTTATTCAAAATTTAGAGCCAAGTACAATTATTGTTGAATACAAGCAAATTATATATGGTGAACAGCCAATTCCGGAACAAGGAACTTTTTTTGATACCTTAATTAATCTTTTTGAAGAATCTTCCATCGGGGAAGAAGTTGGAACTAACTATGTTAGTTTATTATCTGGACAAGAAAAAACTGTTGAAATTGTTCCGCAAAATTATCTGGGATTTCAAGAAGTTGAATTTAACTATGAAAATAGTTCACACGTAGTTCTTGCTTGGATCAATGAGGCCATACCTGAAGAAGAAAATGAAACGGAAATTGTGAATGAAACAATTGAAGAAACTCCTGAAGAAAATGAAACGGAAATTGTGAATGAAACAATTGAAGAAACTACTGAAGAAGAGAAAGATGAAACTTTTTGGGATTTGCTTTTTGGAAAGGATAAAGAAAATAATACTGAAGAAATAAATTTGGAAGAAGAGGAAGAAGAATTTATTCAGGAGGATAGTGATTTGGAAACTTGTGAAGAAATGGGGGGGGAAACTTGTGAAACTGGATTTAAATGTTCTATTGATACCGTTTATGCTAAAGACGCTAAATGTTGTTTAGATGAATGTCTAAAAATAGAAAAAAGTTCAACTGGAAAAACTATTGGGTGGGTAATAATAATTGTTCTTGTTTTATTTCTAACTTGGTTTTTTAAGAAAAAATATCGATCAAGTCCAAAACCTATTAATTTATTGAAAGTAGGTAAAAAATAATAATATGGCGTTACTCGAGTTTTATTGGATGAATTCTCTTTAGCAAAAAGAAAATAAAAAACCTATTCTTTTTTAGGTGCTAATTGCCTTATTTGATTTTCTAGAATTTCTTTTTCAGCTTGAAGAACTCTTGCAACTTCATCATATCCATGGAGTCTTCTTGTTAATTCATTTAATATATCTCCATAACCATTGTTTGTTAAATTAATGTGCTCGGGGGAGATTATTTCCATGTGTGCTGGCATATATTTAAACATTAACATAGCTAAAGTTATTGGACTTTCAACTTTTACTTCTACTTCTGCAAATGTTGTGAATAAATCTTTCTGGTCCTTTACTTCCTTTGGTTCATGTATTTTGCTTTCTTCTAAATTTACATTTTTCTCTTCTTTTATTTGATCAACAATTTTTTGTAAAGATTCCACTATATGTTCTTTTGGTCTACCTAGAATTTCAATAACCATCATCGCTGTAACTTTTGTTTCTCCACTCATTTTTTCTTTTCCTTGGTTTTATTAAATACAAGAAAAGCAACAAGACACAAAATATTCCAAAAGAATATTTGAGAATTTTGCTATCTCCTATTTTAGAAGTCGAATCTTGTGTTTTTATAGTTTTTGGGTTTAAATTGATTATTTCGGGTTGAATAATTTCTTTTGTCCCCTTAGTAAAAGATAAATTTTTATCAATCCTTTTTATTGGTTCTTTATCTGGGATTTCCTCTTCAATTTCTGTAATGGCTGTTTCCTCACAATTTTCTTTTCCTTTTGTTCCTTTTTGAAAAATCCAAGTTTCACACAATGAAAAAGTTCTTTCATCATTAAATATATCTTCAAAAATTGGCGTTTCGTCAATTAAATTTCCTCCTTTGTAAATTGAAATTTTTTCTTCGGTATTGTCTAACCATTGAGATTTGAAAATATAAAAATAATATCCTTCCATTGGTTTATTTATTATCAATTCTTTTCCATCATTGTTTATAAAAATATAATCTCCCAGATAAATTTCTTCAGAAGAATATAATTCCACCCATTCATGCCCCCCATCTGTCCCCGAAGGGTTCAATTCTATTTCTGTTATTTGTAATGCGGGAATTAATGGAATAAATAATAAAAGTAAAAAAATTGAAAAACGCATAACTAAATAATGAAAAAATTATTCTTAAACTTTATTCATGAATTTTTCCCTAAAATCAGTATAAACCACAACTATTTTATTCTTAACTTTTGTTTTTTTTGCAACCAAAATTCTAGGTATTATTTTTTTTTCTAAATACCAGATGCACATTCCTTTTTCAATTTTGTCTAATGATCCTGTTGATTTTACTTCAACTCCAATTACTTCATAGTTTTCTTCTGTTTTTTTAAAACACAATAAATCTGGAAAGCCAGTTCCAATTGCTAGTGCCCTTGTGAAAGGATTATATTTTCTTTTTGCTGGAACTACCTTATCCCTTTCAAAGTTAACTGTATTCATCCATTTAGTCACTGTCCAACCTTTTTCTTCTAAATCTTCCCTAACCCTTGTTTCAAAAAGTTGGCCCTTGATACGATTGTTTTTTCCTTGTTTAACAAAATCTATTACTTTTTTTTCAGTCATAATTAGAAAAGGGAGGATGGGATTAAATAATTATTCATATAAATTTTTCTTAGAACTCTTTAATGTTTTATTACCCAAGTTTCCATTGCTATGAAGATTATTGCTATTAAAGAAATTACTCCTTTTGTTGCAAAAAATACTGGATGATCTACTCCAATTTGAGGAATAGATAATATTCCTGCAATAATTGCCATTACTCCAACCACCAATGCTGTTATGTCTGTTACAGAGTCATTTGAATTTCTTCTATGAATTTGTTTTGGTTTTGATTCCATAATAAATCCAATTCCCATTAAAGTTAACCACAAGAAACCCATGTACTTTTGAAAACTCAAATCAAAAAAACTGTTCAAAATAATTTCGCCAAACCCAATTATTGAAACCATTGCCAATATGCTTGCGAACCTTATGGAAATTCTTCTCTTTTTTTGATCTTTCTTTTTTGTTTTTGCCATTTTACAAATCCCTTGCGTGAAGTGTTCGTCTTTTGTTTGCCTTTGCTCTCTCAATTGCTTTTTGTAAAATTTCTTCAACTTTTATATCTAATGCTGTTTCAACTTCTTGTGCGACTGAAGTTATTTCTTCCTCACCTTTTTGAAGTTCTTTCACTACTTTTTTTATGTTTGATTTTATTACTATTGCCATATTTAATTTAAGAAGTAAGGGTTTTTAAAATTATTTTTTAATTAGAAACTCTTTAATTGTTCACCCAATTAATTACTATTCTACTCAAAATAAATTTTAAAATAATCTATTAAAAAAAGATAAAATCTTTTTGAAAAATCCTTGTTTTACACATTTGCTTTCTAAACAAAAATTAGTTTTGCATTCAAAATTATTCTCACAAAAATCTTCACCTTCTCTTTGTGTTTTCATGCTATTATCAATATCACAATACATGCCTTTTGTCCTAACTCCTTGAGAAATACACTTTCCCCCATATTCACAAGCAGAACAATCTTCTCCTTTGAATTGTTTGTCCTCATTAGTATCATCCAATGCGGTATTTAATTTATTGAATTCTCCTCTAGAGAAAAACTTTTCTTCATCTAAAATAAATATTTTGTCTGTAGCACTCATAATTTGAATCTCATCATTTTCAATTGCCTCAAATATATCATAATTCCTTAAATGATTTGGGAAAGTTCCATTTTTTACCATTTGAAGAGCATGCTTTTTTGTATCTTTACCGATATTACAAGTTTTTGTAAATGGGGGGCCAGTTATATAACCGTAACTATGTTTTATTGTATTCTTCCCAGTAAATAATACATCTGCATGCAGTGCACAATCTCTATTCCCAAATTGAATTTGCTCCATACAATCAGCCTCTGATGTTGCCGATTTTTTCTTTACTATCATTCCTCCTGAATAAAGAAAACAATTATCCTTGTCAAATAAACAAGTCTCTGAAAAAACCACTTCTCCATTTAAAGAAATTTTTAATTCGTTCTCAAAATTAGGTTTAAAATTTTCTTCGTACTGTTTACAATAATTTTCATCCACAAATTCATTGATACAATTTTCTGGGGAGGTTTGTGGGGATTCTCCAATTAACTTCATACCAATTTTAAAAACACATTCTTGATTCCAAGATTCACAAGCGTGTTCAACTAACAAAGTTTTTCCAAAATAGATCTCCACATTATTTTCATCTGAAGAAAAATATTTTTGATAATTGTTGCAATTCTGATCAACTCCTTTATTCAATTCAGTGTTACACTTTCCCATATCAGGAATTGATTCTGAATAAACCCTCTCCCCATTTATTTTGACATGGCAATCATCCACAAAACAATTAATTGGTTGTCCTATGTTACTATTTCCATATCTGGCATAGATTTTTGTTACTCCTTCAATAAATTGGTCAGCATATAAATCGCATTTAAGTAATCTCAAACAATCCGTTTTAGTCATGTCGGGTTCATTAGCATAAAAATCTCCATCAGATCTAATTATGCAAGTTTCCGCCAATACCCCCCCCACACAAATAAAAATCACCAAAATAAATAACAAATATTTCATATACTTCTTGTTGGAAATATATCTTATATAACTTTTCCCTTTGGAACAATCTACAAATAATTAATTCTTGTTATAAAATATTTATTTTTTCTTTTTTTCCCTTACTTCAACTTTCTCTGGACGCATCAAAGGAAAAACAACACACTCCCTAATTGGCTTGTTCATCATAAAAGAAAACAATCTTTCACTTACTCCAAAACCACAAGCTGGGGGCATACCATATTTTAATGCCTCAACAAATCCTTCGTCATGTTCCATCGCTTCTTCGTCTCCGGCTTCTCCTAATTCTCTTTGTGATTTGAATCTTTCTTCTTGGTCAATTGGGTCATTTAATTCCGAATATCCATTTCCTACTTCACTGCCTCCCAAAATAACTTGAAACTGTTCTACTTTTCTAGGATCTTTTTCACTTCTTTTAGCTAAGGGTGTTAGTTCAACTGGTTGTCCAATTAAAAATCCTGGACCAGAAATTTGTTTTCTACAAAATTTCCATAATAAATCAACTAATCTCCATTTGTCCAATTCTGGGTCAAAAGTCAATTTAGACTCACCAGAGCCATCCTTTGAGGATAATTCTCTAAGTTTTTTTATTATTTCTTTTTTATCTGTTTTGTAAATATCAATTTTTGTTTCTTCTTTAATCAACGTTTCAAAATCATATTTTTCCCATTTCTTCCCCAAATCAATTTTATGTCCATTTGCTTCAAACTTTAAAGTTCCAAGAGTTTCTTTTACAACTTCTTTATACATTTCTTCAACTAATTTCATTCCATCTTCATAATTTGCATATCCCCAATAGAATTCTAAATCTTCTATATCCTGTAAATGTTCAGCATCCATTCCCTCATTTCTAAACATTCTTCCTAATTCAAAAGTTTTTTCATATCCTGCAACCAAAAGTTTTTTTTGCCAAAGTTCCCCCACAGAAATTCTTAAAAAAACATCTAAATCTAATGCGTTGTGATGTGTGGAAAAAGGTGTTGCTGCAGCTCCTCCTGCAGAATTTTCTAAAATTGGAGTCGTTACTTCTAAAAAACCTCTTTTGGTTAAAAAATTTCTCATTGCCGCCCAAAATTTTTGTTTCTTTATGAAAATTTCTTTCACATCTTCATTCATAATTACATCTAAATACCTTTTTCTAAGTCTTTCATCATCATCTTTTAATCCAGCGTGTTTATCTGGCAAAGGTAAAATTGATTTTGTTAAAATATATAATTCTTTTACTAAAAGGGATATTTCTCCCGTTTTTGTTTTTGTTGGATTTCCTTTTACACCAATAATATCTCCTGAATCTATTTTTTTAAAAAGAGTTAAAGTCTTTTCTGGAGTTTCTCCCTTTTGAAAAACTAATTGAATATTTCCCCTTAAATCTTGCAACTTTACAAAAGAAAGTTTTCCAAAACTTCTTTTCATCATTACTCTCCCTGCAACAATTTCAAAAGATTTGGATTTCTCTTCAACTTTCAATTTGGAATATTTTTCTAGAATGTTTTTTGACCAAGTTTTTTTTTCGTGTAAATCAAACCTAGGGGGATAAGGATTAATTCCTTCTTCTTTTAGCAAGTTTATTTTCTTGATTCTTTCTTGGATTATTTGATCTTCTCTTCCCATTTTATTTGGTGGGCTAGAAGCTTTTTATATATTTTGATGGCATAATCATTAAAAATGAAATAGGATAAGAATAAAGATGGGTGAATTAAAGAAAAAATATATTTCTGTAGACATCGAATCAGCTGGGCAATATCCTTGGAATTCTTCCATGATTTCTTTAGGGGCATGTGTTGTTGATGGAAAATTCAATAAAACATTTTATGTTGAACTTCAACCAATTACTGATAAATATGTTCTTGAGAATTTTAAAGTTGGAGCTTCAAGTTTGAAGTGTCTTGAAGGACAAACTTTTTCTCCAGAGAAGGTATTAAAAATTCTTTCACAAAAAGGAATAAATCCAAATATTGCAATGCCAGCTTTTGCAGAATGGATTAAAAAAAATACTCAAGGTTATAGACCAATTATTGCTGCTGCTCCAATAAAATTTGATGGAATGTTCGTTTCATATTATATGGATAAATTTAATGGGGGAGATCCATTTGGATACTCGGGAGAAGATATTAATTCCATGTTCAGAGGAAAATCAAATAATATTCATGGTAGTATTAAAGAATTGGGCCTTAGACCTGGGGGAGAACTTAGACATAATGCTCTAGAAGATGCCCTTCAAGAAGGAAAAGAATTGTGGACAACTTTAGTATATATGGGAGAAAACAAACATTAATTTTTACCATAAATTAACTCGGATATAAAGGCATTTTGATTATAATTTTATTTTGATTAAATCTCCATCTGCAAAACAAACCCAATAATGATTCTTGAATTTATGTATTCCATAAATTGCATTTTCTTTTTGATATGATTTTTTGAATTTAAACATCAATTCAAGTTTTCCGTTTTTTAAATTGAATGTGAATATTTTCCCAGTTCTTGTACCAAAAAGCATTTTATTATTTTTAATTTTTTGACCCCTTGTAAAACTCTCTTTAGTTTGAAATTTTTTTATAATTTTGTTATTTTTTAGGACAAATATTCCTCCCCAACGGTTTGCTACAATTATTTTATTTTTGATTGTTTCTAATACCCATGTTGAGGGACCAAGACCTTCTTTTATTCTCTTATCTTTGCTATAAAATTGTTTCCCAAAATCTATTTTTTTCACTAACTTTTTTGATATTAAATCAACAATAAATAATCTCCCTTTATAATCTCCGACATAAGCTTTATTTGATTTTAACTGTAAACTCCACAATCTTTCTTGTGAAAGTTTAAGTTTTTTCACAATTTATAAATTGTCTGGATTGATCCACAATAAATACCCTTCCCTTGTTGTAAGCACTATTAATTTGCTTTTTTTGTCTTTTTCAAGACCATAAACTCCTTTTCCAATTTTTTCATTTTTTATAAAAAGTTTTTCTCCTTCTTTAGAAAGAATATTTAATGTTTCTTTTGCTGATTTGCAAGCAACCAATATTTTATTGTTTAATTTTCTAATTTCATAAACCATTGAAGGAAAAAATACCTTCTTCATTAGATTTAGTTTGCCCTTATTTTTTTTAAAAATCCATAAAATTCCTTGGGAGTTGTTTGCGATTTTTTTTGAATATTTTATTTTTCTCCTATCCCAATCACTTCCCCCAACATACAAATATTCTCTTGTTTCTAAAATTTCATAGATTGAATTTTCTAATCTTTTCTTTAGGATTACTTTAAACATAAATTAAAAAGTATTTTATTATTTATAAATTTTAATTATTTTCTAACACCATATTTCTTATCTAATTCTTGATTCAATAACCAATCAGCCATTTTTTGATATTTATCATTTCTGGGCTTGTGGACATAAGTTATTTTTTTAAAATTTTCTTGAAGTTTTTGAACTTCTAAAAATAGTTTCAATAGAACCGGATTTTTTACCCTGTATTCGCCAAGTAATTGTTTAACTACAAGTTCAGAATCTAAAATGCAAGTTATTTCTTCAATTGTATATTTTGTGACTATTTTTAATGCCCTGATTAAACCCATATATTCAGCAATATTGTTTGTAACTTTTCCCTTCAAAAGTGCACCGTATTCCTCTAAAATTTTGTCACCATCTCTTACAACTACCCCTATTGCTCCAGGGCCAGGGTTGCCTCTTGATCCACCGTCAGAATTTGTGTATATCATATGAAAAAGAAGAGAAATCGGTTAATAAATTTTATTGAAAATTTTCCCTTAAAGAAGGAAATAAGATAAATTCCACTAATGTGATTAGGGAATTTAAAAAGAATAATTATCTCAAACAATTGAGATAAAATTAATAATATAACTCGAAAAAATGTTCTGAATAATAGATTTGTTTTGGTGGGGGAAAAGTAACTTTGCGTTTAGTAAGTTAATTGAAAGATCTGTTTTTATCTCTAAATTAAATATGCAAAATCTTAAACTGTTTGAAATCTTGAAATCTTTCAACTTTTTCTTCTACATTTTTTATCTCGGAATGTTTTGGGCCTTTCTTGCAAATTGTGATCATTTTCTTTACTTCATCTATATTTCCTTCAATAAATATTTCTACTCTCCCATCTTCAAGATTTCTAATAAAACCCTTAACTCCTAGTTTTTCTGCATTTTCTTTTATGAATCCTCTGAAAAAAACTCCTTGAATAGTTCCAGAAAGATATAATCTGATTGATTTTTTCATTTTTCTTATTATCAAAAGGGCGAAGTCGGTTTTAAAGTTTTTGGACTGGGGATTGTGTATCACAAGATTTTTTAATTTCAAGATATTGAGTTTTGTATGGAATTAAAAAGATTTAGAGTTTTTGGAAAAGGAGAAAAAAAGAATCTTGCCCAAAAATTAATGGTGGTTTATTTTTTGAAATTTGAGAAAGTTGATTTACCAATGAAAAATTTATCTAATATTTATTTGGAAAAAGGAGAACAAAAGATAATTCTTGATTATTCTAATGATCAATTCACTTATTATGGAAAAATTTCCAAAAAAGATATTTGGTTATTCAAAGGTGCTTATGAGAAAACTATGGCGCGCAAATTGGAAATTATTGTTGGTCCGGAGAGGAAAGATGATTTATTTTCTAAATTAAATTCCCCTAACATCTAATTCATTATTTACAACTGCTACGACTTGACTTGCAAAATAAACATGTGGTCCAACTGAAATTGGAGTTAAATAATCTTTAATGTATTTTAACTCTTTTTTCGGAAGTCCATCTTGATCTCCAATTATAAAGGCACATTCTTTTGGAATTTTTATTTCTCGAATTGATTTTCCTTTTTTGTCCAAAGTAAAACATTTAATTCCCTTCTTTGTTAATTCCTTTATCAGATTAGGAAAAGTTTTTTTTTCAACAAAACACCCAGGTAAAACTTCTCTTTTTTCTCCCAATTTATATTTGTATAATAATATTTTTAATGTTTTTGCAATATCTTTTTTTGAAATTACTGACTCCTCTTTTACAATTATTTCTATATGCTTTGGGGGATCAGGCATTCCGTAAAGGATAAAATGAAAAGTTACATCTTTTCTAAAATCATTTGAAAGATAAATTGCTTGAATAAAAGAATGAATCGCAATGTCAATTCTTCCTGCTTTCATTAAATTTCCTTGAGAAATTACTTTTCCGGAAGTCGTTCCTTCTTTTGAAAAATATATAAAATGCTTCATAAAAATTTAAGAGAAAGTTTATTTTTATAACTACCTTTTTATTGGTTTTGTTGATCTTTGATGCGTAGATTTTGTTGGAGTTCTTAATCTTGGAGAAGAATAACTTTTTGGGTTTGTATTACTTCTAGGTCGATAATATGTTTTTGGAGATTTTTTTTGAATTTTTTTTCTTTGATAATTTATTTCTTTATTTGATCTTTGATAATTTCTCTCTGGTTTTTGGATTTCAACTTTTTTTGATTTTATTCTCGGGCTTCTTGGAGAAGGTTCTTCTTTGATTCTGGGAATTTTATGATTCATTCCTTTTCTTGGACCATAATAATAATTATCATTGTTTTGAAAATTGTGGTTATTGAGAATTGAATGATAATCCCAATAAAATGAATTGTGCCAACCAAAATTAAAGTGGTTGTGATTGTACCAATGGGAAATAAAATGATTATTCGTTTGTGCGTCCCAATTATCAATAATTCCATTGTTATTCATATCAACGTATGGTCCAAAGTCGTATGGCCAAGGATCTGCCCAATCATAAATTCCATCAAAATCAGAATCCCAATTAAATGAATAGTTATAGTTAAAATTATAATTTAGAAAAAAAGTTTTTTCTTCTAGATTTTCTTTTTTTGGTTTTACATAATCTTCTTTCCCGCCATAAACAGGATCATATGGAATATTTTGATTTATTGAACAACTATTTAATCCAATTGCTAGGGGAATAGTAAAAAATAATGTTTTCTTTATTGAGTTTATTGAATTCATTAACTTTTATAAAGATAAAGAAATATAAATAACTTGTGTAAAATTTAATCTAATGGTTGAAGGGTAAACTCTGAGCGGGCAAATAAATTTCCTTCCTTGATAACTTGGAAAATTCCAATGAACTGACTTTTTGAAAAGGCCACAAATTTTTCTCCTATTTCGTATTTAAGATCTTTTCCATAAATTAATTCATCTTCATGAATTGGACTCCCATGAAAAATTCTTTTAACTGCTTTTTTATCTATTTCAATTGCTGGAAAAAGATTGGCAACTACTTCGCCAGGAATTAACATATTTCTTAAAGATATTTCATTTCCATTTTTGTATTCTTCAACTGCTTTTTCAAAATCATAAAGAGAAATTACTGGATATTCTAAATCATCTTCAAAAAATATTCCGGCATTTGTTCTTCGAAGTTCAAGCATATGTGCACCAATTCCAAGTTCCTCACCTAAATCTACACAAAGGGTTCTCACATATGTTCCCCCTTGACATTTTACTCTGAATAAAATATCTTTACCTTGTTTTTCTAAAATTTTAAATTCATAAATTGTTCTTGGTCTTAATTGTCTTTTTACACGAGACTTTACTGGGGGCATTTGAATAATTTCTCCTAGAAATTTTTCATTTATTTTTTCTTGTATTTTTTCTAATTCAATATCTTCATGGATTCTCATTATTCCAACATAAGTTTTATCTTCTCCTAAAAAATATCCAGCTAGTTTACATGCTCTATTAATTGCGACGGGTAAAACGCCTGTAACTCTTGGATCAAGAGTTCCAAAGTGAGAAGTTTTCCTTGCATCAAATTGTTTTTTTACAAATTCTGAAACTTGAAATGAAGTTGGTCCTGAAGATTTGTCTATATTTATTATTCCGAATTCTAAAAGTTCTTTAGTAGATTTCATTTTTTTTATTTTTGAAAGATTGGGTTTCATTTGAAAACTCCTGTTAACATTTCTTTTCTTTTTTCCTCAGAAAATTTTTCAATTGCATATCTTAATGTTGTCCGAGGTAATTTTTTATAATTTATTTTTAAAAAATCTAATAGAACTTCTTTATCTCTTTTTCCAACTTCTCGGAGCATCCAACCAACTGCTTTGTGAATTAAATCATGTTTGTCTTTCAAAAGAATTTGAGAAATTTTTAATGTATCTCCAAAATCATTATATCTAATAAATTCAAACGTTGAAATAATTGCCATTCTTTTTTCCCAAAGATTCGTTGAATTTGCCAGATCGTAAAGAATTTTTCTTTGCTTCTTTTTTCCAGTTAAAAATTTACCTAAAATTTTATCACAAGTAACATCCACTAAATCCCAATTGTAAAATTGTTTTGTATTTTTTAAATAAAATTGAAGTAATTCTTCAGTTGGATTATCCCGAAACCTATTAACTAAAATTATCCCCCCAATCATTCGGTATTCGTGAATGTCTGACTTTAAAAGTTTTTGAATATCTTGTATTGTGACTTCTGGATGTCTTTTTGCAATATCTCTTTGGTCAGGTAATGAAACCCCAATAAATCTATCTTTTTTATCTGTATAACTTTGATGAAAAAATTTCATATAATTTTTTGATCTTTCTTTAGATGAAGCTCTCTGCAAATCTTTTGTTAAATGATGGAGTGTCATAGAAAAATAAAATAGAGTTTAGTTATAAGGTTTTTCTTTGGGAAAAATTAGAGAATTATTGGTTGCTTACTGCTTCTTCTTTGCCTTTTTCTTTAGCAATTTTTGGTGTAGTAGTTTTCTTTACAGCTTTAGCATCTTGTTTAGCTTGAACTTTAGCTACTTCTTTTACTGCTTCTTGTTTTTCTTTTTCTTTGCTCTCAGCTTCAACTTTTGAGGACACATCCTTTGGTGCTACTTTATCTTTAATCCCCTCTTGGTTTTTATCTTTGTTCGAGATTTCTTCATTTGAATGTACGCCTTTAGGTGCTGATTCTTCTTTTCCAGAAATAGTTTCTTTAGCTTTATCCATCATTGATTTTTGACTTTCTTTAACTTCTTTAGCTTCCTTCTTTTGTTCAATTTCTTGTTTTTCTTCTCTAATCTTTTTGAAATTTAATTTAGCAGGCAAATCAATTGCATAAACTCTTACAATATCTCCTTCTTTAATTGCTTTAACTTTAACTTTGTGTATTGGTTTTTTTATTCCCCTTTGCCAAATTAATTCATTCAAATACATATCCAATCTAACTTTCTTCAAATCTCTGTCTCTTAATTGCATATGTCTTGCGATAAATTCTTTTACACTTTTGATTGCTTTTGGAGTCTTCTTATATCTAGGAACAGGCCTACATTTTTCCCTCAATGGAATAACGAATTCTCTTTCAATTTTTTCAGTTTTAGTTTTTTTTATTTTTTCTGCCATTTTTTAATTATCCGAAATGAGATTTCCTTCTCTTTCCTGGTTTAATGTGTAACTTTGTTCTTCTCCATGATCTTCGGTGGTGGGTCATAACGGAGGGGTGTACTCTTTTCCCTGTTCCATATTTTCTTAAAACAGCCCAAATGGGGGCCCACTTTGTTTGTCTTGCTTTTACTGTTAATTTTTCTTTTTTAAGTTTGTATTTGATTCCCATTTTACTTTATGTTCTCCATAAATTCTTTACCTTTTGCTGTCAATTGTCTTCCAGGTCGTTTACTCCTAACTCCCCTAATGTCTTTGGCAATTTCTGTAAACTCTGCTTTATCTGCTTGTTGTAAAATTGTTCTTAAAATTTTTCCTGAAGCTTTTCTAAATTCTTCTGGTTTCATTCCTCTATTTTTTTTAGAACCATATTTTGTTCTTAACCTATTAACTCCAACAACATCTAATTTGTAAATTTGCCTTAGAACACTTGCGGACCTTTTGTGCCAGAAATCTGGTTCTTCAATTGGTCTTTCTTTTGCTGGCCCCGATTTTACTAATTTTGACCAAGCAGGTTGAGTAAATTCTGGAACTTGTTTTAAAGCTTCAGCTAATTTATCATTATATTCTTGGGGGTTTATTTCAAATACTACTGTCATTTTTTTATGTTTCAAGCTTTCCTTTCGGAAATAGATCGACTTTAAGTCGCTTACTTGGAATTGGATGGAGATTTGGCTTTATAAAAGTTACTGTTCAATTTCGAGGTTTTCTCCACTTCTTTAAAGTTATTGTAAAACCAATAACTTTTGCCGTGTAATAAACACCCATTTTTTCTAAGAGTTCTTCTGAATATTTTTTTACATCTTCCTTTGATTCTCTGGCTGAGGCTAAAACTGTAACCTTCACTGTTCTAACTTTATCAAAATAAGTTTTCAAAGTAGCTAGAAAATTATTTGTTATTCCGTTTTTTCCTAATTGTATTTCACGTATCATTTTAATAGTTCCATTAATTGTCCTTTTTTAGCTGGATTAGCCTCAAAGTTAATTATATTCTCTTTTTTTACTTTAATTACCTTTACATTTCTTACTCCAAAGGTTCCAATTTTCATCAATTTTGATTTTTTTATGTTTTTTCCAAGAAACCTGTGAATTATTATATCTGTTTTATTTTGTTTGTAATCTCGAGAATATCTTGCACATAAAATTGCCGCTTCTTTCAAATCTCCATGTTGGGGAGCCCCTTTTATATTGACAAAGGGTGAACCTGGGGCTTTTGTATGGAATACAACTTCTGTTGGTTTTACTTGGGCAATTAATTCTTCATTGTTTTCTGCAGTTCTCCCTGCAAAGAATAATGTTCCTTGTTTTGAAATGTGTGTTCTAAGATTCATAAAATAATTAAGAAAAAAGGGTTTATTACTTTTTGTTTATTTTTTCTTTCAACCAACAATTCACAATTTTCAAAGATTGTTTTTGATTATCCTGGGTTAATTTTCCCATTGCCTCTTTGTATGTTACCCACTTACTTGAGGAATGTTCTTTTTTATCAATTTTTATTTTTCCTTTACACACTTCAACAGAATATAATTCATATGTTTGTCCGATTATGTCTGGCCGATCAGCAAATATTTTTGGATAAAGATATTTCCCCCCATATTTATGATTTGTGATTTTTTTAATTTCTAAACCTGTTTCTTCAGCAATTTCGCGACGGATTGTTTTTCTTTTTGATTCAAATCTTTCAACTCCTCCTTTTGGAAATTCCCACCCCTTCCAATGAAGTTTTCTTTTTTGGATTATATACGCTGGTTTTTTATTTTCAATTGCATAAGTTACCATAAATACTGCTTTTCTATATTTTTTTCTGAAAATCATTTTAGAATCAGTTTCCCCACTTATTCAAGGCTTTCCTTAGTTCTTCGTGAGTTTTAGCATATTCCTTCAAAGAAATATTTTTCAAAGTTGCATCAACTGCTTGCCTCATTGCTATTGCTCCTTTGACTGTTCCATCTGGGTGGCCATGAATTCCTCCACCTGCTTGAATTACAACGTCTTTACCCATAAATTTCATAATCTTATCTGTAATTCCTGGGTGGACCCCTCCTGAAGCTACCGCAAAAACAGGTTTTATATGCCCCCATTTCTGAGATAAATTCTTATGTGTTTCTTTTGTTCCTGTTTGTTCCATTTCTTTTTCAATATGTAAAACTTCATCTTTTCCCCCAATCATTTTTCCATAAGCTGTTCCAATATGCAAAGTATCTACACCAACCATTCTTGCAAATTGTGCGATTACTTCCATTTTCATTCCATGATTGGGACTTCTGTCAAACATTGCATGTCCTGCTCGATGTGCATGGATTGGTAATTTTGTTATTTTTCTTGCATATTGTAATGCTGACCAACCCAAAGTTAAAATGTCTAACATAATATAATTTCCCCCACTCTTTTCAACAAATTTTATCCTCTTTACCATTTCATCTGCTGGAGCCGTACAATTTGCCAAATAAACTTTTTTCTCTCCTGTTTCTTTTTCTGCTTTTCTCAAAGCTTTCAAAGTTAAAGGAATCCTTTTATAAAAATTATTGAAAGTTTGACTACATAAATTTTCATCATCTTTCACTATATCACACCCACCAATCCAAGAATTATATGCGACCATTGCATGTTCTTTTTCATTCAATCCAACTTTAGGCTTTACAATTGTTCCAACGAGTGGCCTTTCTTTAACTTTTAAATATTTTCTTATTCCCCTAATTCCAAACCTTGGTCCTTTGAATTTTTTTAACATTGCTTCAGGTAATTTTACATCTTCCCAAAGTATTCCTTCAACTGATTTCATTCCATAAATGTTTCCCCCAATAGAAGACATGATATTTGGAACAGAGCTTGCTTCAAATAAATCTATTGGATAAGCTATTCTACATCTTTTGTTTTTTGTATCTAAATAATAAACTTTGGGAGTTATTTTTAATTGGTTTTTTTTATTAATAGTTTTCAAATCGGTCCAAGTTCCAACAGAACTTTCACCCGCAGTGATAGAACAAACTTCTCTAAAAGTATAACCTTTTGAAGGAGTTATTTTAAATTGGCAAATAACGTCGATAGATTTAGGTTTGTATTTTAAATTTATGAAATTATCATAATGTATTTTTGTCATCTCTTTTTCTCCTCTTGATATATAAAATTAATTTAAGTTTATAATCTTTTCACTTCGACTTTACCTTTAACGTCCTTAATTTCAAACCCTAATTCTTTTATTTTATCTCTAAATTCATCTGACTTTGCCCAATCTTTTTCTTCTCTTGCTTTTGTTCTTTTTTCTAAAAGACTTTTTACTTCAGCAGGGATTTCTACTTTTTCTTCTTTTAATAAATTCAAACAAAATATTTCATCAATTTTTTTTATTGTTGCTATTTTGCCTTCGATTTTTTCATCCCGAACTAATTTCCATAAACCATTCAATGCACCTGCTGTATTCATATCTTCATCCATTGCCTTTTTGAATTCTGTTAAATATTTTTCATTTTCTTTTTTATCATCTTTTAGATTCTTGATTAATCCTTTTAATCTTTCTAAAGAAATTTTTGCTTCATTTATTTTTTCTAAAGAAAAATCTACTGGTTTTCTGTAATGAGTGTTTATTACAAAATACCGAATAACTTCCCCAGAATATTTTTTTAATAAATCTTTTATTGTTTTAAAATTTCCTAAAGACTTTGACATTTTTACTTTGTCTACATTAACCATCCCATTATGAATCCAATAATTACACATCTTTACCCCATATCCTGCTTCGCTTTGAGCTATTTCGTCTTCATGGTGGGGAAAAATTAAATCTTGTCCTCCTGCATGAATATCAAAAGGATTTCCTAAAATTGCATGAGTCATTGATGAACATTCAATATGCCAACCTGGCCTACCATTCCCAAAAGAAGCTTCCCAAGAAGGTTCCCCTTCCTTTGAAAATTTCCACAATACAAAATCCTTTGAATCTTTTTTTTCTTGTCCTTTTGAAATATCTTTCAAACATCTTTTACTTTGTAGTTCTTCTAAATTAATTCCGGATAGTTTTCCATAGTCTTTAAATTTTGAAACATCATAATAAATACCATCACCTTCTAAAGAATAAGTATATCCCTTATCAATTAATAATTGAACCAACTCTTTCATTTCCTCAACATATTCGGTTGCTCTTGGTTGCACATCGGGTTTGTCAACTCCTAACGCAGCATAATCATCCAAATGTTCCTTTAAATTTTTCTCTGTTAATTTTTTTATCGTAACTCCAAGTTCGTTTGCTTTGTTTATTATTTTGTCTTCAATATCTGTAACATTTGAAACAAATTTAACTTCATAACCAGAAAATAAAAAATATTTTCTGAAAATATCAAAAATTATTTGGACTCTGGCATGACCCAAATGAGGAACATCATTAACAGTTGGTCCACAAACATACATTCCAATTTCATTTTTTTTTATTGGTTTGAACTCTTCTAAACTTTTTGTTAATGTGTTATAAATTTTCATAAGAATCAAAAGATAAAGCCGTTTAAAAAATTAGGGTTTATTTTATTGTTACATAAATTTTTGCTGAATCGTATGGAACTCCATCTTTATCAATTGATAATTGATAAGGAATTGTACAAGGAGCTGCCTCTTCAGGTATATTGAATTTGATTAATTCTGCTCTTTCCATTGCTGAACCTGGCCCTAACTCAATTTCTCCTGCACTCAACAAAAGATATCCATTTGCACGCTCAGCACTCATCCCGGAACCACATTGTCTAACGTAATCAAATCCAACTGTTACTGCAGAAACTTCATATAAAAAAGTAGCTGGTTCAATACCCTTATTATTTATTGAAAAAGCAAACCCTTTTGCTGAATCACCCTTCTTCAAATTTATTTCGGCAGAATTTGGATATATTGCAAGTTTCAAATTTTCTTCAGCAAATAATTTTGTAATTTCATTTTGAACTTGATCGTCAATTGCATCAACTGCGTTTGTTCCAGAACTAAAAACTTTTTGAACTAAGAATAAACCTAAAACTAATACACTCATAAGTAAAACTATCGTTACAATAGTTCCTACACTCATCTCCATAGCTCCTTTGTTTGATTTCATTTTACTCTTATTAGTATGTTGGAAAAGCTCCAAGGTTTCCACCGATAATTGAAAACACAAAAATTAAAATTATCATCACTACTGAAATTATTATTCCAATGATACTTAATTTCTTTGCTTTCAATGACATTAGACCTCTTTGTTTTGTTGATTGTACTAAACCAACTATTCCTAAAACCAAACCAGCAAATGGAGATAAAAATCCGAAAATAATACTTAAAATTCCAATAATAAAAGATGGAATTTCATAGTTTAAATTTCCTTTTTTTGCCCCTTTTTTTATAATTTTTTTTGTCATTTTCTCTTTTTATATTATGAACAAGAATAACTTATTTATAAAAGTTATTGCCCGCCCATGAATTTCTTCATTGCTGGATTCATGTCTGTCATATGCTGTTGAGCGATTGATTGGTAAAATTGGAACATGATCATAATTACTAATAATATTGCTGTTCCCGACACTAACGCACCTAAAAGATTTGTAATTGAAGCTAATAATCCAATTGCGGCTCCACCCATTACTGTTAATGGCATGATGTATCTATCTAAAATAGATTCTAAAATTCTAATATCTTGTCTGAAACCTGCAACTTGTAATCCTGAAGAAGCAATTTTCTTTGCTTGTGCTTTTGAATCCATTCCCGAAGATTTCACCCAAAAAATACTAAATACTGTACATAAAATTATAAATACTAAAACATGAATTATCCCTTGTAAAATGTGTTGACTCAGTAGGCCTCCACGAATGGCTAATTCAAGAATATTTGTGCTTCCTACCCAAAAAGATATTCCGGATACTGCTTGACCGTCAACAAAGTGTCCAAAAATTGTTGCATGTCCCAACCAATTTTCTAAAAGTCCTCCAAACAATTGCATGTTTGCAATTAATGCTGCTGCTAAAATTACGGGTATAACTGAAGCATAGAAAAATGATAATGGCCATTTGACACCATATCCTCTGATCTTTCCGTAAGACAGGGGTATTTCTACTTTTAAGGATTGTGCCCAAACAACGGCTAAGAAAATTATTACTGTTGCTACTATTGCCCCTAATGCTGAAATAAATTCTACAGGATATTTTTGAATTATTGATTGAATTAAGATTAAAACTTTACCAGAACAAGCTGTTCCACCAAAATCAACTAAACAACTTTTACCTTGTTGATTTATGAATTGGAGTGCACTCGAGAAAATACGCCAGGATACACCTGCGGCAATAAATAAACTTACTCCAGAACCGAACCCCCATTTTTCACAAAGTTCATTCATATAAAATATGGCTAGCCCCCCTAAAATTAATTGTAAAATTACAATTCCTGTAAACCCAGGTAATGCTTGAAGCCCATTCATGAAAACATATACCATTGCTTCAAAAAGAATAAAGAAAAATACTAATAATTTTTGAATCCCCTGAAAGAATTTTTTTCCTTCAACTGTCGCAGTGTTGATATTTATAATTCCTGCACCAGTTAATAACTGTAAAATAATTGAAGCCATTACAATTGGACCAATACCTAAAGAAATAATTGAACCAAAATCTGTACCCATAATAATTGCTAAATATTCAAACCGATCTAATGCATTTCTACTTAATCCGAAAAGAGGGATATTTGCTAAAATAAAAAAAGCTCCAAGAACAATCATTGTCCATTTAAGTTTAATATTAAATCCTAATTTTTTTTCTTCAGGTCTTGTTACCTCTGGTATCCATGCAAATAAATCTTTTAATGCCATGAATTATATAGGGTTAAATTGGTTTTTAAAGTTTGTTAAAACAAGGGGAAATTTACTAGAATAAGATTATTCTTTTTTCTTTTTCTTTGGACGTTCAACAAATGGAGTTACAATTTCCTTAATTTCTTTAACAATAATATCTCCACCAGCTTTTTTCACTTTTTCAATTGCTGATTTGCTAGCTTCAAGACACGTAATAATCATTTTTATTTTCACATCCCCTGTTCCAAGAATTTTATGTTTTGGTAAAAGTACTTCATGGGATTCCCCTTTCTTTTTTCCATATTTTTCAATATTGGATTGAATATCAAATAAATTAATTCTTTGCCTAATATCTCTTTTAGTTCCACGAGAAGTTATTCCCTGTTTACCGAAATAATCATGCCCATATAATTTTTGAACTAATGTTTTTATGTGGTCAGCTCTTTTACCTGAACCACTCATTCCATTTCCACCTTTATTTCCAGATTTTCTTTTATTTTTTCTAGCTCCACTACCATGAGTTCCCATCCCCCTTCCACTCATTCTTGACGATTTTTTTCTTTTTGTAGTTTTCATTTTATAGCATTTTTAGGATTAATTCATCCATTTTTTTATTTTCACCTAAAACTCCTCTAGGATAATGTACTTTTGTTTTTATCCCACCTCTTGCTGGGTGTAATCTGAAAAAAGGTTTTAAATTTCCTTCTATGTCTTTTTTTCCTCTAGCTTCAACTAATTTTTTGTAAGTGTCCTCAGTAATTTCGCCTTGTGCTACAAAGTCTCTAACTGTTTTTATCATTCCAAGTTGTGCTTCGTTTGGATTATCAAAAACAACACAAACATATTTTCTTCTAAGTCTTAATCTCTCTAAAGTTTCAGCTATTCTTTTCCTTAAACCTACTTGTCCAGATATTCTTATTACTGCAATCATTCTCTATTTGTCTCCTTCATTTTATTTAATTCAGAATATTTTTCATCTTCGGGAAAATATACATGCATTAAAATATGACCCGAATTCCAATTTCCATTTTCTTTTCCTAACAAATTATATTGTGATTCTATAATTCCTTCTTGGTTTCCAATATTTGCTGGCATAATTGTGCTCAACTTAATTTCATTATTAATTGAAACTTTTTCTAATTCTTTTTTGATTATTAACTCTTTCCCAAATATTGTTTCAATTGATTTTCCTTTAACTAAATCCTTTTTTTTAATCCTATTTAATCTTTCATTTACTTTATTGTGATCATACATTATTTCCATCATTTTCTATTTGTCTCCTTAAGTGCTTCCATACAAGCTTTTACTAAATTGAATGTTGTTCTAACACTTCCGTAAGTTTGTGAATATACATCTTTAATTCCTGCAAGTTTTAATACTTTTTTTAATTCATTTGCAACAACTAATCCTGTCCCTTGCGGCGCTGGAATTAATTTCACTTTTACACTTCCTGATTTACCTGTAACTTCAAATGGGATTGAGTGATCTTCATCACATGAACAATCAAATGCTGAACACCCCCTAGTTATTTTCATAATATTCAATTTTGCCTTTCTTGTTGCTTTGTCTCTTGCTGGAAGTGTTTCTGCTGCGCTTCCTGTACCAACACCAATATGCCCATTTTCATCACCAATTACTGCCATTGCAGAAAATGTTAAAACTCCCCCTTCACGAGTAATTCTTTGTGTTTGTCTCCAAGCTCTTCTTTTTCCACCACCAAATTTACCTTTGGCTTGACCTATTGCAATTAAATCTGTAGTTAATGTTAATAATTTATCAACGATTTGTGGTTCTAAGATTTTTTTATCTTGATCTAAAATTTCATCTATTCTTTTTACTTCTCCAGACTTTACTTTTTTACCCAAAGTTGTAATTGGCATCCATGCTTCAAGCATTTCTTCCCTGGTTGGTTCATTTCTAAACCTTCTTTTCTTTGGATCTCCTCTTACTTTTTCTTTAGCTTCTGATTTTTCTATTACTTCTTCTTTTGCTTTCTTTTCAACAATTTTTTCTTTTACTTTTTCTTCTTCAATCATTTTTTCTGTTGTTCCTTCAATATCTTTAGCTCCTTCTAAAATTTTTTCTTCTGAAACTGTTTCATATGTTTCTGCTGTTTTTTTTATATCTTCAGTCATTTTATTCTTTATCTATCTTTGATTTAATTTGTTCAAATATATTTGAAAAATCTTCTTTCATATTTTTTCCAATGATTCTTTCTTCTTCAGGGAAAGCTTCTTTGGAACACGATAGTCCAAGTCCACCATCAATTGCACCTTTCAAGAATGCAAAAACTTTTGTTTTATGTAAAGTTCTAATCATTCCAAAATCAATAATTGGTTTTTCTAATTTATCTTTTAAAATTTTCTTTGCAATTAAATATCCTGTCAAATATGAAGCTGGAATTGATTTTAAACTTCCTTTGAAGTTTTCTGGCCAACCATATTTCATCAAGAATTTTGAAGTCACACCAAAAATAATTTTATCTTTTGCTTCTTCACTTTCTATATATTGTCCAATTACATATTTATTTGTTTTTCTAAAAACTAACCTTGGTTTTTCACTTTTCAAAAGTTTAATCCTATTTAGATAATCAGTTTTATTTTCCCTTCTCCTTCGTTTTTGTACTTTTTTCATTCTCATTTTCTTAATCCCTCGACATATGATTTTAAATTTGCTTTACTCTTAAATGCTCTGTTTCTAATTCTTTTTCTTATTTCTTTTACTTCTTCTAACGTTAATTTTCCTTGTTTTTTTAACTCTGCTGTGAAAGCTCTCAGCTTCCTTGTCATGATAACATATTCTTGTTTTCTTTTGTTAACTTTTTTCTTAATTTTCCCTGTCCCTTTTCTGTTTTTTCTTGAAACATTTGTTTTTCTTCCCTTTACTTGTTTAACTTTTATTGCTCCAGATATTACTAAATCCCTAATGCCTTGTTTTGTTATTGCTTCTTTAATTTCTTCTAACCTGGATCTTACAAAAGTTATTCTATCTTTTCCCACTTTCAATGTTCTTGCTGCTAATGTTTTTCTATTTCCTGTGTTCATTTTTTATCTTCCTTTTTATCTTCCTTTTTATTTACTTTTTTTAACTTTTTTAAAAATGCTTCAATGTTTATATTTTTTAATTCAATTTTCATTTTTGCAGCTTGAGTTACAATTTCTACTTTTTTCTTTTGTCCAACTTTTCCAACTAATCCTATTTGGTCTTTTCCAATTTTTTTCAAATCTATAACATTCATTATTGTTACTGGTTCTTTTTCATTCAATTTTCCCCTAATTGATTTTTCTGAACCATAACCAATTGAAACAACTGCGGGATATCCTTTTCTTTTTTCTCTCATTTTGTTATCTCTACCCTTTGGAGATCTCCATTTGGCTTTTTTTCCCCTACCTTTTCCAAATTTTAAAAATCTTTTCGCATCTCTTCTTAAAAATTCAACCATTTTACATTTCCTTCCCATTCTTTTTAATTATGTAAACACCATCTTGAAAGACTCTTGTATCTCTTCCCCTAATTTTTGTTGCGACTTCGAAATTTGCTG
>Ga0207996_1000504_pt1 | contig 33961 bp, 11 predicted proteins | sample AntAceMetag02UKG_FD_184773 | JGI IMG/M metagenome (GOLD analysis project Ga0207996, IMG submission 184773) | Saline lake microbial communities from Ace Lake, Antarctica - Antarctic Ace Lake Metagenome 02UKG (SPAdes) (version 2) | ecosystem: Environmental > Aquatic > Non-marine Saline and...
CTATTCCCTGAATATAGAAATATATTTTTGGAAATAATAAAAGGGGGTGAATTTAAGTGCCTAAAGTTGTGTTGAAAGCAAACGAATCTGTGGATCGTGCTTTACGAAGACTGAAGAAAAAGATGGACAAGGAAGGAATTATCAAGCAGTTGAAGAAGCATCGCCACTACGAGAAACCAAGCGACCGGAAACGGAGAATAAGGAAGAGATCCAGACCTCAGAACCTATAATCCAATCTGGAAACCCCCAAATGGCCCGCGTTATCCGTAGAAATAAGTATTTCCCACGGATAACGCGGGTTTTTTTCTATAATATTTCCATCCTGCGATTATCGGATGGTGAGAATAGTGAGTTAAAAATGGGCCGAAATATGCTCCAATAATTCGTGTAATTTCTCCGCCCCGAAGTTGTAATCGGGTAAGAAATTCGTAGTTCATTTAAAAAAAGGCGAAGCGAAACAATTAGTGGAAATTAGTGTAATTAGTGGACAAAATAGGGGCCGAGGTAGGGGGAAAAGAAAGTTGACGGTTGTCAGTTGATGGTTGACGGAGAAAAACCATCTTAGTCATGATCATAGTTCTCCTGCCTTGAAATTCGTGTAGATTTGTGAGCAGCGCAAAATGACCTGCGGCCATCGCGGGGTAAAATTAGCGGTTTAATAAGTCGCCAAACCGAGGCGAAACAAGTAGAATTATTAGTGGAATGCAAAGTTACTCAGCCAAGGAAAAAAGAAGTATGTTCTCCATCTCAACAGTCTGGAATGCCTGGCGTCATAAGACCGCCCAATCGATGGTCGCGGAATTGAAGGATCTTGGTTTTGACCGCCTGGAGTTGAGTTTCGGCCTCCCTTCAAAGATGGTGGCGGATATCAGCTTGATGGTGGAGGAGGGGGCGATCGCGGTAGGTAGTCTCCATAATTACTGTCCATCACCAATGCTCCGGGATGGGCAATCTCTCTCTCATAGTATTTTACCTCTCTCAAACACCGACGAAGAAGATAGAAGATGGGCGGTGAGGCAGACCATGCGGACAATTGAGACTGCTCATTCCCTGGGCGCGTCGGCGGTTGTTCTTCATATGGGGAAGGTCCTCATCCGCCCGATCAGTCCCAAGCTGATGATGCTGGCTGAGAATGGCGAGGTTCAGTCGGGGAGATCTGATAGATTAAGATCAAAGCTGAGAAAGAGGAGGGAGTTGAAAAAAGAGTCATACCTGGAGCAGGCCGCGAAAAGCCTCCGGGATCTGGCCCCCCATGCGGAGGAGTTGGGTATAAAATTGGGGATTGAGAACCGTTATTACCCGGAAGAAATCCCAGACCTTAATGAGATCGGGCAGCTCATCGAGTGGACGAATTCACCGGCGGTGGGTTACTGGCACGATATGGGCCACGCCGCGGTGAAAGAGAATATCGGCTGGGGGCCTCATCTGGAATATCTTGAGAGATATGGCGACAGACTGGTCGGGATGCATATTCACGATGTCATCCTCACCCGGGATCATAGAGCCCCTCTCCAGGGTGAGCTTGATTTTAGCTCATTAGTGGAGTATATGAGAGAGGATCTCCTGAAGGTTATGGAAGTCCACCCGATTGCTACGGCGGAAGAGATTAAAAACGGCCTGGCTTTCCTCCGACGCCTTACCGGAGAAGTTGGGAGTGAACCGGAAGCATCGGATAAAATTTCCATGGAGGAGAAATTTTAATCATTGGATTCACTGTTGGATCTCATAAGGGCGATAATCCCTGCCGATACCCCTATCCCTATGAAGATTAAAACGATGTACCCGATCTCATTCATCGGAGGGTCATAATCAGTAGGTGGTTCTCCTCCGGCGAAGATAAAATCCTGGTTAAGGGGAATTCCTGCTTCCCTCAGTAAGGCTGTTTTCTGTTCCGCCTCTTCCCGGCTCATCCCCAGTTCAATAAATTGTCTGATTATTCCGGCATCAACCGAGACGGCAGATGTGTCTTTAGACTCCAGCAACGCGCCATCCAGGCGGCAGGGGAGAACGGCCATAAATAAGCAGAGATAACCGATTAAGGTAATCAGGAGTAAGTTTTTTCTGTGATGGAACATATGAGATCTCCCAGTGCTTGTAGTAAATTAATAATTGAAATTAGCACCTTCCCGGCACTCGGTCAAGTCAAATAATGGTGTCTTTGAACGTTGAAAGTTGAGCGTTGAGCGTTGAATGTTGGAAGTTCAGTCTTTGTTTTTCGTTCGAAGTTCGACGTTCGAAGTTCGACGTTCAGTATTTCCATTCTCCATTCTCTATTCCCCAAAATCATTTCGCTGAAAAATTTGGATTGGAATCCCCCGCAGCGTCCCTTCCTCGAGAATGTAATAATTACGTTCAATATAGGCAGGAACCTCCGGTGAAAGATGATAAAAGGAATCATCTTTAATAATTATCGCGGGCTGATTTTCCTTAAGCGCGGTTATCAGGTTTTCCCCTTTTTCTTCCGGGGTTAGATTGCATAGTACCCCGTAGTGGAGAAAGGTATAATAATATGCCGGGAATCTGAAGGTCCCCAGGCCTGTCCATCCGTCCATTACTCGATCCTCCGAACCGGTTGCCTCTCTAATGACCTTCAGATACTTTAGAAAAACATGGTTTGTGTATGGATAACATTGAACAAACAGATTGATCGGTCGGATCAGGATTGCGGCCAGGATGAATATTATGGTCAAGTATCTCCCAATACGACCGGTGATTAAAAGTAATAGAAGATACGCGGCCAAAATTGCTCCTCCGGAAAAGGCAAGCCAGAAGTTAATATCCTCCAGAGGCAGGTCATACTTATAGTTGCAGTAGTATTTGATGTATATCGGTAGTAGTATTGGAAGGACCAATAAAATCCCAACCGATAGTCTTCTCCGGAAGTTAGATCTCCAGAGCAGGGATATAAACTGGATGAGAGCTAAAGAAGCATAGATGGCTGAGATGGGCATGATGAGAACATAGTATTGAGGATATGCGACGGGACTGATAATAGCGCCGAAGATCCCTCCCAGGAGAGCGAGGTAAGGGAGAGATATCCCCTTCGTCTGGTCTTGCCAGCGATGGTTGATCAATGGCGCGCAGAGTACCCCGATCCCGCTCCAGAAGATGAAATATGGGTTAAAGAAGGCGATCATCCGTAAGAAGAGGAGGGGAGAGAAGTGGTGTTGCCAGTCAAGGTTTATGAGCACGTTCTCCCGGATAAGACTGGCAAGTGCATTTTCCCGGAGGAAGTAAAGCAGAAAGATTCCGATCGGCAGCAGGAATCCGCCAATCCCGTAAGCAACTTGAAGAAGAATCTGCTTGCGATCACCTCTCCGGTTAATCCAGCTCTGTCGAATCCAGAATCCGGCCAGGTAGACGGCTACCCCCAAAAGGGGGAATATTATCTTCTGGGTGCATAAAAAGGAGAGGGAGAAAGAGAACCCGGCCAGGGCCCAGAGTCCGATACGTCCTCTCCGGATCGCGGCAAGTAAAGTAAGGACTGCCAGGAGAAAGAAGATAATGGCGGGGGTGTCAGGCCGTATCTCGATGGTCTTGACAAGGAAGGTATAATTGAATGCCGGCCAGAGCGCTGCTACGCCCCCCACCAGGGGAGAATAGAGTTTCTTCCCCAGCAGATAGGTAAGACCGATTACTATCACCACCAGCGCCTGCATTATTATTCGGGCGGTAAATAGCAGCTCAACCTGATCGTTCAGGAGGAAGAGGGGAAGGAGGAGGAGATGAAAGAGATGGTTGTGATGCTCAAAAAAGTCTTTATGAGGGACCCATCCGTGTGATATTAAGGATGTAACTTGAATGTGCTGCAGTTCATCCGGATCGAAGTACCGATCCTTGATAAGCGGAATTCGGAGGCAGAATGCCCCGAGCAATAAGACCGCTATCAAGATGCATATAAGACGGTTATTGAGTGTGGATTGAATAGGTGTAATCATATAAAATTTCCGGCTTCGCCGGTACTTTTATGTTCTGAACAATGACTATAAGATTTTGATTTTGGCAGAAATGAATATATTATAATGAAAAAAAACTGGGAATTAATAGTACTTATCTTTTTAATTGGTGCCAATCTATTCCTCTCAATCCAATTGTATGAAGCAAAATCAGATGGATTTTTTGCTCCGCATGGAGATAGCATTCCCAGGGCTGTAATATCATATGGTATCGCCACTGGCTGGGATTTTCCCGCGGCAAGTATCTTTAAATACTGGAAGATAGAAGGTGTCTTCCCGCATAAAGTATGGCCTCCATTTCAGTTCTATTTTAATGCCGCTGTCTATAAAATCAGCGGTAACTTATTGCTTACACCCTTCCTCTCGAACTGTCTCTTCTCCATGGGGATTCTGGTAATTCTATACTTGCTGATAAGGGTAATGGTCCCTGCCAAATCGATCCTTGCCCTGGCAGGGGTGTTGATCTATATCACTTTTACCGGTTTTAAGATGATCGATCTTTCCGGACTTGATCAGACGATGCTCAATTTATTCCTGATCGGAGGTCTATATTTCTGGTTAAAATATCGCTCTTCCCCGAACAAGATAGGGTTTATATATCTATCCGCGATCTTCTTCCTGATTGCCAGTTCGATTCGCTTTGAAGGTTGGTTTTGCGTTGGTATCTTTGAATTGCTTATTCTTGGTGAGTTCTTATCGAGTCTCCGGGGGAGATGCAGGCGTATAACTATTAATCCTCACGAAAATAATAACGTTTCTGACCATCCGCGCTTCTCCGGTTCGTCCGATCTTTGCCCGGTAAAAATTTATTTATTACCGGTCATCTTGATACCGCTCATATTTATCATCATCTGGCTTATCCATCAACAAGCAGCATATGGAGAGTTCTTCTTCTTGAACTATCATCACAATGAAGCAATCGCCGGCGGCGATAAGTTGTATTGGGATAAAAGTTTTGTCTTCAAGCTGCTATATTACCCTATATTACTCTTTAAATCATACCCGATACTGGTAAGTATTATAGTCTTATCAATTATCTCGATAAAGAAATATAACCGGATCTCCCGGGGGTATATCTACTTTATCCTTATCGAATTCGCGATTTTAATCTCTTCTCTGCTTTATGTAGGAGCTCCCCATGGCACTACAAGAATCATTATTACTAATGTATTATTATTGCTGCCAATAGCTATCGTAGGACTCTATTATTTTTTGACTGGATTTTTGAGAGAACAAATGGCCTTAAGATTGACCGTGCTGTTATTCATTCTAATATCCGCATTCCAATTAATAAATATTTCTCAGACCTTAAATAATACCATATCTTCTGAAGTTTCTCAGATAGGAGATCTGATGAGGAGATTGGTTGCGGACGGAACGATTGGAGAGGGGGAGCATATTTTTGTGGAGTCGACGGATAGTCAGCCCTGGGGAATATGGGATACTCAAAAAATCTCGATCTCTGCCCCTCGACATGCGATTACCTTTTCTTTTGCCGGTTTTTCTCCCAGGAAAATGAAGGAGTTATTAGCAAAATCAGGTATTAAAATGGTTATCCTCTGGTCACCGGCCGCCCGGGGGCAAATATCACCAATTCTCGACTGTTCTTTAACTACGGAGCATTATTCCGTTTACCTGAATCCGGGGAATAATAGTGAGATTTAATAGGCTCATAATTATATCGGGAGTTTTTATTACCGGTCTGGGGATTACCGGGATGGTATGGAATACAGTTTTGCGGAGAGCGATGGCTACACCATACTCGTTCCCGTTATTACGCGCCTGGCAGGAGGAGAGAATCAGGCGGTATCCTATCCTGATCCTCTTTATCGGGATATCACTGCTTCTTTGTAGCCTATTTACTTCGGGGAAATTACGATTACCGGCATTTAAAGTACCCTGGAAGACGCTATTAGCAGTGATTATTATGGGAGGGATTCTTATGTCGCTGCGAGAATGGCGATATTACGGTTCCCCGGTCTGGGATGGTTACGGAGACTTTTCCCGGCACTTTTATTATCTCATATTCCATCCTGGTGACTCCAATTTAGAGGCATTTAATCTATTTATCCAGGAGTATGCCCATGCCGGAAGCCCGCTGGGACCATTTCTGATTGGTTTATTGAATGGGTTATTCCGGAATATTACCTTGTCGTATATGATTCTAATGATTCTTTCGACCCTGGGGACTGCCGTTATTCTCCGGAAGATTCTCCTCCTATTTTATCAGTTTTCCCCTCAGCAAGTTATTGAATATTTGATTCTATTCTTCTCTAATTGCGTGGTAATGCGAAGTATGGCATTTCCCCAGATGGACGCGCTGGTTATGTTCTGGACGACTATCTTTTTATATCTGGCCTACCGTTATCTATGTAATCTTTCGGAAAACCAGGAGGGGGATGAACTCGTAGCGGCGACCTTCAGGTCGCCATCGTATGGCAGCCTGAAGACTGCCTCTACGAAGCCATTGTTTTTTCGAATGTTATTTCATCTCTTCCGGGGAAATAATATCCAACTCATCTGGATATCTATTGCCATCACCGCGGCGATTCTTACCAAGGTAAATGGTTTTTTCCTTATCCCGATCATTCCCATCGCTTATATTATTATAACCTGGAGGAAGGAGAGCTTTCGACTGGGAGAGTTGATGAGAATTCTGCTGTATGTTGCCGTTATCCCACTGAGCATCTTTGTCGGTTTTCTTAAATGGTTTAATATCCTGAAAAACTTTATTCACGAATTGTCTTTGCGTGGTGTGATAGATACCTCGGGGATCCGATTTGATCGTAATCTTATCCTCTTTTTCATCACATTCTTAATCGCGTTCCAGATATATTCTTATTTAATATTGGCGAAAGAAAACTTCAGAAGCAAAAAATCTCTTCCGCCCCTACTTACTATTCTTGTGACCGTTCTTTTCCTTCTGCTTGGATCCGCCCCATTCTTTCTCCGTTTCTTCCTCCCGATAATTCCAGCGATATTGTTACTCTCTATTTCGAAGCTCGAATCAATCCGTTATTTCCGCCCTCAGTTAGTTAACCTATTAATTGTCTGGACGATAACCTTCAATTATCTAGTCCTCGTTCTCCATCTCTACTATTAAATAGTGGCGCCGCCGGCGCCACTATTTAATAAAAATTTCGCGCCATACGTTTAACTTTGTAAACTTTCAGTGAACCCCGTCGTCCTGTGCTCGTAGCGGCGACCTTCAGGTCGCCAGTAGTGGCCCCGCCGATCGGCGGGGCCACTACGAGAGAACGCGGTTTACTGAAAGCTTACTTAACTTTCCTGTCATCAATTAGTGTAAAATATTGCAATAGTGGACTGAAAAAGGGGCCGAGGGAAAGGATGGTTGACAGTTGTCAGTTAACGGTTGACGGTGAAAAAGCCGTGCTAAGTTTGAATAGTTTATAAATTCGTGAAGATTCGCGAAATTCGCGGTTTAAAAAAGGGGGCGAGGTAGGGGGGAAGTAATCAGAGTAATCCGTGTACCCGCAAAATGACCTTTGGTCATCGCGGGTTAAAAATCCGTGGACAAAAATGGGCTGAGGTAGAGGGAGAAAAACTATAAAAGCCTTACTTCCCTTCCGTCCAGACCGGGATACCGATGGTGTTATGTCCGCCGCCCCAGGGAACACCATTGGGGGGTGGCGGGTCCCAATACATAGCCCGTTCGGCGACGATGGGGAGCTTGTTCTCGAAAGGCACTGTAGTCTCCTCCAGCCGGGTGGAGATTGCCCCGGTGATGTGATAGTCATTCAGGTAGATAGTCTGCCGCTGTTTAGCCGGTACCGTGACCGTAAGCTCTTCGGGCGGTTGGGTCTCGAAATAAAAGGTTACCTTGACATTAGCGTCACGGACCGGATGCGGGTTGCCCAGCAGGATGTATTCATCGAATATATCCGTCGCTCCTTCAGGAAGATACCAGATCGGGGCCAGGGAAATCGCACCGATGCTATCATGGCCGCCCGCCCATTCAATCCCGCCGGCTGTCCAGTACATAGCCCGTTCCACCATCAGAAAAACATTGTTGAGGGACTCGACCTCAGCCGAGAAGCTGCCGTTGTAATCCATGATATAGTTTACCCAGATAGTTTCCCGGGTATGGGGCGGGATAGTATAGAGTACTTCCTGGTCCTCTGCTTGAGCCGGGAAAAACGTGACCTTAACATCAGCGGTCTCGGTCATTGACGGATTCATGATCAGGATAAAACAGTCGAAGATGAGAGTTGATCCTTCCGCGATATACCATTTGGTCGATTGGTGAGTAGTTCCCTTGGAGGCATGTCCATCGATCCATTTTATATCGGTATCCTCATTCCAGAAAGAATCCCAGTACATAGTCCGGTCGGCGACCACCGGGATTCTCCCCTCAGTCGGCCACGCGTCGGTGTCGTAAGACCACATGTCGATTGTGGAATTAAAGGTGCTGGTAGGCTGAGATTCAACATAGGTGGAGATACTCCCCGGTACGGTAACATGATCATTGGCATGGATTGTCCAGTTGCTCTCCGGATTTATTATTGACTGCACAGTCCAGGTCTGACTGGTCATATTCATAAAGGTGACCTTCACATCAGCCGGGAAGTAGGGATCGGGGTTGACGATGTGGATGTACTCGTCAAACCTATGGGTAGCGCCTTCCGGGAGATACCAGCGGACATTCCGGTCATTGCTGGCGACACTGTTATGTCCGCCGCCCCATTTCACTCCACCGGCATTCCAGTACATCGAGCGGTCAACCATGATGATCCGATCGGTAAGGTCATATACCAGCAGAGAGATCGAGTCATTATTCTCTCCCCGGGTTCCCGCGACCATATCATCGAGATCGAGGGTGAAGCGGGATTCGGGAGAGATTATATCATTCTGCCTCACGATTGGCCCCAGTTCATCCACGGCGGTGATCTCGATGTAGGCGTCATCCTCGGTCGGGTTGGTAATCGAGATGAACTCATCGAAATCGAATCCCTCTATCTCGGTCCCCCCCGCGGCCAGATACCAGTTCGCGTAAGAAGGAGTCGGGGTCGAAGTGGGTGTCGCGGTGACCGATGGTGTGGGAGAATAGACGGGTGTCGGAGTTACCGACGGCGTGGGTACCGGCGTGTTCGTCGCCGTTGCCGTGGGTGTTACTGATGGAGTTGGTGGTGGTGTACGGGTCTGGATCGGTGACGGCGTGGGGGTGGGAGTCGTCCAGAGCGCTTCCAGGTACTGCGTTTCGGTTCCGTGATAAGTCCAGGCGGCCCACCAGGTTTCGCCCGGATTGGGACCGTAACTCCACTGAGGCTGATACCAGCGGTAATCCGGCATGTCGTAGATATTCTGCCAGGTATCGGTCGACCAACCGATCGAGTAATAGGTATTGATGTCCGGGCTGTTGTTGATCCAGAGGGAGAGTTCGCTGTTATGGTTCGGGTCCCGGTAGCGGAAGTCCGGGATCGGCGTTGGGGTATGGAAACCTATAGGCGTTGGTGTTGGGGTCGGCCAGGCGGGTTCCAGATACTGGGTCTCTGTTTCGTGATAGGTCCACGCGCTCCACTGGGTCTGGGTTCCAGTCGTCCAATAGGCGGCATACCAGCGGAAAGCGGGCAGACCGTAGATATCCTGCCAGTCGTCTTCTGACCACCCGATAGAGTAATAAGTGTCATAATCATCCATAAAGAGGTAGAGATAGCTGTTCAGAACTGGATCGCGGTAATAGAAGTCTATCGGAGTCGGTGTTGGTGTCGGGGTTTTGTATCCGTACGGGGTTGGGGTTGCCGAAAATTCCGGCGAAGCGGTCGGAACCGGTGTCGGGGTCCGGGTGGGGAAGTCCGGTGTCATGGCTGGTGTTGGATCCGGTAGAGGCGGCGGCGGCGGGGTCGCGGTTGGAACCGGTGTTGCCGTTCGCGTGGGGAAAGGAATGGCCGGTGTCGGTGGCGGCGTAGGGGTAACGGAGGGTGTCGGGGTTACCGATGGCGTAGGCGTTATAGTTGGTGTCGGTGTCATGGTCGGCGAGGGAGAAGGCGATGGTTCGGCCTCCGCCTCGTGGGCGCCGATGTTGAACGATTTCTGCGGGCTTTTGATGACCGGCGCCCCCGGGACCATCGCACCCGGGCAGGTGGTCTGCGGCCGACTTACACCGTCCATGTCGTATCCGCCGGCATAATGGTAATCACCGGCGCAAATCAGGGGCGACGTGTAGTGGATATGATAGTTCCCCGTAGTCTGATTGGTAAACTGCGGATCAATGGAAAGATTGTCGTTATATCCGTTAAAATCACCATCCTGTATATCGTTGTAGTAAGCCATGTCGGTCTGGACATTGAATAGGTCATTACCGTTGTTCCAGATGATGTTGTTGATCAGGAGAATACTGTCATCAACCGTAGATTCGAGAGCGATCCCGCCCCGGTTGTCGGTTCCGGTATTGGCCGCGATAGTACAGTTGACCACGATCGGGGAGGAGGAATTCATCGCATAGAGGGCCGCGCCGTAACCGGATGCTCCGGTGGCGGTATTATTCTTGATCACGCAATTAGAGATAAAGGGAGAGGACGAGTAGCACCAAATTGCCGCTCCCTGGCCTTCGATGGAAGCATTCTGAATCGTAAATCCATCAACCAGTGCGGAAGTAATTCCGCCGAACATCAGCCCTCTCCCTCCAGTCGCGTTGATGATGGTCTTGTCGGCATATTCGCCTAAGAGAGCCATCCCCTCTTTCATGGAGATGTTGCTCTCTTCGTAGAACCCGGCCCGCACTATGATGGAGATCGGTCCGGTATTGTCTTCAATCGCTTCTTTGATCGAAATATAGTCCCCAAACCCGGTCTGATCTACCACCACCGTCTGAGGAGACCAGGCCTGTCTGGGATCGGTCCCGAAACCGTACTCCAGGTAGTTGTTGATCCGGTCATTGTCACGATCTCCCCCCGCTCCGTTAACCAGGAAGTAGAATCCGTCATCGGCCGGGTCAAAGAGATTATCGAACTCCCATCCGTCGGGTGTCCGGTCTCCATCCGAATCCGGATCGAGGAGATTGGGGACGCCGTTCCCGTCCCAGTCGTAGTCCCAGGTCGTGACGGCGCTGTTCGGGAACTCGATATTATGCTGCCCGTCCCAATAGGCAACCTCATCCCCGTCATCCATCCCGTCATCATCGGTATCGATCGCCGCCGGATCGGAACCGTAGTAGTGGAATTCTTTGCCGTCGGAGAGGTGGTCCCAGTCCGAATCCCAGTCAATGATGTTGACGATATGATCGCCGTTGTCATCGCTGTCCCATCGGTGTGGGTTGTCGGGGTTATCAGGCCAGTCGGTATCGTGGGTCCAGTTCCAGTAAAAGACTTCATCGGAGTCGGTCAGACCATCGAAGTCAGTATCAACATTCAAAGGATCGGTCAGGTAGTAGTACTCCTCGTAGTTAATCAACTCATCCGGTTCCTCATCGGTATTGGGATTCCAGCCGGTCGAGCCGAAGTACTTCAGCTCCCACCAGTCGGGGAGGGTATTATAGTCAACATCTTTATACTCGTCCGCCCCGATATCATAATAGTCACGCCCGACTATTCCACCACCGATCGCCGGTTGAGAGAGATAATTCCAGCGTCCTTCTCCTTCGTAGTCCCGAAGCGTCGCGGCCCAACTGAGCCCGGAGTTGATGTTGGGATTGGTCTCCCCATAGAAGGTGCTGAGATGGAAGTATCTGCTGTAGGCGTGATAAAACCCCGGTTCGACGGAGATATTATTGTTAAATATCTGAAGATCAGCAGCAAGTTCCTTAACGTTACAGTAGTAAAGCATCTCCGCGGAAACACCGGATAGATCGACACCGTTATCCCAGAGGATACAGTTAAAGATAATCGGAGACGCTCCCGAGGATACGTATATACCGCCGTAATTATTATAGCCGGTATTCTGGGCGATAGTGCAGTTGCTGACCAGAGGCTCGGCATTGGACCCGGTAATATAAACCCCCCCACCCCGGCCCAGGCCCGTAGCCGCGTTATTGTAGATCATCAGGTTACTAAGAAAGGGGGAGGCATTGAAGAGATAGACCGCCGCCCCGGATCCGCTGTAGGAAGCGTTGGTAATAACGAAGCTGTCGATCTTAGCGGTCTGATTGTCAAAAGCGGTGAATCCTCGTCCGGAAGCTCCCGCGTCGATGACGGGGCGCTGATAGGGATCGGCCCCCATAATGGCAATCCTGTCCCGGGTCAGATCCAGGTTTGATTCATAATAGATCCCCGAAGTTACGAGAACGATCGCGGGTCCGTCAGTAGTCACTTTCCAGTCGAGAGAATCCTGGATCGTATCCCAGGCAGTGGCCCAGGAACTACCGTCGCCGCCGCCGGGAGCAGACGCGTCCACGTATCGGGTGGTGGGGGCGCCGGCATCAATCGGGCTGGTTCCGAAGCGGTATTCTTCGTAATTGTTGAGCCGATCCCCGTCCGGATCACCCACCCCGCCGTTGTCAATGACAAAGCGCCCATCGTCAAGGGGGCTAAGGCCGTAGGAGACCTCCCAGCCGTCCGGGCACCAGTCCGCGTCGGTATCGGGATCGAGGGGCTCGGTCCCTACCGTGAGTTCTCCCTTAAACCAGTCGCCGATCCGAACAATATTATAGCTCTCAAAGTAAGCGATCCGCGCCGCTGACATCCCGAGGGCTGAAATATCGAATCCGTCCAACAGCCTGTCTCCATCGGTATCGGGATCGGCTGGATCGGATCCCTGGGTGATCTCGTCCCCGTCCTCCAGTCCATCCCAGTCGGAGTCCGGATCAAGGGGATTGGTGAAATAAGTATCCACCTCGTCTCCGTCCGTCAGGGTATCCCCGTCGGTATCTGGGTCGGTAGGGTCAGTGTAGTAACTGTATTCCCGAATATTGCTCAGGAAGTCGCTGTCGGGGTCGTCATTATCCCTTCGATCGGGGTCAAGATTGCCGAAATATTGGAGTTCCCAGTAGTCAGGAAGGCTGTTTAAAGGGTTGCTGTTGACCCATTCATCCGCCCCGATATCAAACGTGGTCCCGAAGGGCCGGCTTTCGCCGTCGTAATCATCATCCACCACCCCCGGGAGGGCGATGCCCTTATTGGCACAGGGACTGGTCACACCGGGGGAGCGGAGATGGAAATCGTAGATGTACTCCCGGTTCCCCCAGAGGGCGATCTGGTAGAACGTTGGATTGGCATTGATGCTATTGGCATCCTCCCCGGAGGCACCCTGCCAGACGCTGAAAGTAGCCCGGGTCTGGTTGTCCCAGAAGCCGATTAAACCGTTTCCGGTAGCGTAGAGGTCGTTATAGTCGCAGACCAATCCCGTCTCGCTGGCGTTATCAACCGAGACGGCGAAGCTCCCGGTTTCAATTGACCAGGATATGTTATTTCTAAGGTTGTCCTGGAGTGAAGCGGTCAACCCGAGTCCCGCGATCTTATTCCCGTAGAGGCTGTTGTTGTAGACGAAGTTACCGTTTCCCCCATTGAGAAGGATTCCCTCGCCCTCGTTGAGATAGCACATGGTGTTTTTGATCAGGTTGGAATCACCTGTTACTTCGACACCGGCTCCTCCCTGGCTGTAGCTTCGGCAGCGATTAACAGTATTGTGGTCACCGCTGATTATCAGCCCACTGCCACCTGAATTGGTGAAGTCAATCCCCTGGACCCGCGTGTAGTAGCTCTGGACGTCGAGGAGGAAATCTACCAAACCGTCTCCGTAAACCAGAGGACGTCCTTCATATCCCTCGATCCGGATTGGGAGGTCGGCGGTTCCTGTTAGAGAACTGGGAACGCTTACTCCGGTCCCGGTTACTTCAAAGTCTCCCTCGGCCCGCAGGCGGATGATGTCTCCTTCCTCGATGGTTTTGTTGGAAAGAACATCCCGCAGTTCGTCTGTCCCCTCGACCTGGGTCACGTGATAGACTCGGACGGTTTTAAAAGTCCCATAGCCGTCAGTATCAGCCGTGAATCCGCAAAATACGCTCTCATTGGGAAGATCGGCGTCGTCCCGGGCCGCAACCTGCCAGTAATACCAGGTGTCGGCCAGGAGCGACTGGGTATTCCAGTTTCGGCGCTCGACCCAACCCGAGGTAATAATGTTGCCGGAGTTGAAATTGGGCGTAGTATCCACCCGGAAATAATAAGGGAAGGAGTTGAGCCCGGCCAGGGCGTCGCTCGCCGTCCGCGCCTGGAATTCAGCGTCTTCCGGATCGATATACAAATAACCGTCGGCCGGCGAGACGAGGCCGACATTAGTAGGCGGGGTATTATCAACAATAAACCGTCCGCTGATACTGAGGATCGAGGAGTCGGAACTGTCGCTCACCCTCACCTGATAGAATCGTCCATCGGTGAGAGTCTCGGTATTCCAGGTCGAGTAGGTCTGGAGGTCCCAGGCCGTGCTGGTAGAGATAGTGGAGAAAGTAGTTCCATCCGTGGTATACTCTAGGTCAACCATACGCCCCGGTGCCCAGCCCGGGCCGTAGGCCGACCAGGTGAGATCGTGGCTCCCACTCCATTTCTCACCCCCGTGGGATCCTCCGTAAGGCGAGGTGAGAAAAAGAGTATCCAGACTGGAGCGGGACGCTTCCTCGGTGTTGCCGTAAGTACCAATGTTAATCCGGTAGCCGTTAGGTTTGGTCTCATAGTAATAGGAATCATCGGGATTCCCGGTATTCAGCCCCGGGCTGTCGGCGGAATCGGTCTGCCAGCCCCCGAAATGATATGAGCCTTCCCGGCTCTGTAAATGAAAGTCGTCGTCTTCCCCGTACTTTCCGCCCAGAATTCCGTCTGGACCGGCCGGATCGACAAATAACGGATCGACATCCAGGCTATGAGAATCAAGGCTAGATCGTAGCTGCCAGTCATTGAGACTGTAGGAGGTTCCATTGGTCCAGTGCCCGAGCGCCGCACCGGTAGTGGCGGTCAAAATATTAAAATCGGAAAATTGGTCGACAGCGTTGCTGAACCAGATCGCGTGGTTGGATCCGCCATTTGCCCAGGCAATATTATTTTTGAAGTATATTCCCGCGGATCCGGTTTTGAATTCATTCCCCAGGTTTTGGTAGAGGGTATTATTGGCGATGGTTATATTAGTTCCTGTCGCATCAATCCCCGATCTGCCGGCAAGAATACCTCCACCTTTATTATTATCATAAATCAGATTGCGATTTATCTCTATCTCATCACTGCTTAAGGAGATACCTTTGCCATAATTACTGTAAATGATGTTTTTCTCGACCTGTCCATTATTTAATCCTATTAAATTAACGCCGGCCCCCCGGTTGTTGTAAATAATGGAATTGGATAACTTGAAGGTAGTCGCGATATCGCTGAAGATTCCTGAACCATTGTTAGTCCTAATCAAATTTCCTTCAATGCTGATATTATTAGTCCTCTCACAATAAACTCCTGCGTTGGTAGTAAAACCGATTTGATTCCCCTGTAAAAATATATCGGTCGAATTAGTGAAGAGTACCCCACCTCCCCCTTCTCCTTCTGCCTGCCCGTGCCAGGAGATAATGTTATCTCGGATATTAATTGACTTTGCTCTCCAACAAGTTATTCCAAACCCCGATCCGGGAATTTCTCGATTGCCTAAATTATTTGCCGAATGGACCCCTTCAATGACTATATTTTCTGCCTCAGTAATTGCTATTCGAGCTTCGGGTGTCAGTTCTCCATTTACCAATGAAATATTGGGCGAACCGATGAAAGAAACCGGATTTCCGATATCTCCCGAGTGGAGTCCGTAAATAAGCGCCGTCCCGGAAAGAGGATATTCTCCGGTATCCATATAAACGGTATCTCCCGGCCCGAGATCAATGGAGAGAATTCCTAACATTCCGTCCAGCGTCAATTTGGGAGTTGAGGGACTCAAGCCGTCATTTGTATCGTCCCCGGCCGCGCTGGTATAAACATTATCCTGTAATGAAAGATCGTTGAGAAAGTAGTTGGTTCCGACCAGAGAGACTCCGGATTGATAACTCCGTGAGGCTTGAAAGGTATTTCCATAAGCCCCTTGATTAATTCTTCCCCGCTTAGGGGATGATTCACGAAAGTAAGGACTGTCCGGGTTCCCGAAATCGATTGAGGGCGAAGTCTCGGTGTCAACGGTGGTCCAGGCGATCCATCCGGCCCACCTCCCTCCCTGGCTTTTTAGATGGTAATCGCCTCCGGTGATATCGGCGAATAGTGGATCGATGCTGATACTGCTCTGGTCTTGAAAGGAGGCTCCCTGCCAGGCCCCGAGATCGGTTTGATCTCCGCCCCAATATCCCACATAAGAAGAGGCATTGGCGTAAAGATTGTTGTAATCGGAAGAGAAGCCGGTTTCGCTGGCAAAATCAACATAGACGGAATAGGACCCGGTGTCGGCTGCCCAGAGAATATTATTCCGGAGATAACTATACGGGGCTTCTTCGCAGACCACTTCTCCACCCTGGTTTCCACACGAGGTGACATTGACCACCCGGTTCTCTTCCGCTCCCAACAGATGGACACCTGCTCCCTGATTTTCATAGGTGAGGAAGTTGACCAGCTGGTTGGTGGCTCCGCTGATCTCAACCCCCGGTCCCCCGTGGAGGTAAGAAGCTCCTTCCCGGACAATGTTGTTGCTGCCGGAAACCGACAGGCCGGCCCCCGTGGATTCCATAAAACTGATATTCTCTATAATCACGTAATTGGCTTCTAATATGAGGCAATTCTCAATCAGATCCGCACCATCAAAGACAACTCCTTCTCCCGTCCCGGCGATCCGGACCGGGAAGTAGCGGGACCCTCCGTCTGAAACCGTTATTGTGACCGGTTCGGACATGGAGTGGAAGCCGGATTCAATCATTATGGTATCCCCCGGAGCGAGGTCATAATTATCCAGAATCCAGCGTAGCCCGGTTGTTTGGCTCTCAATATCCAAGGCTCGGTAAATATTAGCGGTTGAAAATACCCCATAACCTTCGGTATCGGCGGTAAATCCGCAGAATCCGCTTTCATTGGGAAGATTGGTGCCGTCACGCGCCTTGGTTCGCCAGTAATAAGTGGTTCCCGGTTCCAATTCCGGCAGCCAGGCGTTTCGTTCCAGCCAGCCGGAATTATGGAGATCAGTTCCGGCGAAGCTGGGAGAGGTATCGATCTGAAAATAGTAAGGAGCGGCGTTTAATCCTACCAGAGAATCGACCGTCTCCAATCCCCTGAGAGGAATGTAAGAGGGAAGAGCGCGTTCTCCGCTCTCGGGCAACAAGCAGCCGACATTAACCGGAGGAGTGTTGTCGATAGAAAAGAAGCTACTTGAGGTAGCTAAGTCTCCGGAGCTGACCCGGATCTGATAGCTGTCGCCATCTCCGCTGGCTGAAAGCGTATTCCACTCGTAGTCTGTAGTCGGATAGTAAGCAGTATCAATTTCGTAATAATAGCTGAATCCATCCGTGCTGTATTCAAGATGGATAGCGTCCCCGGTTGTCCACTCGTCGGTCGGAATTGCCAGCCAACGAATATTATGAATTCCGCTCCATTTCTCGCCGCCTAATGGCTGAAGAACGGGGAGGGTCTTTTTCAAGGAGAGGGACGCCTCACCTGTTCCCCCATACCTTCCTATATTAATCCTTTCCCCATGGGGTTCGGGTTCCCGGGTATAGTCGGATCCAACCGGCTGAAAAACCGAATCTCCGGCGTCGTGTGCCTGATCGACGTTCGATAATCCGGTTAATCGATTCCCGCTCTTTCCGGTGTAGCGGATGATATCTTCATTAATTTCGATCCAGTTGGTACCGGCGGCAAAAGCAGTCCCGTCGTCGAGATCGAGGTAAGGGGAGGCCGGATAAATATCTGAAACCAGAGACGAAACAGCGAGATAAACCTGGCCCTGGTTGATTGAGGGACTGGCGTTTAAGTCGGCACTCCAGTATCCGCTGTGATAACTCCCCAGCGGGCTTTGGAGATGGAAGTCTCTCTGCTCGGTCTCGACGAATACGGGATCGTAACTGATACTCGATCCGTCCATCCCGCTGGCTCCCTGCCAGCTATAAAGAGTGGAAAAATCGTTTGGGCTGATTCCCAAGTAGCCGATGAAAGCGCCGGCTTCAGCCAGGAGGCAGTTGAAGTTTGAATCCCAACCCATAGCTGCTGGATTGCCGGTGGATAATATGAGAGCGTGATTGTCCGTTCCAGAAGCCCAGAGGATGTTATTTTTTAAATCAATATTGGTATTTGTATAGTGGCCGCCGATATAAACCTCCCCCGCATTCTGATAGCCGACGTTGTTGGTCAAAAACGAATTGGGCGACCGTTGGATCTGGAAACCGTAGGCGCCGTTCAGGTAACTCAGGTTATTGATTAGTTCGGCGTTTGGTGAGCCGTAGAGGGAAAAACCGTTGTCTATGTTCTCGTTGGCCTGGTTGTCGACTATCCGGGATCCGTTCGGATATCTAATCTCAAAACCGTCTTTATTATTTCCTTCGGCGCGATTTCCGGTGATTAAGGCCTTTCCGGCACCGATATTGGGAACTATGTAAAAACCGCTTCTTTGATTTCCGCGTGCCTGGTTGCCGGAAATCGTGGTGGCCCCGGTAATATCGGTCATGTAAAGCCCTTCCCAGGAGTTGCTTGTGAAAGCCGAGGAAAGAATCTGGTTAGCGCTTCCACTTTCTAAATAAGATCCGTGTTGGCTGTTGAAAGCGGCCCGGCAGTCTTGAATAGAGATTCCTTGATTGGTTGAAATTAATGTTACATAGTAGCCGGCCCCGCCGTTATAAGAGCTTGCGCAGTCGTCAACCCTGACGCCCGAGCTTCGATAAATTAGAACGCCGTGGCTACCGGAGCTCCGGATGGATATATTCGCCAGCCGCGTAAAATCTCCGTATTGAATGTAGATTCCGTTATATAGGGGATTAACGACCGTTAGGTTGGCAAGATAGATATAATCATTCTTGTAGATATAAAATGTTCGCAACGCTGTGTTTTGCCCGTCAATCATTGTTCCCCGGGGCGATCCGGAAAGAGTAATCGGATTTTTCCCTCCGCCGCTTCGGGGGAATGGGATTGAATTGCCGATTATGAATAAGCCGGTATCGATATGAATCTTATCCCCCTGATATAAAGAATAATTGTTAATTACCGATTCGATCGAATCGAGGGGTTGATCGGGGCTCAGTCCGTCGTGTTCCGGCCAGGGTAAACCTCCGGTTTCGCAGTAATAATCCCACTCGGTCGATGAATCGTTTACGTAGTAATTTGTTCCGTAAGTCGATCCGACTGACCAGGAAGCTTCCAGTGTATTCCCATAAGCTCCCAGGTTGATTCTTCCGCCATTGGGTGCAGTTTCGTAGAAGAAAGGGGAGTCTGAATCCCCTTGATCGATTCCGGGTGAATCATTATTGTCTGAGGTCCAGCTTCCCCCGTGATATGATCCCCGGGTGGATTGAAGGTGATAATCACCCCCGCCCGCGAAGAGCGGGTCTCCGCTGCTGCTGGACTGATCCTGAAAACTGGACCCTGTCCAATCTGAGAATGTGGCTTGAGTAGCCCCGTTCCAGTAGCCGAATGTCGCCCCGGAGTCAGTGTAAAGAAGGTTGTAGTCGGAAGAGAACTCGACCTGGCTGATCTCATCGACAAAGATTGCGAATCTGCCCGGACCGTCTGGCGCGAGGATATTATTTCGCAGCGAACCGTGGGTGGAGCCAACCGCCCGCTCTGGATGCAAAGCGTTGATCGCTTCATCCTCCAGGAAGACCTCCCGGGTCCCATTCCCGGAGCAGGTATTGTTTTCGAGGGTAGAGTGGTGAGAAGTGAATAGATGAATCCCTGCCTCTCCGTTAATATATACCAGCATATTACGGACTGTCGTCCAGTCCCCGGTAATTTCGATTCCGTCTCCTCCGTTCGCGAAACTCCTGCCGTTCTGGATTGTGTTATGCTCACCGGTAATCAGAACTCCGCTATCGTTAGCCCCGGTGAAAGAGAAGTTCTCGATCTGAAAATAATCTCCGCTGATTACCAGACAGTTTTCCAATCCGGTTCCGTCCAGCAGAACGTCTCCCTGATATCCGATAAGCTGGACTGAATCGTCTTCATCTCCCCCGTCTTCTTCCGTAAGTTCCAGGGGACTGCTCAGTATATAGGTACCCGCGTCAACATAAACTATATCACCCGGGCTTAGATCCCGGTTATCCAATATCCAGCGGAGTCCGGTAGTCGGGGATTCTATGTCCAGAGCGTGATAAATCCCGATTGTTTTGAACGTCCTATATCCTCCCGGATCGTCGGTTTCGCCGTAAAAAGCGCTCTCATTGGGCGGATCCGACGTATCTCGGGCTTTTACTCTCCAGTAATACCAGGTATTCGCGGTCAACTCGGGATTCCAGGAAATATGTTCTCTCCAGCCGGAATTTCCTAAAGCGGGTGAATCAAAAGTAGGGACGGTATCTATTTGAAAATAGTAAGGGATTGCATTCAATCCGGCTGTTGAGTCTGCCGCCTCCCAGGTTAAAAGCGAGCTGGTGAGCGATTCCCGAGACGTACCTTCGCTCGGGAGTCGGCAGCCGATATTGATTGGGGCCGTGTTATCAATAGTAAACAGTCCGCTGTTCGCCCCGGCTGCCCCTCCGCCCAGCTCTTCAATCCGGATCTGGCAGGTGGTCCAGTCCGGCAACCCGGCTGTATCCCAATCGGGGTAAGTATCCGTCGGCCAGAGGATGCCTTCGGTAATCGGGTTGAAGATAGTTCCATCAAGAGAATAAGCAAGGCGGAATTGATCTCCCGCTCCCCAACCGTCCCCGATCGTCTCCCAGATCAGATCATGGGAACCGCTCCACTTCTCGTCACCGGAAGCTGTCCCCAGCGGGGAGATGACTCCCATGGATTTGATCGAGGAACGGGATGCCTGGCCGGTACCGCCGTTGGCCCCGATATTTACGCGATCTCCGTTCGGAGAAAGCTCCGCCGAGTAATCGTCATCCGGATCTCCCCGATTCAATCCCGGACTATTCACTCCGTCGAAATACCAGTTTCCTTCCGAGAAGCGTCCTTCCGTACTCTGAAGATGAAAATCTTCCGCTCCCGGATTGATGAAGAAAGGATCCGTGCTCAAACTGTGGCCATCCTGGCTGCTCTCGGTCTGCCAGCTCCAGAAGCTGTCCCGGTCGCCCTGCCAGTAGCCGAAGTGATTGCCGGTCGGAATCCGGAAAATATTGTAGTCGAATGCATGATTTCTGCTGGCCGGATCCGGATCGCTTAGAAAAAGAGCGTAATTGCCGGTTCCCTGGGGAGAGAGGATGTTATTCTTAATCTGCGCCGTGATGCCCCGATAAATCAATATCTCCTGGGAGCCGTTTCCGTAAAATGTGTTGTTTGCAATGAAAGGCTCGATCCCGCTGCGTAAGTACAACCCGAAATTCTGGTTATTATAGAAAGTATTGTTATTAATCTGGCAATCGCTGCTGGTTGAATATAACCCGTAAATATTTTCGAATATCCGGTTTCCATAAACCATCGCCTCGTTGGATCCGATGTTGATTCCGTAGCGGTTTCCGGAAATGAAGTTTTTGGCGATGACTGCGCCGTTCCCTCCACTGATCGAGATCCCCGCCTCCCAGGCCGCTCCTGCCGGGCCGTTGTCGGTGACAGTATTATTTTCAATCCGTGCTCCACTGAGAGAACTCAGGATAATCCCGGAGGAATTGTTCTCTTCAATTGTACTGCCGGAGATATCAACATTTTCTCCCTCATCAAGGAAAATTCCATGATCAAAATTGCGCGCGATGAGGTTCTCTTTGGCTGTAAAAGATCCGTACGCCCGGTAGCCATAAATACCGGAGCCGTTGTTGTCTGTTATCCGGTTACCGATCAACACGGCTGAGTAACAGTCATCCAGGTAGATTCCATCCAGAAAGGCGCCAACTATTTGATTTCTGAAAAAGGCAAGGTAATGGGAATCGAGACCGTAAAGAGAGTATTCGGTCGGGTTGGCTAATACCAGGCCGCCGATTGTCGTATTATGTTTATTTTCCAGTTTGAAACAGGAAGAGATATTTCCCTGGGCGTTCAGAACCGCTCCCCGGGGGGAACCGGCGAATGATAATGGTTCCCCGGCGCTTCCTGAAACCGGTGGGACGATCGGAGCCGAAAGTTCGTAGCTCCCTGTATCGATATAAATGGTATCTCCCGCCTTCAGGGTTTGATGGCTAAAAACGGCTCCAATCGAATCTAGGGGAGAATCCGGGGAAGTTCCGCTGTGGATCGGCCAGGGCAATCCTGAAGTGGTGCAGAAATAGTCGTAATCGGTATCATCGTCGTTGACGTAATAATTGTTCCCCGTTCCTGAGGAGGAAAGCGAAGATTGCAGGGTGTTCCCGTAAGCCCCCAGGTTGATTCGGCCACCGTTTGGAGCCGGTTCCAGGTAATAAACTGAGTGTGGTTCTCCGCGATCCAGTCCGGGGGAATCGTTCCCATCCGCCGTCCAGCCGATCCCCGGTTTATAGCTTCCTTTGGTGGACTGGAGTCGGAAATTCCCTCCTCCTACAAAAAGCGGATAGGCACTCAGGCTGGACTGATCCTGGAAGCTGGTTTCCGTCCATTCGCTGAATGTGGCCAGATCACTTCCTCCCCAGTATCCGATTTGCGCGCCACCGGTACCATAAAGGAGGTTGTAGTCGGATTCGAACTCTGTTCGGCTCGCGTCCTCTACGAAGATCGCGGTTTTCCCGGTCCCATCGGCATAGAGGATATTGTTTAAAAGCGAGGTTTCGATTGATCCGTCATCCCCGTTGTCTTCCAGGAATATCGCCCGGGTCCCGTTCTTGGTGCTGGTATTGTTTTCCAGTTGATTGTTATAAGCTGCCGCCAGGTGAAAACCGGCCCGCAGGTTTCCGTAAACCAACATCCGCCCGATCCTATTAAAGTCTCCCCAAATTTCAACCCCATCTCCTCCGTTATTAAAACTTCTCCCCCCTTCTAAGGTATTGTGATTGCCGGTAATCAGGATTCCGCTTCCGACGGCGTTGGTGGCGGAAATATTTTCGATTTCGAAGTAATCCCCGGTTACACGGAGACAATTGGCGGCTGTCCCTCCCCCGTCAAGAACGACCTCGCCGTTAAGCCCTTCAATTCGGACCGGCCCCGTTGCGTCTCCTTCGTCGCTGGCCGAAAACTCCAGCGGCCCACCCGTCAAAAGGTAAGTGCCCGGTTCCACGTAAATGGTGTCTCCCGGTTCCAGGTCGTAATTATCCAGGATCCAGCGTAGCCCCGTGGTTGTCGATTCGATATCTTCGGCCTGGATGACCAGAGCGGTCCGGAAATTCCAGTAACTGCCGGACGTACCGGTCTCGGCGAAGAACTCGCTCACATTGGGAGGATCGACGTCATCCCGGGCCCGGACCTGCCAGTAGTAACTAATGCCCTGCTGAAGCGCAACATACCAGACTCTCCCTCCCAACCAGCCGGAAGTTTGCAGATCGGGGGAATCGAAAGTATTTGCGGTGTCAAGACGGAAATAGTAGGGCGAAGAGGAGTGAATTCCCGACAGTGGATCTACAGCGTTTTCGGAGATCAGGGCCGTGTTCAATGATTGGCCCGTGCTTCCGTTTTCGGGGGAAAAAAGACTTATTATAGGGGGCGTATTATCGATAATGAAAGTTCCACTTCTGGCAAACGGATTTCCCGAGGAATGAACTACCCGGATTCTTCCCGTTCCGCTATCCGCGTAACTCTGGGTATTCCAGGATGGATACGGATTAGCATCGTAAGCGATATCTTCGGTAAGGGTATACCAGTTGACCGAATTCGTTGAATAAGAAATATCAAGGGTATCTATGATCCCCCATCCGGTTCCGATCGTTTGCCAGTCGATCGCTTTTTGTCGCGCCCACTTTTCATCGCCTTCCGGATCCCCCCGGGGCGAACGTATCAGAATGCTCTTCTGATTCGATTTCGAAGCTTCTTCGGTATTGCCAAAGGGGCCAATATTCACCCGCGCCCCGTTCGGATCGGTTTCATTATTGAATGCGGATCCGATTGGTTGAAAGATTCCCGTCCCATTTGAATAATCTTCGGTTACTCCGCTGCAGCCGATCAGTGAATTTCCCGATATTCCGGAATAATCGATAATGTCGTTGTTAATTTGAACCCTGGCCGGACCGGTTTCAAAATCAGCGGCCGAAACCAGCTGGATAGTTATGTCCCCGGCGGCTAAAGTCGCGGCCAGTTCGGTTATTGCCGTGGCTACCCTTCCGGCGTTCAGACCCGGGCTATTGTTGGAATCGTTGGTCCAGGTTCCTTCATGATAGCTGCCTTCCATTGATTGAGAATGGTAATCTTCCCCGGCGAAATTCACCAGGAGGGGGTTTCCGCTCAGGCTGTTTCCGTCTTGACCGCTGGCCAGCACCCAGCTTTGGAGATCCGGTTGAGCACCGTTGAAATATCCCGCCTCGGCGCCTCCGGTGGAGAAGATGAGGTTAAAATTAGAAATAATCCCCCGTGCTTTTGCGTCCGCTTTTGACGACCAGCCGGCGCGGAGACAATAAGTTCCGGGTACAAAATCCCAGATTATATTATTACAAACCTTGACGTTACTCTCATATGGCCCAATATATATTCCTCTGCCGTAGAAAAAGTTATTGAAAATGGAAAGTTTTGTATCTCGATCGATCGTCGCGTTATATCCCCCCGGCGTCAGACAGACATTGTGAAGTATTTTGCTATCGGCAGTTCTTGCGATTTCTATGTTATGCCCTGAATTGTCGCTGAACACGTTATCTAAGATTGAATGATAACTTCCCCTGCCGATGCTTATTCCTGTGCCGGGATTGTCTCGAATCGTATTATGTATGTATCGATCGGATGAAGTGGAGTTTAAATTAATTCCTATCGAATTGCCGAATATTTCATTGTTGGACAGAAGATGGCCGCTTCCTCGATAAAGGTAGATCCCTCCATGAGCATTATTGGCAAGAGTGCTTTCTATCAAATTTATTTGATTACATTTATAGGATAAAATCCCCCAATAGTTTTCCCGGGTGGAGATTGAAAATAATTCAAGATTGTTTGAGCTGTCTAAATAAATCCCATGGTCGAGACAGGCGGTTACGGTGAGATAGAAGAGACTGAGATAGGAAGAATTATTGATCAAAATCCGTCTTGATGATCCGGGTTGGTAATTTCCGGAAAACACCGTTCCGTTAGGCGAGCCGACAACGAAAATCGGAGATAGCGCACTTCCTTGATCCGAAGAAGTTATGGTGGCCTCAGTTCCCACCTGGATCCACTCTCCGGTGTCGATATAGACTACGTCTCCCGGTCCGAGGGTGTAATCGTTGATAACCGTCTGTAGCGTGAGGCGCGGTGTGGCTGGGGAGAGACCGTTGTTAATGTCGTTTCCGATCGCAGTGCAATAAACATCATCTGTCGTGGCCATATCGTTTACGTAATAGGCCGTTCCGGGACTGGCCAGGACGCTGCTGATCTCGAAGTCATAAGCGCTGTTATCTGAGACTGCGGAGAAAGAAGAGGCGGATATCTGAATTCGGTAAGTTGTCCCGGTGCTGGTCGCCCAGGTGGGCCACCTGAATTCTTCCAGATCATAGGGGAGATTCCGGGCGATATAGGTGCTGTATGAGAGTCCGCCATCCGCCGAGAGCTCAATATCCACAGTATCGGTGGCCGACACCCATCCCGAAGTGGAAGTACTCCAGGTAATGTCTTCCGCTCCGCTCCAGATCAGGCCGTTCGTGTTCGGCTCGATCAGTGTGATCGTCTGCCCAAAAAGCACTCCCCCCCCCGGCACAATTATCGCCAGGATCAGTGCTAACGCAGTGAAAGTAAAGAAGTAAGATAATCGTCGTTTAATCATATAAAATTTTTCCCGGGAAAATTTTAGTTTGAAATGAAGTTATAAACTTAGCGCCTCTGGCGCAACCTCGTAGCGGCAGCCTTCAAGCTGCCACTAGTGGCGACCTGAAGGTCGCCGCTACGAGTGCTATTAAAATTCCGAAACGCCCCGTCTAAATATGGAGCGGCTACCAAAAGTTAGCGTAACGGTCTTCAACGACCTTAAACGTCTATATTTTTCAACGTTATTTATCTTTAACGAATAGGCAGCGCTGAAAGCGCTGACTAATTTTCAATACTATAATTCACTTATAATATACTTTATACATACTATAGAGTCAACCTGCGGTCGCAAATTATTAAAAATAATTTACATTGAAATACCTTATTTCTATATTAGACTTACAAGATCAAAACTAGTTCATATTTTCAAACAAACGAATTCGCCTTGGCATCGCTTCAATTTAACAGACGATTGAATGTGATTGGATGTGAATAAAAGATATTAACTAACGTCTTGGGGTGAAGTTGTCGTTTTAATATTTACTATCTTCTATGCTGGTTTCTTTTTGCCTCGGGCAAATTAGATCTTAACTACAACAATCAATTGCAATTCAATACTTCATCTTCAACTTGAGAATTACGGGTAGCTGATGTTAAAAATCATCTCCAATCACATTCAATCGTCTGTTTAAAAAGGCCGCCAAGCCGAGGCGAAACAATAAATCGATCATCTGTTGAAAAAGTGAGTCCTCTGTCCTATGGAGCAAGCAACCGAATATCGACGATTATTCGACCGGTTAACTTTTACCGGTTTGATTATTCTTGGCTCCTTGATTTTTTCCTTGATCTGCTGGGGTATATTTTATGCCCATCACTATCCGGGGTTGGTTACTGTTGATTCTATGGATCAGGCTCAGGTCGCCCGAAATATTTTTCTTGGGAAAGGGTTCACAACAGGATTCATTAAACCAGTATCCATATTGGCAGGAGAGGTTGTTATCAATGGTCCCGATCTTTACAATTCCCCGATTCCGATATTTCTGCTCTCCCGATTTTTTAATATTATTGGTCTGAATGACTTCGCCGTCCTCGGCAATTCGGTTTTCTGGTCCTTTATAGCAGGGATTACCCTCATAATCTTTACTCGCCTGTTATTTCATAATCTTATCCTGGCCCTGCTGACTTTTGTCGCGTATATGTTGAGCCCGGCTGTACTGGAGAGCACATTCTCCGGCCTTCCCATCTCTTTTGTCGCCTTTCTACTCCTGATCCTTACATTTATTTATTATTTCCGGAATCGTTCCTCGTTTCTCTGGACTGCTTTACTGGGGATTATATCCGGGATCCTATTCCTCTCCGAGTTTGATTTCTTATTTTTCTCGCTGCTGATCGGTATCTTGACGGTCTATGACTCGAAAGGGAATAGGTCTTTCCACTTACTTGCCTTTGTCATTCCGTTTTTTCTCGTTGCTCTCCCCTGGTTGATCAGAAACTCCATAGTCGCCGGAGATCCCCTCGCTTCATTGAGATGGTATGATTTTAAAGCCTATAGTCTCATCTTTGCCGGCAATCAGATTGTTCGTGACTTTAACCCCGATCTCTTGACCACTCCGTTTCCCGTCTTGATCTACTGGAATAAGTTTCTAATGTTCACCCGGTTGATGGACAAACTATGGTTATCACTCTCCCATTTGATTCTGATCCCCTTTTTCTTGGGCGGCGTATTAATCAAATATAAAGACCTACGATGGGGAAGAGTAATCAAGTTGGCCGTTACGCTCTTTTTCGCCCAGCTGATCCTCATAAGCTTGGGGAATGGAGACTTCTCCAGAATCCTTTACTTTATGCCGCTGATAATAATCGGAGGATCCGCCGCTTTCTTGCAGTTACTTAACAATCTTGGATTGTTAGCGGGCCCTCTCGTAGCGGCGACCTTCAGGTCGCCACACCATGGCGACCTGAAGGTCGCCTCTACGAGTACAGAGCCTTCATCGGCCTCTATGCGCTCTGCGCCACGCCCATACCCCGCCAGCGCCACCTCGTCGTCCGGCTCTATGCGCTCTGCGCTCTGCGCCAGCCCCCCCTATTGGTTAATAATCTCAATCTTCTTCATCCTTACAATCTTCCCGGGCCTGATCTCAATAATCTATGGCCTCCCCAACCAGAGATACATCGCGACGGCCTTCTCAGGAGAAGAGGCTCGGCTTATGAGAGAAGGAGAAACCATGGGGAAAGTTGAGAGGATAGTAAAGGAGCATGAAGTAGTTGTCTCCGATATGCCCTGGGCCGTTGCCTGGTATGCTAACCGTAACGCGATCTGGATCCCCTGGGAGATAGAACAGATGAAGGCCATAAAACAGAAAGTGAAAGACGTTCGATTTCTCCATCTCTCACCGATGATATTTAAATATCCGGATACGGAGAGAGTGGAACCCTGGCAAGATATCTATAAAAGCGGGATGGTCCCCGAATGGCTTAAGGCGGACCGGGGTATTCTACTCCCCGGAGATCACCTGATCATGGGTGATATCATCTTCGAACGCCTCGACCTGGAATAATACAGACAGACGATAGATATAATATCATTTCGCCTGGTAGTGGGGCGGCTTTTTAACAGACGATTGAATGTGATTGGAGGTGAATTAAAAAATTTAACCAGCATCATTGGATATAGTATATCATTCTATTATTTCCGATACTCTGGTTTGTTTCCTTTTCGCCTCTCTGGTGGAGTAAACTTTAACTACAACGATCAATTGTAAGTTAACAATTTATCTCCAACTTTCGTATAATGGATAGTAGATGTTTAAAAATCACCTCCAATCACATTCCCGTCAATACTGCCGGGTCAACGACAATCGTCTGTCAAAAAGCCCACCAAGCCAATGTGACGTCTGTGGTTCTCAAAGATTTTAATAGTTTGATTTAATATAGAAAGAATGATATGGTATAAATGAAATAAAATAGTTGTACATAGAGAGAAGAGGAGTAGGGATTAATATGGATGAGGTTAGAATCTTCTGGACGGACTACATGAAATACCGCGTCTGTCTGCGAGATTTCGACCTTGCAATGTTAGAACATATTGTGCGATATTCAACCGAGAGATATTTGGATACTGCCACAGGACGGTTTGTTGCTGTCGGCCAGCACGGTGTATGCCTCGTCATGATACCATACGAACGGACCGGGGAGATGGTTACGCCTGTGACGGCCCACGTTACAAGTCGTCAACAAATAAACTCCAGAATGAGATCAGGGAGGTTCACAAATGAATAAAAGACAAATGGTGTATTTCGAAAAAGATGATGTGTTGCATTTTTCTATCCTGGATGAACCGGAAGCTGGTAGTGTTGAACTCAGCCCGTCAATTACAGCGGAATTGAATGCCGCGGGTGAATTGATTGGCATAGAGATCCTCAACGCCAGTAGATTTATAAGAGACACTGTGCTGGACTCAGTTCAGGCCCAAGTGCTCAACCTGGTAAAAGCCAGTACATCGTAGTGCGAGTTCTTATCGAACGATCCTTCCCTTCAACGATCTTTAACGGTCTTGAACCTTTCAACGATCTTCAATGGACTTTAACGTTGGTGTTTCTTTGTCTTTCTCCGTCCTTCAACGTACTTTTATTTCAACGTATTTATTTTATTTTCTTTGAATTGGCTCTGCGGCTTTTTATAGCAGACGATTGAATGTGATTGGAGGTGATTTTTTCAACTTCAACTACCCGCAATTCGTAAGTGGATAATGAAACATTGAATTATATTTAAGCGTTGTAGTTAAGATCTAATGCGCCTGAGGAATAAAAGAAAGCAAAGTAACGTATTGTACAAACAATTACATATATACCATCTCCACCAACATTGATTATCATCTTTTTCTCACATCCAATCACATTCAATCGTCTGTTAAATTGTGGCCAAGCCAATGCTACATCTGTAATTTTTCCTTGCGCCAATACACCCTTACATAGTATATAGTCATCCTTTATATTCTGACTTTCAACAGCAACTGAAAATTTTCCAGGAAAATATTCTATGACGAAATCATCCAGTAGGATTTCCGTGTTTGTTTTTATTGCGGTTTTTTTGATTCCACTAGCCGCGTTTAGTATAACGGATACCGAGACTAATAAACTGATCGCGGAGGGGCAGACTCTCCTTGATCTTGGGCAGCGTGACGATGCCCGCCAGATTTTCCGTCGGGTCCTTGAAAATGATCCCCAGAACCACGAAGCCCGGTCATACCTCCAGCAGATTGATGGCAACATTGATCAATCAGATATCAGCGGTCAAGAGACAACCGATAGCTCTCCTCCCGAATCCTTGCAGCAATTAGAAGAAGAAGGAGTACCTATGGTCCCTAATCCTAGTGAACCGGATGACGGCTCACCTCAGGATCTGGAAGAAGAACCGGAACCTTTTCGTGGCCATGAAGACATGATTGTCCCCAAACCCTTCGAAGATCAAGTCTCCGGAGAGAATGACGAGGAGCAAATCGCTGAACGTCAATCGGCCCCCCCCGATTTATCGGTGTCAACCCTCCCTCGGTCCCCCCGTCGCCGGCTCCATTATTTCTACCGCCAGGGACTGGAAGCTTTTGAGGCGAAGGATTATTCCGAAGCAATCAAGTCATTTGAGAAAGTCCAGAATATCCAAGCCGACTATCGCCGTGCGGATTATTACCGCCGGGAGTCATGGAATCTTATGGCGGCGCCGGACTGGACAAAAGAGAAGGCGGAAGAAGTCGCCGTTGAGCAGGTCGTGGAGAAGGATAGTTACGATGCCTATTCCCGGGGTAAGGAATACATGAGATATGGCAAGTACGAAGCGGCCATCAAGGAGTTCCAGAATGTTCTCGACCGGGAACCGGATCACCAGGGGGCCGGAGCTTTGCAGGAAGAGGCCCGCTTGAAACTGGAGAAGACCTCATTTGAAGATGAAGTCGCTGCCGCGGAGCAGTTGGCGGAGGAAGAAGCAGGAATCCGTACACTTTCGAAAGATGAAGAAGAAATGGCGGTTCGAGAAGCCTATCATGAAGGAGAACAGCTTTATAACAACCAAGAGTTTGAATCCTCCCGGAGAAAGTTATCCGAAGTTGAGGAGAAGCGGGCTGGTCATCGCCGTACCGGTTTCTATATGCGAAAAATAGACCGTGAACTATGGGAGAATAAAGAGAATGAACGGGTTGACTTTGAAGCGGAGGCGATTGCGAAATATACACTTGGCCCGGATGACGAAGTGAGGGTTGTGGTCAGAAATCATCCAGAATTTGATTTTATGGCGGGAGTTGAAGAAGGCGGAGAGTTGATCATCCCGCTCACCAATGAGATAATCCAGGCGGCTGGAAAGACCCGCGAGGAATTGGCCGAGAGTATCAGGCAATATCTAACCTCCTACATAGACAACCCATTTGTCAGTGTTTTTATTACCGGTTATAATAGCAAGAAATACTATGTGCTCCTGCCCAGTGGTGGTGGATCTGAATATGTGATGGATAAAGCTTCCATGTCCCTTTGGGATGTCATGTTCCGCGCTGGTATACCGATGCTCGATGATGCAGCCATGCGGAGAATTCAGATTATCACTCCTCATAAGACCCATCCCACTCACCGGTGGATTAACGTATATGCCATGCTCTATGAAGGAAAGATGGAAGATAATATCCGGATCGAACCGGGAACTATCATTTATTACCCGATGCTGGCTATAGACAAGTTTACTCAGCTTCTGGCCGCCATAACCAGGCCAGTTAAAGCATTATCCAATTTCAGCGATGACTATGAAGATTGGGATAGATTTCGGCAGGAGTACTTAAGATAAGTTAGCACTTGTGCTAACTTATCTTCGTTAAAAACCGTTGAAAGGTTAAAGATCGTTGAAGATCGATAAATTTCATTAATATTTTTTACGAGATAGAAATTCTTCCCTAAAGTAGTTGGACGAATCATAAGTGGTATCTCAATTATAAGGCTCCGCTTGTCAACCGGGGCCTTTTGTAGTATAAATTAGCTTCCTTTGGTCGCAAATTTAGTTTTGAAAAAAGACGACATACTTGTATTGTTGCGGTATAAAAATATATTGCAACCATCTTAACCCGAGCTTGATAATTATCATGATCAAATTGGCGCAACATCGAAGATAGTCCAATTGTCTTTAAGCGAATTTCAATAAATATAGTTAAAAAGTCTCTCTCCCCGTATTTCACGAGGTGTCTAACGGTCTTCAACGACCTTTAACGTTTTTTCTTTTCAACGTCTTTATTTTTCAACGTTGGCACAGAAGACTTTAAATTTCTTAGGTATACCGAAATGCATTGCATATTCCAATTAACTTTGATTCACAAATCCCCATTTTATTTTTTACAAAGGAAAAAATAAAATGGAACCGATCACAATAACCCTCCGTAATACCGCCCGCAGCTACCTGGAAATCATCTTCCACCGTAAGTGGCTCCTGTTTGTCCCCGTAATCTTCATCACTCTCCTAGCCTGGGGCTATAGCTATACCATCACCCCAATGTATAAGAGCACTGCTGTTATTGAAGTGGAGGAGAAGTCGAAAGAAAATCCTTATATAAAAGGTTTTTCTAAAAGCACTCCCATTACTGATCGCTTGGGGGAGATTCTACAGAGGATCAAGAGTCGTTCCATGATTGAGGACATCATCAAGGAGTTAAATCTTCATGGTAATATCAAGAGTAAGTTGGAATATCGGGAATTGATCGAGACTTTGAGAGAAAATGTTACTGTAAAAATCTCTAGCGAACGCCTGCTTGAGGTAGAATGTTCATATTCTAATAAAGAAGATTGCCAGAAAATTGTTAATCTATTAACGAGACGGATTATAAAAGAGAACCTCGCCCTCCAGGACCAGGAGACCGAGAGCGGGATAGAATGGATCGATAAAGAACTGGAGTTTTATAAAAAAAAGATGGTCCAGGCAGAAGATGAACTAAGGGACTTTCAGAAAAAGTATGCTGAATTAATGCCGGAAGAATTGGTCAATCAATTATATCAGTCCATTACCTATCAACCATCATATTCCGGTTCCCAGCCAATTAACCCGCCCTTCCCAAAAGATTATCTCAATTCACTGGGCATGAGGGGGCAATCAATATATAGCCTGCGCTATCAAAACTATAGTGAGCAGCTTTTAAGTCAGGGGGTCAGGTTCAAAGAACTTCAGAGAACGAAAGATACGCTCTTGAAGCAGCTGGCGAATGAAGATGAATTTATTATCAGTAAGAGAGTTACTGAGACCAATCCGGTGATCCGGAGTCTTCGGGAGGAGTTGGTCCAGAAACAGGTGAAACTGGCCAAACTAATGGTTGATTCCACTGAAGAACATCCGATTGTAAAAAGGCTTTCTGAAGAGATCGATAATTTGCAGAAAACCATCCAATCCGGTGCTAATCTGACCATTAAAGAAGAGACATCTTCCATGAACCCGATCTATCAAGCCGCGCGGACCGAACTGGCCGAGGTGGAACGGGATATTGAAGCCCTGGAGGAGAGCATTGAAATCTCCAAAACGATCGCAGCGTCGGCTTTTGAAAAATTAAAGCAGTTGCCGGAAAAGCAGAAAGAATTAACCAAGTTAACCCGTGATACCATCAGTTATTCAGGAACATACTCCGGGTTGCTCCAGCAGCGTGAGTTGGCCAGGGTAACCCGAAGACTGGAGCTGGAGGAACGGGGGACAAAATTCCGTATTCTTGATAACGCGGAAGTCCCTATCAAGCCTTATACCCCGAAAAGAAATCTGATTGTCATTGCCGGATTCTTTTTAGGCATAGTAATAGGTGGTGGATTGATTGTTCTGGCGGAAACAACCGACCACTCTTTTGAGGAAGCGAATCAGCTACGCGAGTTCCTACCTATTCCCATGCTAGGCGCCACCAGTCTGATCCTCACCCCGGAAGAAAAGTCATTCGCCAACGCCAAAAAACGATTAGCCCTATTGGCATTACTGGTAGTAGTAACATTCATCATCCTGACAGTGATAATCTTCATGATCTTTGGGCAAGTTTAGAAAAAACAGAAGAATTCAAAGAATGGTATGGTTTCGCCTTGGCTGGGCGGCTATTTAACAGACGATTGAATGTGATTGGATGTGAAATTTAAAAACATCAACTATGTTAAATCTGCGAGTTAGAGATGAAGTGTTGAATTATAATGGATTGGTGTAGTTAAAAGCTAATTCGCTTGAGGC
>Ga0207996_1000507_pt1 | contig 33784 bp, 31 predicted proteins | sample AntAceMetag02UKG_FD_184773 | JGI IMG/M metagenome (GOLD analysis project Ga0207996, IMG submission 184773) | Saline lake microbial communities from Ace Lake, Antarctica - Antarctic Ace Lake Metagenome 02UKG (SPAdes) (version 2) | ecosystem: Environmental > Aquatic > Non-marine Saline and...
CCGGAGTCCAGATTACCCGTAACTATTTAAGAATACTGGATTCCGGCTTTCGCCGGAATGACGGAAATTGGTGTTTTTTGACTTTTTACGAAGCTATCAATATTGACAACGTTTATTTCTATTACTAGAAAGAAAATTGGTGTCAAATCTTGAATAGTGAATAATGGTTGACATCTTCTGTTAGTTTTTGATAAAAGGCCAGCATGGGAAGACAATGGCGTATTGAATTTGCAGGAGCGCTTTATCATATCCTGTCCAGAGGGAACGAGGGTAGAGACATATTTTATGATGATGAGGACCGGCTCCTTTTTCTTGATACAATGGCAGAGATGTCGGAGCGTTTTGATCTGAACATCCATGCCTATGTCCTCATGGACAATCATTATCATATCCTTTTAAAAACAAATCTTCCAAATCTTTCAAAGGCCATGCAATGGTTCGGCCTTGCTTATACCAGACGCTTCAATAACAGACATTCCAGAAGCGGTCATCTTTTTCAGGGTAGATACAAAAGCATAATAATAGAAAATGACGCATACCTGATAAGACTTTCCTGTTATATCCATCGAAATCCTTTAAGAGCAGGAATTGTAAAACGATTGGCCGATTATAAGTGGAGCAGTTATCAGTATTATGCATACAGGAAAAAGCCGCCTCCCTGGCTGGCAACAGATATGATATTATCGCAGTTTAAAAACACGAATAACAGGAATAAGGCATACCGTGAAAAGGCTCAGAAGTATTCTGAAGAAGAAAGTCAAATTTGGGAAGATCTCAAATATGGAATAATTTTGGGATCAAAGAATTATGTTTCAAAAATCAAGTCCGCATATTTACCTGACAGCCCCGATTCCGAGATACCTCAACAAAAAATAATGGCAAAAGAAATCAACTCTGATAAGCTATTAGATGTGGCCGCAGAACATTTAAAATGTAATTTGGAACGATTTAAGCAGGCAACAAGAATATCGTCCAGAGAAAAACAAGACCGGGATATTCTTATGTATTTACTTTGGAAAACAGGACGGCTCACAAACAAAACCATCGGCAGTATATTTGGTGTAACCTATTCATCAGTCAGCCATAGTATTGGTAAACTAAATGCTAAACTGAAAAAAGACAAGGCATTGAAATATAAAATAGATGGGATCTATTCACTATTCAAGATTTGACACCGTTATTCACCGTTATTCGGAAAGCTTTTTTAAAAGCAGAGCTCATCCGGCCACTCCCTTGGATGCCGGTCTCCGGTATATTTTCGGCAGGCATTAATTACAACACGGCCTTTTTCTATGAAAATATCTCTTTCAGGGTCAACATTATTAAACATTTTCCAGAGCAAAAGCGAATTGTCTGACAGATCGATTTTTGCATCATAAAGTATAATTATATTAAAAGGTTCGATCTCTATTATTTTGTGAATCTGTTTTGCATAGAAATCACCCTGTTTGTTTAATTCATTTTCTACGCATAAAAACAGAATAGAGTTGTATTGCAAAGTTTTTTTATTTTTTTGAGAAAAAGAAAAACATCGGGCAGAGATAACACCATCAAATTTTTCTTTGATACTCCCGGGAATTTTTTCAGAAGAAATATCTGAGGCTGAGGATTTATAATCAGATTGAATCCTTTTGGGTTCCCCTGGAAAACGCGCAGTAAGATCTATTCCTAATTTACTGCCGAAATTAGGTGTTGGAGAAGAATGATCAAGTACATCAAGAATTCCTTTTGTAAAGATTAAATCAGTTTGTACATCAAGGTTTTGCAGCAACCTGTCCATTATCTGAGCTGGCTTTGCAAGATCAACATCATTATCAACAACAACAATAGCCTTACAGAAACTCATCTGTCCCTGTCCCCATAGTCCATGCATGATTTTATGGGCATGGCCGGGGTATTCCTTGTTTATCGAGACAAGTGCTATGTTGTGAAATACGCCTTCCCATGGAAGCCAGTAATCTTTTATTTCCGGAAACACCCTCTGGAGTAAAGGAAGAAACAGCCGTTCTGTGGCCTTTGCCAGATAGCAGTCTTCCATTGGGGGCCGTCCCACAAGGGTGGCGCAGTAAACAGGTTTTTTCCTGTGAGTTAAGGCTGTTACATGAAAAACCGGATAATCGTCAGCCAGAGAATAATAGCCGGTATGATCACCAAAAGGGCCTTCTTTTCGCAGTTCTTCTGGTTCAACATATCCTTCAAGAATAAATTCAGCTTCTGCAGGAACCTGCATGTCAATTGTAAGACATTGTGTCATTGAAACAGGACGATTGCGTATAAAACCTGCCAGAACCATTTCATCCAGATCTCTGGGCATGGGAGCGGTAGAGGAATATATCGTGGCAGGATCAGCCCCGATAGCCACTGCCACAGGCATTCGTTTTTTTGCCCGACGGTATTCATTGTAATAATGTGAACCGTCTTTATGGATATGCCAGTGCATGCCGGTTGTATTTTTATCAAAAACCTGAAGGCGGTACATTCCCACATTTCTTCCGCCGGTTTTCAGGCTTTTTGTGAAAACAAGAGGCAGAGTAATAAAAGGGCCCGCATCTTCAGGCCAGCAATGAAGCACAGGGAGAATAGAGAGATCAATGTTTTCGCCTGTATAAACAACTTCCTGGCATGGCGGGTGTTTTGAATGCAGAAGTCTGGGGAAAAAGCGTGAAACAGATATGCCGGCAGATAAAAGACCTAAAATGTCCTTAAGATTTTTTGGGGGTGATATTTCCGTTATATCTCGAATTCTGCTGCCAAGCTGGTCGAGATTGGCAACTCCCATTGCCATGCATATTCTTTTCGGACTTCCGAACAGATTAGTAGCCGCGGGAAATGGAGAGCCCTTAACATTTTCAAAAAAAAGGGCTTTGCCGCCATCAGGAGATTTTGACTCAGCATCAGTCAGCCTGCTTATTTCAAGATAGTGTGAAACAGGTTTGCTGACAGTCAAAAGTTCTCCGGCATTTTTAAGGGAACTGATGAAGTCTGAAAGATTTTTATACGAGGTTTTCATTTCCCCATTCTCCCATGATATTGTGTTCGATATCGAGTTGGTTGAGAATCCGTGCCACAACAAAATCAACCAGGTCCTGAATGGTTTCAGGTCTGGAATAAAAGCCCGGCATTGCAGGCAGAACTACAGCGCCGGCAGAGCTTACGCGCTGCATGTTTTTTAGATGAATTGCGCTTAAGGGTGTCTCACGGGGTACTATAATCAGCGGCCTTTTTTCTTTAAGGCAGATATCAGCGGATCGTGTGATGAGATTGTCGGCCAGTCCTGCAGAAATTGCGGCCATAGTTTTCATGGAACAGGGAGCTATAACCATGCCGCTGTGTTTAAATGATCCGCTGGCTGGCGGAGAAAAGAAATTGTTGATGTCATGTTGAATAAGACCTGTGACTGAATCCGGGGCTATTTTGAATTTATCAGTGATAAATTTTTTTAGATTTTCTTTAAAATCCAGTTCATAGCTCATTACTTTCAGTCCGTCAGAAGATATTATTACATGTGTTTGAATACCTTGGATCAGGAGTTCTTTTAAGAGTGTGACGCCATAAATGGAGCCTGACGCACCGCATATGCCAACTATCAGCTTTTTAGTCATAGATATTTCCTTATAAGCTCATCACCGAGTATTCCAATAAAAAGGATGATCGAGATTGCGCTGTTTACATTGAAAAAGGCTTTTTGAATATGTGTAAGATCCCCGGGCTTTACAAACTGGTGTTCCAGTATAAAAAGACCGCCTATGATAAAAAGGGTTATCATGTAAATAATGCCGAGATCAAATAATATGAGAAGCAAAAACAGACATAAGAACGAAATGACATGCAGAACACTTGAAATATGAAGGGCTGGAGCGATGCCGAATTTAACGGGTATTGAAAACAGCCCCATCTTTTTATCAAAATCAATATCCTGACATGCATAAAGAATGTCAAAACCTGCAATATATGTGAGTAAAGACATGGAAAGAACAGTTATCGGCAGTTCAAATCTGCCTGTAACAGCGATCCATGTTCCGACAGGTACAAGAGATATGCTCATGCCAAGGTACAGGTGGGAAAGTGAAGTAAAACGTTTTGTATATGAATAGAAAAAAAGAATTAGTAAAACGGGAAAGGAAAGCAGAAAACAGATTTTGCTTATCATTGCAGAAGCGAGAATGAAGACAAGAGAAAAAAACGTCACAAACATTACTGCTGATTTCATTGAAAGAGCTCCGGCTGGTATTGCTCTCTGTTTTGTACGGGGGTTTTTATTGTCAAAACGGGCATCAACGATTCTGTTGAATCCCATTGCAGCTGACCTGGCTGCTGCCATAGCTGCAATGATCCAGAATAAAAGCGGCAGGGTTATTATACTGTTTCTCTGAGCCAGTACCAAAGCAGCAAGAGCAAAGGGAAGGGCAAAAATCGTATGACTGAACTTGATCATCCTGCCGTATGTCTCAATGTTAGCTGATAGTTCAGGCAAAATGCTTTTTTCGCCAATTCTCCCGGATTTTATAAATTTCCATGCGCACAGAATTTTTTCCATATAGTTAAATATTTCATAGAGCAGTATGCCCAGGAGACTCATCCCTATAATACCTGAAAACATAAGATCATAGTCAAAACGGCCCCACGAATCCATTATAAAAAAACCAAGTCCATGAGATGTTGCAAACGATTCCACAAAAAACAGAACCGCAATTGATGTTCCTGTGCCAATGCGAAGCGATGTAAAGGCATGAGGCAGAGCCGCTGGTATGATTACATGGCGCAATGTTTCGAGAGAATTGCCGCCAAGTGACTTAAAAGAATCGATATATTTTTTGTCTAATCCAATAACACCGTCTCTTGTTGTAACGACTATCTGATAACCTACAATAAGAGCAATCATGAAAATTTTTGAAAAATTTCCCAGACCAAAAAGAATCAGAAAAACAGGAAGAAATACTATTTTGGGTATAGGATAGGTCAGGAAAATAAAGGGAGAAAGAAGTTCGTCAGCCTTTCGGTTATATCCCAGAAAAATACCTGCAGGAAAACCAAAAAGCCATGCAAGAGACATGGCAGATGAAACACGAAAAGCGCTCAGTGCGAAGTGTCCCCAGAATATCTTTGTTTTAATTACGCCGGCAAAGGCGAACAAAGCCTTTTCCGGAGGCGGGAGCATTGGCGTGGCAACAGCCATGGAGATCATTTTCCATAGAATTAAAAGAAGAAATATCGACGCTATGTATTGAATAGATTTTTTCATGTTTCCAATACGTTGCGAACCTGTTTAACCATGTTAAAATACTCGCTCTTTATCCTGCAGGCTTTGGCACCGAAGTTTGAATTAAATATAATCTCTTTAACTTTTGCCGGTCTGTCGGTTAAGACCATTATATGATTGCCTAAAAATACCGCTTCTTCCACACTGTGTGTAACTATGATATACGTTAGCCTGCGTTTTTGCCATATTTCAAGAATAATGTTTTGCAGATGCTCTCTATTAAGTGTGTCAAGTGAAGAAAAAGGTTCGTCCATCAGCAAAATATCAGGATCAGGAGCAAGTGAGCGGGCAATTGCCACGCGTTGTTTTTGTCCGCCGCTGAGTTGTGCAGGATATTTGGATGCCAGTGAAGCAATTCCCAGCTCTTTAAGAAGGCTGTCTGTAATCTTACGGCGATCCTTTAAATTTCTTTTTCGAAGTTTCAGAGAAAGTGAGACATTTTCCCATACGGTTTTCCATGGAAAAAGGCCAAAGTCCTGTAGAATAAAGGAGGTCCTGCCGTCTGAACCTCCATTATTTTTCCCTTGAATTTTTACACTTCCGGAAGAGGAGGAAAGCAAGTCAGCCATTATATAAAGAAGTGTTGTTTTCCCGCAACCTGAAGGCCCTATGACTGATAATGTTTCACCAGCAGACAGGGAAAAGGAAACCCCCTCAAGAACAGGCCCGTCTTTTTTGTCGAATTCTTTGCTTAAATTTTTTACCTGTATCATCAGTTTTGCGCTGTAAATTATTTGTAGTTTTTATTATTTAGTGTTTGAACGAAAAGTATTTTTTTTAATACTGGCAATAGTTTCAGCTTATTTACCGATGTGAAGATTTGTGAAAAAGCTATTAGCCATTAGCTGTCAGCTCTTAACTGAATGTGTTATCTATTTGATTTTTTAAGCTAAAGGCTAATTGCTAAAAACTTTCGATTTGAGATTAGCATCCAACTATCTATAATTTCAGGTGTTTTTAGTTTTCGTTCAGGGACTATTTAAATACAATATTATCGAAAGAAATAATACTGCCTGCCATATTCTTTTTTATAAGCCATTTTTGTGCATCCATAATATCTCTTTCCAATGGAGGCTTTACATCAGGGAAAACAGGAATTTGATACATGTCTTTAATCGAGACGGGGAAACGTGTATGTTTTAACAAAAGATCCTTATATGCTTCAGGGTTCTGATTTATCTTTTCAACCGCAGCGCTGTAGGCTTTTATAAAGCGATTTGCAAGGGAATCATCTTTTTTGATTAGCTCTATCTGCAGTGCCAGTACAGTTAGGCTTGTATCAAGCCCACGGTCATCAGCCAGAATTCTTGCGTTTTTCGATTCAGCAAGAGTCAGCAGAGGTTCGGGAAGAAGCGCGACAGGAACTTTATCTGCAAGCAGCATCTGAAGACGAATCGGTATTTTTTTAATTTCCTGCTTTTTAATAAAATCAGGACGAAGGCCTTTGTCTGCAAGTATTTGATCTAATAGATATTCAATTATAGAATATCTTGAAATGGCTATTTGTTTTCCATGAAGCTCTTTTAAATTTTTTATTTTTGAACCTGGTGAGGCTGCCAGGCCAAACATCCTGTATTTTGGATTAGTATGAAAGGCAGTAGTGATGATTTTAATTTTTTGATTAGAGTGAATAAGGAGTACAGTATTAAGGATATCACCGAAATATCCGTCCAGTTTGCCGGCACATAAAGCTGCATCCCTTTCAAGAGCGCTCTGGAAGGAAATGATCTCAAGTTCGATACCCTGTTTTTCAAAAAACCCGTATTCCCGACCAACAAACAGTGGCAAAGTATCCAAAACCGGCAGAACACCGAATCTGACTATATCTCTGCCATGACTGACATGCGGCATTACAAGCACAAGCATAAATATGAAAAAAGCTGAGATTTCTGTTTTTATAACATGTTTAAAAAACATAAATTTATTTATTCCCAAAGCCCTTAAACCTTATTACTTAAACCTTTTACGAATTCATCATATATCATAGTTTAATTATCACATCAATCATACATGTTCATCAACTTTAAAACAATTAGCTTTTGTTTTTGATTAAATTCAAAATAAAATATAAGAATCGTCTTAAATATTCTTGGCAAATAAGAAAACAACTGGTATAATTGATAAAAAAAGTACAATATAAGGAGGAAAATATGAAGATAAAACTTTTGATATTGAGCCTGGCTATATCGTTGATGATTATTCCGTTAACAGTGCATGCTTCAGAAATGACAGGACAAGAGATTATGAAGAAACAGAAAGAGCTGCATAAAGTTCAGACAGAAATCGGAAACGAAATCATGCTTCTTGTGGATAAGGATGGCAGCAAGGAAAGGAGGCAGGTAAAACGCTATGCAAAAGAAACCGGTCAGGATATTCACCGTTATCTGATTGTATTTCTTGATCCTGCTGATATCAAAGGTACAGCTCTTCTTACATGGGAACAGAAAGAACGGGAAAATGATCAATGGCTGTATCTTCCGGCACAGAAAAAAATGCAGCGTATCGCAAAGGGAAGCAAGAAAAATTATTTTATGGGTACAGATTTTACATATGAAGATATGGAGCCGGAAGATATTGACAACTTCATCTACAAGATATTGCGCTCAGAAAAGCTGAGTCAGGATAAACAGGTTTCTGAATGTTATGTAATTGAATCTGTTCCTGCCAACAAGGAAAAGAAAAAGGAAAGCGGCTATTCCAAAAGGATTATGTGGATAGAAAAGGAATACTTGTATACGCTTAAGGTAGAATTTTACGACCGCAGGGGCAGGTTGCAGAAAGTACAGACTAATCATGCGTTAATAAATATTTCAGGAACAATATGGCGTGCAAAAAAATCTTTGATGAAGCATCTGTTGAGAGACCATAAGACTCTTACAGGTACTACTTCAAGAGAGATTAACAATTCTATTAAGGATTCTGTATTCACAGAACGTTTTATACTTTCCGGCAAGCATACACAGTAAGGGAAAGTGCCTAAAGTATATTAAGGTGCCTAAAATGCCTAAAGTTAAGGAATGCTGTCAATTATATAAAATTAGTGGAGCGAAGCGACTCCACAACTTTAGGCACTTTAAATACTTTAGCGCACTTTAGGCACTCATGTTCGTATCGAAGGAGCGCTAATTTAATATTTTTCTGGGAGCGAAACGAATGCTGATATTGAAAGGTTATACTTATGCGTAAACTCATGCTGTGGAGTCATGCCCATCCCTGGATTGTTATTGTTTGCATTACTGTTGCAACAATTTTTGCTTTATACAGCGCCCGCAGCATAAAGATTAATGCCTCAACAGAAGGCATGATGATTCAGGGAGATCCCGCCCAGGATTATTATAGAGAAACGCTGAAAAAATTTGGAACTGATAACATTACCGTTATTTTTATCCATGACAAAAATCTCTTTACCCCGGAAAAACTGAAACAACTGGATGATCTGGCTTTCAAGCTCGAGGAATTACACGGAGTCAGCAAGCTTGAAAGTCTTTATTCCGTGACCAATTTTAAAGGAGTTGATGGCGCCCTTGAAACCAATCCACTTATGGACTGGCCTCCCGAAACTCTGGAAGAAGCCAAACGGGTAAAAGCAGACGCTCTTAGAAATCCTATCTTTCTTAACAACCTGATTTCAAAAGACGGTACGGCTACAGCAATAAACCTTTTTGTGGAAGTAGATCCTGATGACCCTGAGTTTAATGTTAAGTTTTCCAGGCAGGTAGATGAAATCATAAAACCGTTCCAGAACCAGTTTGATACCGTATTCCAGATCGGTCTTTCCTACACCCGTCGTTTGATAAGTGATAATATTATAGGAGACACGTTTAAACTGGTGCCAATGGCAATCTTTGTTCTTCTGTTAACTTTGATGGTATTCATGCGTTCAGCCAGCGGGGCTGTGTTGCCAATGATTACTGCGGGCACAAGCGTTATCTGGACAGCCGCTTTTATGGCACTGGCGGATATTCCTATTAATGTGCTCACAGTTATTGCCCCTGCACTTATTATTGTTGTCGGATCGACAGAGGATATACACATTCTTTCTGAATATATGGAAAGTGTCGGGGAGACAGGAGGCAACAAAACCAAGGCCATTAATATTATGTCGGGCAAAGTCGGCACGGCACTACTTCTTACTTCACTGACTACGTTTATTGGATTTCTTTCCATTACGTTAAACCAGATAATTTTGCTCAAACAATTCGGTATGGTGGCTGCTTTTGGCCTGTTTGTTAATCCTTTTATCACCTCTTTTTTATCTCCGGTTTATCTCCGGTTTTTTGGTTCTAAAAAAGGCAAATTATCTGGAGAACATAATGCAGGTTTTGCTGACCGTTTTTTTGGGATGATTGCTGATAAAATAATACATATTATTTACAGCAATAAAGCCTTTGTTCTTATTTTTTTCTTTTGCCTGACAGCTATAATTGGAATTTTTACACTGCGGGTCAATGTAGATAATGATCTTTTAGGCTATTTCAAAAAAAGTTCGGCAATACGAAGCCGCAGCCAGATAATTCACAATGATCTGTCTGGCGCTCAGACCTTTTTTATCCGTATAAACGGCGGGTTCCCAGGTGCTTTTAAACAGCCTGAAAACCTTGCTTACATTGCTCAAATACAAAAATACATGTCCGAAAAAGGGGATTTTGATAAAACAAAGTCCCTGGCAGATGATATATCCATCATACACAGAGAAATGAATAACGGCGATGAAAAATACTTAAAGGTGCCTGATTCGGCCGATCTTGTTGCACAGTATCTTTTGTTTTTACGCAGGGATGATATTTCCCGCTACGTTACCGCAGATTTTAGTGAGGCAAATATTCTGGTAAGACATAATATCAGTTCTTCCTACGAACTTGCCGATGCTCTTAAAAACCTTGAGGAGCAGATTAAAAAGACATTGAATCCTCATTTTTTGTTGGGATTTACCGGCGAAAATATTCTTGTTAATTCGGCGGCAGACAGTATGGCTTCAGGACAGGCGAAATCACTTTCCCTGGTCCTCGCCCTCATCTTTATTATTATGTCGATTTTATTTGTTAATGTTAAGGCTGGTTTCCTGTCACTGATCCCGAATATTTTTCCAATCGTTCTTAACTTTGGCATTATGGGTATTTTCGGTATTCCTTTAAACACAGGAACTGCTATGGTGGCGGCAGTTGCCATTGGAATTGCCGTAGATGACAGCATACATATTATGAGCCGTTACAATACTGAGATGCGTGTATTGCAAAGCCAGGACAAAGCGATTAAGGTGTGCCTGCATTCTGAGGTAAGACCTGTTATTTCGACATCTATAGCTTTATCTCTTGGATTTGCCATACTGGGTTTTTCTAATTTTGTTCCTGTCATCTGTTTTGGTCTGCTTTCATCAATGGTCATGTTGTTTGCCATCATAGGTGATTTGTTTATAACGCCGATTCTGCTCTCGTCCACTCAGTTGATGACTTTGTGGGATATGATAGGCCTTAAGCTTCAACAGTCGGTTATAAAGGGTTCAGAGCTGTTCCGGGATCTAAGGCCATGGCAGATAAAAAGGATCATTCTGCTGGGCAAGATTTCTACCAGCGAGGCCGGGGGGTTGGCCATATCGCAGGGAGAAGAGGGATCAAGCATGTATCTCCTTCTTGAAGGCAGAGCCGAGGTAATAACAAAGGATAAAAAAACCGGCAAAGACGTGATTCTTTCCAAACTTAAACCAGGTGAAGTTTTTGGTGAAATAGCCCTTGTCGAACCGGGTCTCAGATCTGCTGACGTGCGCGCCTTGGAACCGATTAATTATCTTGAGATTGACTGGGATGGCCTTAAAAGAATTCAAAAAATTTATCCCCGAATTGCAAGTCGTTTGTTTCTGAATCTGTCGAGAATTTTAGGCGCACGTCTAATTCAGACTGATAAACTTCTTCTTGAAAGTAAATAAAGTTAATAAGGATATAGTATGATGAAACAGATAAAATATTCTATTGTATTTGTTTTGGTTTTATTTCTGGTTTTAAGCTCTAATCAGATCATAAGGGCCGATGATCTTGATTTGTTAAACGATCTGGACCAGGAAATATCAACCACAGAAGATAAATCTACTGACGATCTTGATATGTTAGGCGAATTAGATACAGAACCGGTCGCAAAAAAGAAAGATGGATTTAAGTTGCTGAACCAGATTGGTAAAAATTTTGAAGGAAGCCTTCAATTGCGCGGCCATGTTTTTTACAGGGAACCTGAAGACAGGGAAGGCCTTGACAAGACAAACCCTGTTGGAGACGCTATTTTTAGATTTAAAACATGGACAGGCAATGATACATTGCGTTTGGATTTTTCCGGCTGGCTGGAAGCAGGAACTCAAGAGGATACCTATGAGGGCATTTTCAGGTGGCTTCAGGATAAGGATCGTCAGCGCCACTATCTGGAATTTAATGAGCTTTATGTTACTTTTTCCCAGGACAACTATGACTTGAATATAGGCAGAAAGATTTTTCAGAATGGCATTTCAACACTTTACTCTCCTGCAGACAGATACAGGCCGACAGACTCGAATGATCCATTAGATCCCAAGGATTTTGGCATGTGGCAGGCAAAAATGGATTATTATATTAAAGATTTTACCATTACAGCGGCCATATTTCCGGTATTTAACTCAGGCAAGGCTCCAAGCGGTCATTCCCGCTGGTCAGGCTCTACAGGAGATTTTGACGCTTATGATGAAGATGCAGATACCTCTGGAGAGACAGTTGAAGAAGATTTCCCCAGTCTTTCAATTAATAGTGTCAGTTATTTTACCAGGGCCAAGACAACTTTTAGAGGCTGGGATTTATTTGCCTCTGCTTATCATGGGCTTAATCCCTATTATGTTTTAAGGGAAGAAACCCGTGGCACTGAAAAGGTAAGCATTAAAGAGAATGTAAAGGTAGGCAACTATGCCGCTGGTTTTTCAACAGACTATAAAAAATGGGAATTCCATGGTGAGACCCTGTTTAATTTCAGCTATGACGGGAAAGATGATCATTATTTTAACTATGTCGGGGGTTTTACGTATACTATAGATGAATTAGCTAAAAAAGTTTTTCTGAAAAAAATTGATGTTACCATTGAATATGCTGGAGAGATAACAACAAAAGAACAGTATGCTGACGGTTATACGAGAAGTTCACGAAAAAGCAGACTTGGGCAGAACAATATTTTTACACGTGTCAATTTTAAATATAATGAAGATTTAAGTTTTCAGTATATTTCAGATTTTGAATTTGATCCATCCGGCCGATACAATAAGATTCAGTCTAAATATAAAATTCATCCGGGGCTTGAATTGATTGCCGCCACTGAATTTTTCAATGGAAAAGATGATAGTTACTACGGCAGATGGGAACGAAACGACAGATTTATAACCAGTTTAAAATACAGCTTCTAAACAAAAGAGTTCATATCAGTGCTTAAACTGATGTTTCAGGATCTTACACCTTTGATGGCGTCGTAAAAAGTTGCTCTATGACGCTTTGCGGCAAAGGGAATTAAAATAACTTTAAACAATCAGTCTTCAGTTGTGATTAAATTAAAATTAGCAAAAACTACAGTTGAGTTATTTGAAAGTCACAAACTTTAAGTTATGAATATTCTACTTATTGAAATAAACCCTTTTTCTTCGGCAACGACCCCTATTTCTCTTGGATACATCGCTGCTTTTCTTAACTCAAAGGGGTTTAATACAAAAATATTGATTGTAGGACATGAGACTTCATTGTCTCGTTCCGGTTTTTGTGACCTTATCACCAGCTTTAAACCCGCTCTGGTCGGCATATCGGCGTACCAGAGAACCATGCTTTATGTAAGAGGCTTTGCCCGTCTTATAAAGTCTGTTGACAATAATATTAAGGTGGCTATTGGTGGTCCGCAGGCCACCTTCATGCCTTCTTCAGCTTTTGAAGAACTTCCTGATATTGATTATATCTGTCGATCATCAGGCGAAGTGACTTTACTGAGAGTTGCACAGGCCGTTAAAAACAGAACTCCTTTTTCAGATCTTGCCGGTGTAAGTTTCAGGGATAACGAAGGTTCTGTTTTTGATACGCAGGAAATTGAGGGGTTTAAAGATTTAGATAATTATCCTTCTCCATATTTAAACGATGTTTTTGATTATTCCCAAATGAAAGAGGCTGTGATGCTGACATCTCGCGGATGTCCCTACAACTGTATATACTGTTATACTCCGCCTGCTTTTAAACACAGGATAAACTTTCATTCTGTTGATCGGGTTATTGAAGAAATTGAATGGATAACGAAAAAAGGTGTAAAAAGGCTGTGGTTTGCTGATCCAAATATTTCCTTTAATCCAGACCGTCTTGTAGAGATTTTTGACAGGATATTGACAAAGGGTATTGAAGTAAAAATGTGGGTGCAGACTCGCGCAGACCTTGTGACTTCAGAGTTGATGAAAAAAATGAGAAGGGCAGGGGTGAATGCTATTGCATTTGGGCTTGAGTCGGGTTCTGAACGTGTGCTGAAAAGGCTTGGAAAGCAGATAGCTACTGAGCAGGTAGCACGTGCAATCAGGCTGGCCCAGGAACAGGACATAGAGGTAGAGCTTTTTACCTTATTTGGTCTTCCTTATGAAACATTTGAAGATGCTGTAAAAACACTGGAATTTGTGAAAAAGAACAATGTCAAAATCATGGGGAACAGCAATTCACAGCAGATGCAGATATATTTTGGAACACATTTATTCAGCCATTACAAGGACTATAATATACGACCGCTGAGTAACAGCAGCCCCGCATACCTGTCAATTGGATCTTATTATGAAACCGAACACTTTAAAATCAGTGAACTTGAAAAGATAAAAAATCTGTGGCGTATTAATTCTCTTGATGGAGGAAAGCGTATCGTATCCTGATAAAAAACTGAATTATGCTGCTATAACCGAAAAACAACTTGTTGATCATATCAAAAGGGTATGAACATCGAACATAGAACATCCAACCCTGGTCGCCTCTGGCGCCGCCGAAGGCGGGTAAACGTCGAATTTTGAATAAGGTGTTCTGCCATTTTATAAACTGACGGAGCGACCCGCCCGCCTCGCCTGAGCGAGACCCGTCCGCCTCGCCTGAAGGCGAAGCCGATGGCGGGCAGGCAACAAAAGAACGAAGAGAATTGAGTATGTCTCGCGATGGCGGGCAGGAGCGATTTCATTATTCGATGTTCAACGTTCGATGTTCGATGTTCAAAAACCGCTTTGACGCCATCAGTCTTCAGTTGTGATTAAATTAAAATTAGAAAACTGTTTGAATGTATTAAAAATCGTTAGCAAAGAACCTGTTGATATATTGTTATTAATAAAAGATTAAATCATTAGCACAATTGCTGTTTTTATTATGGCCGGTTCTTTGTTTACGATTTGTTATACATGAGTTTTTTCTGGTTTTAATTTAATTATAACTGTTACGATAACTAACAAAAACTACAGTTGAGTTATTTGAAAGTTATTTGTAAGCGACATTGAGCAGTTTTGGAAAAAGATTCAGATCTTACTTTTTACGTCGCCATCAGTCTTTAGTTGTGATTAAATTACAGTTAAGTTATTTAAAGGTTGAATCATCAATATTTAAGCAGACTATGATTAAACCAGCCATACAAAAAATATATGTAGTACTTGACAGGGAGGAAAAAACAGATTCTGATCTGTTTTACACTGCATTATCAAGCCTGTTTTCACATGTAAACCTGACTTCTAATATTTATATTATTGCAGATAATCTGCCTGAGAGTATGCCTCAGATTGAGCGTATTCAGAAAGAAGTCGGAAAATTTCTAAATACCAATCTGTTTTCCAGGCTTTATCTTCATTTTGTTCATTCAGTCAGCCTGACAACAGTCAAGGCAGCACATTATTATTTCCGCTATTATTACCAGTCTTTGAAAACGACAGCGAGCGAATTTGACAGAGAAGGCTTCATACATCAGGAAGTGCCGAGGCTTATATTGCTGCCGGTAATTGTTCCAGACAGAAATGTCGATAATGCCGCATTTGCCGATATGCTTGACAGACTTAAAAGCATTTTTATGCTGCCCTGTATTTATCTGGATGAAAATACCTTTTTTCTGGCGCAGGATAAAAATATTATTGCCAGAGCAGAAAAGATTTATCTTGGCAATGGTTGTTCAAAAGAGCCTTCTGAAATTGCATGTAATATGTTTTATTATGATCTTCTAGATGATTCATTAGCCAGATTTACATCTGATGATGTATTTATGGATGATCCATGCCCGGCTTCACTGATTATTTCGTTAAAAGACGGCAGGGTTTATTCTTGTATGGATGCATTTTGCAGAAATGAAAGTTTTGCTGATATTTATGGAAAAAGTGCGGATGGAATTGTGGCTCTTTACTATAAAAACTATAATTCAAAAAGAGACTGCTCTGTGTGCAGAAAAAGTGTGGCTCAGTCTTTTGCAGGTTTGCCTGTATCACCAGTCAAGAAACAGTGCATTGAGGCGCTGCTCTCTCATTGAGACTCAGGTCATTTTAGAAACATTTTTGAGCGCAAAAAAAATAACTATAACAGGCAGCACAAGCGCCATTATATTCCATACACCCATCTTAAACGAAACAATCTGATTGAGAACTACAAAACCCGTGTATGTAAATGCCGCCCATTTCTTCATCATCCATAAACCAGTCATACATGCCAGACCTGTAAGAGCCGAAAAAAGAAGGTATGGTGGAAACCATGCACCGACCTGTTTGGCTGTGGTCGAAAAAACCATGGGAAAAGTAATTAATGCCCCAATGAATCCGATTATACATATAAGAGTTATTGAAACAGGACGTTTGTTTTTTTCTATTATTTCATCCATTGAACATTGTTTCCTTTTTTGCCTTTTATTACAACAAAAGATCCTTTTCCAAAACCATCCTTAATAGCTGGTTCATTGTTTTCAGGGAATAAGGTTTGTTTAATTTCAAAGTTTTCAAATCCGGTTTCGCTTAAGCAAACCAACACTTCTTTTGTGGAAAAGAAATTTGCTGTTTTATAAAATTTGCTTTTGTCCTTTTTGCTTATATATTCTTTGCCCAGTTTACTTTCTTTATCCACAAAGCCAATAACAATAAAACCATCCTTTTTTAAGACACGTGCCGCTTCCTTAAAGGTTTTTTTAATATTATCAACAAAACATATAGTGGTAACCATTAAAATAAAATCAAAACAGTTGCCTGAAAAAGGCAGTTCTTCTGCAATACCTCTGATTACTTTTATTCCTGACTTTTTTGCCCTTTCAGCCATTTTGCAGGAAGGGTCAATGCCTGTTTTAATTCCCAGAGGTACGGCAAATTTGCCCGAACCAACACCGACCTCCATAACATTGCTGTTTACAGGAATAAAACTTCTTATTGTACGAAGCTCGAGTTCATATTTATCTTTATTCTTTATAAACCAGTCATCATATTCCCTGCTGAACAATTCAAATGGTTCAATTTTTCCAATATTTTTTTTATGGCTCATATTTTTTCTTAATTTAAAGAAGAGAGTTTTTGTTAAAATGCCGAACGGATCAGGAGCAAGTAAAATCATCCTGTTCATTAAAGAAGAATTCTTTTTCCCCAAAGGCTGGTTTAAGCTCACTGAGCCAGCATGCTTTTTTATCAAACCGGGCAAAGAATATCTGGTTTGTCCATTCTGGATTGCGGCTCTGAATGAATTTCAAGGCAAATACTTTTTCTCCGCATATTTCGGTTATCCCGCTGATTATTACTTTGCCGGGGGTTGCAGACATTGATGGACCTCTGACTGTTCGGCACAGACCAGATACCTGTCTGTAGGCTTCTGTAAAAATATTTAATGTTTGCTCAAGAGGTACATTAAAATATTCTTTTGGTCCAGTATTTCTTGCCACAAACATATAGTATGGTATTGCGCCTAATCTTACTTGCGCTTTCCACATTCTGGCCCATATATCAGGGTCATCATTAATATGCCGAACAACAGGTGCCTGGCAGCGAACAACAGCGCCCGTGCTCAGAATACGTTTTACAGCAGCCTGGGCTCCGGGTGTCTCAAGTTCCCTGTAATGACTGAAATGTGACATGATCGAAAGGTGAAATCCATTTGCAATAATCTTGTCAAACAGGCGCATAAGATCATCTGAATCATTGTCTGTGAGAAAACGGTATGGCCAGTAAGCAATGCTTTTTGTGCCTATTCTGATTGAGCTCAGATTGCCGGGCCTTTGCTCAAGAAGTGGTTCTATATAACGTCTAAGCAATTTTGTCTGCATAAACATAGGATCCCCTCCGGTAAACAGCACGTCTGTTATTTCAGGGTGGTTTTGCAGATAGTTTATAAGATTTTCTGTATTACGACTTGCGAATTTAATACTGTCAATCCCTATGAATTGCGCCCAGCGAAAACAATAAGTGCAGTAAGCATGGCAGGTTTGTCCCTGTCTTGGGAAAAAAAGTACGGTTTCATCGTATTTGTGCTGCATGCCGTTTAATATTTTGCCTCTTTGTTCAGGGATATTCATTTCCAGCTGATTCGCAGGGTGAGGATTCATATTCATCTGAATTTTACGGGCAGCTGTAGTAATATCGTCTTTAGAAGCTTTTTTTGCTAACAGCTCATTCATTTTTTTAAAATCCTGATCGTCAAGCATTTCAGGCTGAGGAAAGGTAAGCCTGTATATAGGATCATAAGGAATATTATTCCAATCAATGAGATTATCGATAATGTAATTGTTAACCCGGAACGGCAATACTGTTGAAACAGTCAGAATTGCTTCAATAGTTTTTTGGGGGAGACTTTTTATGCGCGGATTTTCGGTAAAATTTTTGCGTGAATACAGGTTATACTTTTCAGGAGAAATTTTATAGTCTTTGTTTAACATAATATATCCAAAATTTTTTTACAAATTTTTACAAATTTAAACTTCTATCATGGCAAACAAAATAAATCAATAAGTTGTTTTTTGACTTTATCAGGAGGCCTTTGAAAAATACTCATTGATATTTTTACCACGAAGTAAGCGAGGATAAAGAAAAAGCCTTTGTATCCTGTTTTGAATCAGGCCACACATGCAGACTTCAACCGCTTGTTAATATTATATAAAAATGTACCAGTAAATTTTATGAAAAAATAAATTTCAAATAAAAAATAATAGTTGATTTATTGTTTTTGACCTGTTAAATGAAGCGCAAATAAGCCCGGTCCATATTCTGCCTTTGTGTGAGTAAATGTAGCCTCCCAATGCTGTGGTCCGGGCTTCCTTATTTTTAAGGGACTTTATGAAATATTGAATTTTTTTCGGTATTCAGGAATTTCAATAATCGGCGGTCTTTCAATTCCTTCAATTTTGAAAACATCTGCTTTATAATTGTTGTGTACAAGATTATATTGAATCATCTCATTTAGCATACTTTTATTTATCTTTATAATCCCCAGTTTTTCAATACGTTTTAAAAAGGTCATCATAATAACAAATGACATTTTGCCCAGAGCTTTTGTATCCTGATTTCTGTGAACACGTCTGTCAAGATCGACCTGGGCCATTACATCCAGCCCCCATTTTTCATAAATATCTAAAATCATACTTGTCTCGATACCGTATCCAATGGGGAAAGGTATTTTTTCAAAAATTTCCCTGTAGCCTGCATATTCTCCGGAAAGCGGCTGCATGATTTGCGTTAGTTCGGGAAAAAACAATGAAAGCATGGGCCTTATAACAAGTTCTGTAACCCTGCCCCCTCCCGTTGGCCTGATTTTATTTTTACCTGTGGAAATGGGTCTATCGTAAAAAGCCTTGCAGAATTTAATATTATTGGAAAGAATCAGAGGTGCTACCAGGCCATAAACAAATCTGTGATGAATGTTTTTTATGTCTGCATCAAGATATGCGATTATATCGCTTTTTGTAATATAAAGAGCCTTCCAGAGATTTTCACCCTTGCCTTTGAAAGTCTCGAGACCAGGCAGAATATCTGTTGCCTTATACACACCGGCACCATACTCTCTTGCAATTTTTCTTGTATTGTCTGTCGAACCCGAGTCTATAACAACTATTTCATCTACAAGAGGATAGCGTGTTACAAGTTCTGATTTAATGATAATAATTTCTTTTGCAATTGTTTTTTCCTCATTAAGAGTAGGCAGGCACAAAGCTATAGTAAGATTTTTTCTTATTTTTTCTTCAACAAGGCGGTCAATTTCTTTAAACTCTGAATGATGAAATGTATTTTCTTTAAGCCAGTTATTATTCATCGCAAACCCCGCTGTCTATTGCCATAATAATTCCTACGAGTTGGGCAATCCCTTTAAACATAGGGTCAATTGCCATTTTAGCATTTTCCAGGTGATAATTTTTTCCGTTAGTTATTCCTATGGTAACTGCAGGTATGTTTTTTGATAGAAAAATGGATAGTTCTGATTCACTTGGGTCGCTTATCGGCTGCAGACCAAGTTTTTTCATTATTGCTACAGAGCTTTTTACCAAAGGATGGTTGTAGTTTAATTTAGATGCTTTGAGATTGCTTATTGTTTGTATTTTCAGATCAATTCCGTTTTCGTGGCTTATGCCGTCAACAATATCATTAATATCTGTGTAAATTTTTTTTACCATTTTATCGGAGTCGCTTTGTATCTCAAAACCGAGTTTTGCATCATAAGCAATTATTCCATGCTTAAAACCTCCGGAAATTTTTCCGAAAATTATGCTGGATCTTGGCCTTTGTGGCATACTGAGTTGCAGGATCTGGTTGATTACTTCATTTAATATCAGTATTGCATTTGGCCTGAATCTGTTTTCCCATTTGCCTGAATCAGGTATGTCGCAGTTAATTTCTCCTCTGTTCATTCCATAGGAATAGTAGTTTAGTCTTCCTAATTCGCTTCCTTCTACACATACAGCGCCTCTTATAGGAGTTGCCCATGTTTTTACAAGATGCCTGATGCCTCGCAGATTGCCTTTTCCCATTGATTGTATGGGGCCTGACAGAACAATATCAGATTCAAAGCGAAGGTTTAACTTGCGGAAAATTTCAGGCAGTGACGCAAGAACCCCGACGCTAACAGAATTATCCAGAATGCCGGCCCCTTGAATAAAATTTTCTTTTATAGTGAAATTATAATCAACGTCTGTGTCAAGAAGTGTGTCAAGATGAGCAACTACAAAAACAGGCGGTTTTGTTTTAGATGTTCCTCTGATGATTCCTATTGGATTTCGATAGCCATCAGTAGAGCATTCATCAACCCCGGCTTCTGCAAGCCTTTCCATGAAAAGATTGGCTCGTTTTTGTTCCTTAAAAGTAGGAGCAGGTTCCTGGCCTATAAATACAATGTTGGCGATAATTGTTTCACTCATTGATTTTATTGTATCTATGAACAAGGGTAATTTATCGAGATATGTTTCCATGTTTTTTACCTTCCGAAACCTTTGCAAAACCTCCCCTTTTGCCCAATTACTGCGTCAGGCTTAAGAATAATTTTGAGTTTTTAATTTTGAATGAAAAAAAACCATTATTAACTTAAAATTCAACATTTAAAATTAATAATTTTTTATGTATTCCTGCGTTTAAACCTGATTTAAAATTTGGTCGCCTTCCTTGAACTAAAACAAAATTGAACATTTTTCAAAGGTTTCGAACCCTGTAAATGTGAACAAGAGTAATTGGAGTTTGTAAATAAATTTCTTTACTTGCAAATCAGGTGTCAGCGCTGGAATTACTCGGCATGGGAATTTTAATAAAGTTTATGCCCTCATCCTTTAAGGTTTCTTCCTCTTTTTTGGTGCTGGTGCCTCTAATATTTTTTGGTTCAGAAACACCATAGTGCATTTTCAGGGCTTCTGTAGTGAAGTTGCAACCTACATCTTCAAAGTTATTTTCTACAAAATCCCCTATTTTTTCCCCTATTTTTTCTAACTCTTTTTGCTGGCGAAAGGAATCGGTTTTTATATGAGACGACTTTATCGCAAATGTAGAAGGAATCTTTGAAACAGCTTTGTCTTCACAAACAGGGCATGTAATCATACCTTTTGCGCTTTGTTTTTCAAAGGTCTGAATGTCGTCAAACCAGCCTTCAAAAGTGTGGCCATTAGAACATTTTAAATCATATATTATCATAGCGTTAAATTCGTGACCTTTTACAACGCCATCAGGCATGCCCCCCCGCGGTACTTCAGCCTGAATGTCTACAGTCTATCCACCCGAATAATTGCAACATATCAAACATATTAACATATTAAAAGTATTTCTTGACAGGTTTTGTCTTTTTAACGGAAAATAGCGAAAAATAATTGCAGATTTAAAAGAGACCTTTGAACAATGGAGAAAAAACATGAGATTTATTATTTTCTTAGGGAGTTGTATGGTTTTGCTTTGTTCTTCAGTTCAGGCTGAAACAATGTATGTCAATGATAATATGAAGATAACATTAAGAACCGGGCCCGGGATTGAACGTAAGATATTATCAATGCTTAAAATAGGACAGGAAGTTGAAGTAATTCAGCCGGATGATCAGTGGAGTCAGGTCAAACTGCCGAATGGAACAGAAGGCTGGGTCCTTAGCCGTTTTTTAACATCTGATAAACCCTGTTATCTTGAGCTTGAAATTTTGAGACAGAAAAATAAAGCTCTTATGTCTCAGTCAAACATTTTATTTGAAGAAAACAAGGTCTATAAAGAGCAAAGCAAAAGACTTGGCATTGAGCTTTCAGAGGCCAAAGATATGCTTGCAAAAATTACTGAGTCATATAATATTTTGAAAAATGATTCTGAGGGTTTTTTAGAGCTTAAATCAGAATATGAACAAATATCCATGCAGCTCGCCGAGCAGACTGAAATAGAGGGGAAAACTGAGGCTCGATTATCAAAACTCTTATCGCATAACAATATTATATGGTTTTTAAGCGGTGCAGGAGTACTGCTTGTAGGAATACTAATAGGCGTTAGCGCCAGGCGTCAGCGCCGGAAATCATCTTTATTATAGATGGATTATCTCCCGATGTAATCTTAGAGGATTAGAGGATCAGAGGATCAGAGGATCAGAGGATCAGAGGATCAGAGGATTAGAGGGTTAGAGGGTTAGAGGATTCAAGGATTCAAGGGCTTAAGTGCTACGAAGTGAAGCGTTGAAGCTCAATTTTCTCCAACTAACTGGAGAAGAACTTTTAACTGTAATTTTTGTGTGTTTAGGTAAAAATTATATTATGGAAATTAAAACAGATTTTTTAGTAATCGGCAGTGGCGTGGCAGGCCTGACCTTTGCTATTAAGGTGGCAGAATTCGGCAGCGTTGCCCTTGTAACAAAACAAAGTGTTATGGACAGCAACACCTCTTTCGCGCAGGGCGGTATTGCTTCCGTTTTTAGCAAGGTTGACTCGTTTGATCTGCATATTCAGGATACTCTTGCTTCCGGGGATGGCCTGTGCAACGAAGACGTTGTAGATATGGTTGTTAAAAACGGGCCGGACAGAATTCGTGAGCTGATTGATTTTGGCGTGCATTTTAATATTAAGGAAAAAGAGCAGAACAAAGATATAGAACTTGATTTAGGGCGGGAAGGTGGACATTCACGGAAACGTATTGTTCATGCTCAAGACATGACAGGTCTGGAAATTGCGACTGTTCTTGTTAAACATGTTAAGAATCATGATCGTATTACTTTATATGAAAATCATATTGCCATTGATCTTATAACCCGTTCAACACGTGTAAAAAGAGGTCTTGTCACTACGACTCATGAAGACCGCTGCCTTGGCGCATATATCCTGGATACTCAAACCAGCCAGGTGAAGACTTTTTTTGCGGTTGCAACCATGCTTTCAACAGGAGGGGCAGGAAAAGTTTACCTTTATACCAGCAATCCTGATGTTGCAACAGGCGATGGGATAGCAATGGGTTACAGGGCAGGTGCTACTCTGGCTAATTTAGAGTTTGTTCAATTCCATCCAACATGCCTGTATCATCCTGAAGCTAAAAATTTTCTGATATCAGAGGCAGTAAGAGGTGAAGGAGCAATCCTGATTGATTCTGCAGGGAACCGGTTTATGGAAAAATATGATCCTCAAAAGGATCTTGCCTGCAGGGATGTGGTTGCCCGAGCCATTGATTTAGAGCTTAAAAAGAGCGGGGAGGCTTCAGTTTTTTTAGATATATCACATAAAAAATCTGAATTTGTGAAGGACAGGTTCCCTAATTTATATAAAAAATGTCTTGAATTCGGTATAGATATGACAAAGGAGCCTGTTCCCGTTGTTCCTGCCGCCCATTATATGTGCGGCGGAGTTGTTACGGATATGTCAGGAAAAACCGATATAAACGGTTTATATGTTACAGGAGAAACCGCATGCACAGGACTTCATGGCGCAAACAGGCTTGCAAGTAATTCTCTGGTAGAGGCGCTTGTATATGCAGATAAAGCTTCCATGCAGGCAATAAAGGATATTAAGACTTTGAATTTTGAATCAGAGCCTGCTCCTCCTTCATGGGATGAGGTCGGAACAGTTGACAGTGATGAAGCTATCATGGTTTCCCATAACTGGGATGAAATACGCAGGCTTATGTGGAATTATGTCGGGATAGTAAGATCAGACAAACGCCTTGAAAGAGCAAGGCGGCGTATTGAAAATATACAAAAAGAAATAGAGGAGTATTACTGGAATTTCAGGGTTTCTTCAGATCTTATAGAGCTTAGAAATATTGCTACAGTAGCTGAAATGATTGTCAGGTGTGCCAGACACAGGAAAGAAAGCCGAGGCCTTCATTATAATATAGAATATGAATATAAAGATGATAAACGATGGAAAAAGGATACAGTTATCAGAAGGCCCTTTGTAGGGTAAAAAAAACAAACGTCCAACATCCAACTTTCAACGTCGAATTATGGTACGCCTTCGGCGTTTCAATTTTATTTTTCTGCTGCTTTGATAAATCTGTTCAGCTGTTTTTTGTAATAGGAGTGATTTTCTTTGGTCAGTTCCAGTGCTTTTTTTGCAACAGCTATTGCATTTTCCAGCTGATTGTCAGCATAAAAGCTTTCAGCAAGCGTATCCAGCAGATAAGGTGATTCTTTTAAATCAGAAGCTTTTTTTGCTAATATAACAGCACGTTTTGGGTCTTGAAATTTCTTATCACCACATGTGACAAGAAGCCATGCAAGATTATTTAGCACCTTGGGGTTATCCGGCCTGAGAATTAATGATTGTTCATACGCTTTAATGGCCTCTGCAAAGTTTTTACCACTGTAAAACAAATCCCCCAGATTATCATACAACGACGCGTTGTCAGGTGTTTGTTGCAGGTCTTTAAGAATTGTTTTCTCAAAAAAATACCTGCTTAAATTTTTTCTGGATTCACCAGAATTCAGTTTATATCCAATCCCTGCTATTAAAACAATTCCTGCCAGATAAACAGCCAGACTTTTTTTTATCTTCTGGTTGTGAATGGTTATCCATTTTTTATCTGCTTCACATTTTTTCAGATAATCTATTCGTTTTTTAATGCTGAAATGGTGCCAGTTTCTTTTTTCAGGCGATTGTCCGCTTATAGATGCTATTTTTTCCAGGCTGGAGATAAGAGGTTTTGCATTTTCACATATTGTATAAACATGAATATCGGCCTGGCGTTCTAAATTACGCATAAAGAATCCAAAAACAAAACGAAAATACACTACAAAAATTATAATTGTTACAAGACTCGATATTGTTGAATATACTGTAGTCTGGTCAAAACCGGTTATATCTGCGAGGCGAAATAATGAATCAGAATAAACAATAAGATAGATTGTCAGATCAAAGCCGGCATATAAGAACAGGAGATAGCCTGCAAAAAAAAGCAGATAAATCCAGAAGTGCTTTTTTTTAATATGTCCAATCTCATGAGCAATTACAGCATCGATTTCTTCTGGTTCAAGAAACCTGAGCAGGGCCTTTGTAACAAGAATATAGCGGAATTTTTTAACAATTCCCATGACTCCCGCTGTAATCATTTTACCTCTGAATAAAGGCCACTCTAAAATATCTGCATATCCAACTCCTGCTTTTTGGCAAAGATATTCAATACGATTTCTATGATATCCAGATTCAAGAGGTTTGCATCTCCAGGATTTCTGAATTATTGCAGGGCCGATAATTGCTATTCCAAACAGGAAAAACATAAAATATATTAGTTCTCCCTGGGTTGTGGAAATAAGATATTTCGGCAGTTCAAATGGAAGAGCATTAATAATATCTGAGATTACTGACAGCAGAAACCACGGAATAAGAAGGGGGACTGAAAAAGAAATATTGGAAAGAATATATTCATGCCTTGATATGCTGTCCATATTGAGTTTTTGATAAGATCTGAAGGCAAAACCCCATACAATTGTAAGGTAAAGCAAAAAAAGTCCGATAAAAAACAGCGTATGGAAAGTAGGAATAATTTTAAAAAGAGATATGTTTTTTGAAAATAAAGGGAGACTAAGTACGTAGATGTCTATGGTAAAAAATATTATTGCAGTTATAGAAAGTCTGTTTATAGTTGAATTAAGCTTATAATCAAGATCATTTTGGATTTGTTCTGTAATCTTCTTTTCGAGAGATTGAAATCTCAGCCAGACAAGAGATGTAAAACAAATAATCAGGCCTGAAAATAAAGCCAGGGTGTGTATAGAGGAAAAATTTGTTTGTTCGGAAGGCTGATAGGCAGTAAATATGAGGAGTACAATAATTAGATATATGAAATTAGTAAACATAGAGGCTCAGGTTGTCATGGTTGTTCATTTATCTGAATAGTATCTTTCTTTTTCACTGTAAATACAGCCGCAGTATTGCTGCCGATACATGCCAAGCTCTTTAGATTCCTCGATCCCCTGTTTCCATCCCTCGCGGAGATCAGTATAATAAAAAGGCACTCCTGTTTTTTTTCCGATTGATTCCCCGATTGATTTTATCATTTCATGTTTCTGGAATTTGCTGTATAAAAGTGTAGATGTAAAATAATCAAACTTTCCTTTTTTAGCCACGAGCGCCGCACATCTAAGGCGGTCGTGATAGCAGTAGAAGCATCTGTTTGATTCTCTGAACACTACCTTTTGAATAAATCCTTCAAGATCATAGCCTTCCTGATAAATGACTCGAAGGTTAACAGTCTCAGCATAAGACTTCAAGGCATCCTGCCTTCTTAAACATTCCTGATAAGGATGGATGTTGTGTTTGTAAAAAAAACCCATAACTTCCATGCCCTGTTCGCGAAAAATTTTAACCGGATATATTGCGCATGGCGCGCAGCATATGTGAAGCAGAATTTTCAATTTCGTTTTCCAAAAATTGCGGTTCCTATCCTTACAAGAGTCGCGCCTTCTTTTATGGCAACCTCAAAATCACCTGTCATGCCAATGGAAAGTTCCTGCATGGATATGTTTTTTATCGATTCATTTTTTATAATATCTCGCAGAACTCGAAGTTCTGAAAAACATGGACGGGCTTTTTCAGGGTTGTTAAAAAAAGGAGGCATTGTCATAAGCCCTTTGACCGACAGATTTTCAAGCCTGCTTATATCTTTTACAAGCTTTAACGCATCCTGTTTATACGCTCCTGACTTGGAAGATTCCATGCTTATATTTATCTGTATCAGTATTTGCTGGATTTTGTTTATTTTCTTTGACTGTTTATCTAATTCAAGCGCCAGTTTTAGTGAGTCTACAGTATGAATAAGATCAAATATTCTTACAGCATACTTGGCCTTATTTGTCTGAAGATGACCGATAAAATGCCATTCTACATTATAATTTGACAGAGCATTGAACTTTTCCCTTGATTCCTGGATGTAATTTTCACCAAGAATTTCAGCACCTGCGTTAATTGCTTCTTTGACTTTTTCTACAGGCATGGTTTTGCTTACAGCAACGAGCCGGACGCTTTTGGGGTCTCTGTTACATGAAACAGCGGCTGTTTCAATCCTGTGCATTATATCTTCTAATCTTTTTTTCAAGCTCTGGTTGTTTTCTGTCATTTATCCTCCGACACCTGACCTCTGAATACTGATCCCCGGCCCCTTATACCCACAACCCCTTCCTTTATAAGAAACTCAATTACTTCGCAAACAGGAAGCCCGACAACATTTGTATAAGATCCGTTTATGCTTTTTACAAGAAAAGTGCCGAGACCCTGAATAGCATATGCACCGGCTTTATCAAAGGGTTCTTTTGTATTAATATACCATTCGATTTCTTCATCAGCCAGATTTTTGAAAAGAACTTCGGTTATTATTGTTTCTGAAAAGCTTTTATTTTTAGTTTTGCAGCATATGCAATAGCCTGTCATTACCTGGTGGGTTTGTCCTCCAAGGCATTTTAACATTAATCGTGCCTCTGCTTTTGAGCCCGGTTTGCCAAGCATTGTATTATCTAAGAGTACAATGGTATCAGCTCCAATAACCCATTTTTCAGGATGTTTTTCCGACACTGCATGAGCTTTTTTCTCAGCCAGAATTTTCACATATGTTTCAGGCCTGGATAAAGATATAGATTTTTCGTCAAATTTGCTTGGGATAACAGAAAAGCTAAGTCCTGCCTGTTTCAGCAGATATTTGCGCCGGGGAGATTTGGATGCCAGAATTAATATGGAATCATCGCCTTGTTTTTGCATTATAATAAACTATCAAAGGACATATCATTTGACAAGAATTAATAGGTGCTGCCAGAATGTGTATTTCAAATGTATTATTTTAAGCTTGATTTTACGATAACGTCTATATATAGAAAATTGTAATAAAAAATTATTTAAATTTGGTTTTTTTCAGATGTTCGCCTGGGTGGCGGAACTGGTAGACGCAAGGGACTTAAAATCCCTCGGGGTTTATCCCTGTACGAGTTCGATTCTCGTCCCGGGCACCATGAAAAAACAGGGGGTTACGGCATATCAACCATAACCCCCTTTCGTTTATTGAAAGCACACTGTAAGTATATTGTAAGTGTTTGTGGCAATGTAAGAGCCTAAAAAAGGCCCCCGATCTCTCAGGAGCCTTTCTTTTAAGATAAGTGCCAGGATAGTCAGTCTATATTCTGTTCCCGTTCTAACGAATCAGAATCAAAAGGGTATTTTTCCTCCTGTTGGTACTCTCTAAAAAGAACAAACGTTTATTTCTCGACTAAGCAAAATTAACATGCGACGCAAATACAGCAAAAAAGAACGGGGGGTATAAAAGAATGGGATTTTTATCAAGACTTTTTGGATCAAAAAAGCAAGAACTCATTGTCAATATTCCCGGCCCCGGTCTATTTAAGCATGATGTAGTTGGGGAATCAAAATATCAGAAAGAGCTATCAGAAATATGTGGTGGTAAAACAGAAGATGGGCACGACAAAATTGTCACTGCACTACTCATACACGAAGACACCAACCCCCATGACAACAAAGCTATCCTTGTCGCTATTGATGGTAAGCCAGTCGGTTATCTCGATAGGGAAAATGCAAGGCAATTCAGACAACGCTTTGCCGAAGCAGGGTATCCGGGAGCTGGTGCAACATGCACCGCTAAAATAGTCGGAGGCTGGCGTAGCGAAGACGGAGACGAAGGATATTTTGGGGTTAAGCTTGATCTGCCAATTGACACATGGCAAATCGGTGGAAGTAGCAGATAATGAAAGGAGGTAAAGAGTGAACAAAAGTAGGTTAGTTTTGTTGATGGTTGGGGTGGTGTTTTTGATTACAGGATGTAGTGCAATTCAAATTAAGTCAGATTCGGGTAGTTTTAGAAGGAGTTTAAAATCTGAATATTATGAGAAGGCTAATTATAAAGAACTTCTTATAGGATATACGTATGTGGAAGGGATGTTAAATAATGTTGATATTGATGAGGTTATTGATCACGGTTTGGTAGCTGTTTATTGTTCACATAGCATTGGCGCGAAATACAGTAAGTTGAATGAGTATGGAATGAAACCCGGTTTAGACAAGGACAAATTAGAAATTTATTTTCGTCAAATCTATGAATCGACTAAGGGAAGAGGATACGAAATAACAATTCGAGAAAGAATGCAAGGAACGATACTGAAATTTGTAACTTATCAGGAAATCCATTCAAATAAAAAAGGCGATTATGTAATTCGATGCAATGTGCCTAAAAGAGAGGCGATACAAAAAGAAGAGGAGTGGGAAAATAGGCTTAATTTGAATCTGCTATGAATCGGAGACAAAGGAAGTCCTTAAATAAGCCGGAAGGCTAAGCCATTTAACGTTTAACGGCGTTTCTTTTAAAAGGAAGGTCATCGTAGGGGAAGGTGGTAAACATGGAAAAACAAAGGGGGGCAATGAAAGTCGTTGGGTACAGAAGGGTAAGTACTGCAAGTCAGGCGAGTGAAGGGGAAAGCCTTAACACTCAATCCCAAGAAATAAAAGATTTTGCCAAAAAGAAATGGCCGAAGGCTTTTAAACTCCGGCCATTTCTTTGGGATGTACCGCCCGGGAGGGCAACTCCCTGGCGGCTCTGGCTCCGTTATTTCAAATTCAAAGACACGGTGGCCTCGTCTCTGTGACGATAAAGCAAAAGTCGGAAGGAGCCCTTTTGCACCGCTCGTCCAGCGGTATGACTAACTCACAGCAATTTTCAAGAACTTCAAAGCTTCATAGTTTGAAATTCCGGCTGCGACTTTCTTCGTGGTATAGAAGCGAACCCAACCTTTTTTAGTATAAGGATCGCGCAAAAGACGAATCCCTGTCACGTGGTCAATGATGGTATATGCCCGCTTAAAATCACCGAAGGCAATGGGATATTCCCCGGCCCCAATATCGGGGAAATTATCATCAACTTCCACGGGTTTTCCGAGCAGGATGTCGGGTGCGTCCGCAAGAAGGCCTGGTCTCCAGATATAGTTCCCGTCACCGTCCTTGAACTTCCGTACAACCTCAAGGGTATTATCATTCATAAGCCATACACCATTACGTCTGTAAACTGGTTTTAAGGCATGCTCAAGGGAAAAGAGTTTGTCTGCCTCACTTAAAAGGGTAGCGTGTCCACCGGCTATATATCCGGTTTTCCCATATTCCCATGAAGCGTTCGCCACCATCAAGTTATCGTCAATGATACCTTTTGCCTTTCCTACACCATCACCAGTAATGAATGAGGCTCCCTCGGTTTCGATAAACACGTCGCCGATTTCTTCATTCAACCACTCTTCAACATTAAAATCCGACATGTCGAGCAGTTTTTGTGTCACTTCGGGTAAGGCGTACATTTCGGCCATAGGCGGTGAAAACAGCGTAAGTTCGGGTGTATCTGTTTCGGATCGGGATTCCATCTCAGCGACCCATCCTCCTCCAGCGCCGCCTTTACTTAAGGGTTTTTTATATTCGCCTTTAGTTGTTTTGACCGTCGCAAGCCGCCTCATTGCCACTGAATCGGTGGCAAGCCGCTCGATTTCTTTGTCCATTTCGTCCGGGACAAGAAACCCTCCGTCGGGATCTGAAACAGTTGATAATTCAGCCTGCACCTCAAGATTCCTCAAACCATCCGGGTCAGCTCCTTGTCTTGCCCAAGCAATAAACTTTGTTTTATGCTCATTAAAAGCCGCTGATTGTGAGCTTCCGCCGCCTCCATGGGGAAGCCTTTCCCTCCCAAGTGCGGTTTCAATCGCGTCAATGCGTCCCTCATATTTTGATTTAAAATCCTCAATACCTGTTCCCATCATTTTTATAGCTTCTTTCAATTCTTGCATAATTTTTTACTCCTTTATTTTTTTTATGTTATTGTTAATTTTACCCAGCATCAAAATTTACTTCCCGTAAACCTTTTTGCTGTTTCGCCAATATCCAAACCATCCTGAAAGCAACCATCCCGCCTGCATCATTCAGGCTTTTTTTATCGACTTACCCTCTAAACATCCCGCACAGAGGGCCATGGTATTTAAAAGAACATGCCAAGCATGTCATTTTTCAAGCTTAAATCCTTGTTGTTCCCACTCTTGCAAAGCCTCTTCGCCGCTGCCTTTTTCCTGTACGGCCCGGTCGATTGCTTCTTTATTCTTTTTGTAAAATTCCTTTGCCTCTTCGCCTGTCCATGTTTGAGTTTCCCCGTGTGGTGGGCCAAATCCAATAGAGAAGGCGTTTGCATACCATTTCACAAAGGTTGCTATTTTGAGTCCTTTCCTGTTACGTAATTGTCTCCTTTTTCGTGACATTTTTAAAACCTCCGTGGCAGTCTTGTTTCCGGGGCATCCACATCGTCAAGGGCCAGCTCCCGGATAGCTCTAAAAAATAATGTTCTTGCGTCTCTAATAGACTTTGCCGCTGGGTGTTCCCGCCGCTGTTCAAACCGGTCTTTAATAAAACGGCCTTCTGTTTTAATAAGCTGCTCTGCTTCGTCAATTTCGTCAATGCACTTGCAAGCCTGGGTTAGCCTTTCAATGTCGTGGTATTCTGTCAGGTCGTACTCACTAAACACTTTTTTGAAAAACTTTTTACCTGTCTTTTTTAATCCTGAAGGTGTTCTCATCATTTTTAAGCTCCTCAAATTTTCTATTAAACCGGGTACTGTCTCACAAAAAAGTAAGTCAAATCCGATTTCCGCTCCCGCCGTTCCTGGGGATGCAAGGCACGGGGGGTATCGTTAGTCTTTTCAATGCCTTACTGCTGTTTAAATTTATATCATCCATCGTCCCCCCCCTTTTTTTTGTTTGTAATTTCCCACCAACTTCCCGCCTGGCCGAGGCCCACCCAACCAGGCACACCATTTTTTTATTACCCATAAACTTCATGCGCTAACTTTGCGTCTATATGTCCCACTAAATGCTCTGGAATCTCTCTTTTGTTACCCTCCAAAATAACAGGGATTTTATCGTCATTATCGTCACCATCGTCATTTTGTATTGATTCCAAATGGTTAAGTGGTGTCGGTATTTTTTCAGTATCGTCACCTATCGTCACCTTACCGTCACCACTAATTTGTTGATTTTGTTGACTAATGACAGTGGTGACGGTATTGACGGCATTTTTGCTTATTTCTTGGCAGGTAGTTAAAGTTATAAATCGTCCCTGTTTTGTTCTGCTTGTTTCAATTTTTATCCCAGCCTCGCTCAAATTGGTTTTTAATTCGTTCAGTCTTCTCGTGAATACGTTTGCTGTCTTCGGCCATGCTTTTGATCTTTGTTCCTTTTCAGACATCAAAGCTTCAAGCTCATCTAAAAGCTCGGTTGAATTCCCTGTCCACTCTTTTCTGTCTGCCATAAAATCCGTTATACTGCTTGCCACTGGATTTGCTGAAATGATCTCAGAATTGCGCAACTTTATATTTTCTTGATAGGTGCTAAGGAAGCTCTGCCCGCCATCACCCATAGCCTCTGCAATAGCATATCCCCACTCGGCAAAGTCGGCCATTCGAGGCAATACACTCAATTTGATTTTGTTCTTGAGCTGCATCGCTTTAGAAAGAATTTCAAACATCCCACCCATTATAGATGGTAAGGCTGCCTTAAATTCTGAATCCAGAGCTGCATCCTTTTTGTTTCGGCCGCTATTACTGAACCTTTTAAGCTTGATAAGAATACACCTGTCCAGAAGGTCTGGAGCTGTCGCGGGATAGTTGATCCCAGAGATAATAAGACAATTTCGGTTTTTTGTTATTATATCTTCATCGTCGGAATAAAGTTTCCGTTTGCAATAGCTTGCACCTGTAATTGTCCTGCAAAAGATGTTTTGAACCTCCCTGCTCAACGATGACAGGTTGTCATAAGGCAACAACCAATGGTGGGCCAAGGTCTGAACAAGCTCCCTTTGCTCTCCGACCAGTCCCAGTGTGTCAATAAGCGAAGGATCAATAATTGTTTTGACACCTTTTGAAAGAGTTGTTTTTCCGCCGCCCTGGTCACCATATGGGACAAGGATTGGATGCGAAAACCCAGGAACCAGGCAGGAGATAAGCCAAGTGGTAACAAGTTCCCTGTGTTCTTGCTCTGGAATACCTGCTAAGGAAGGTTTTAAGTCGTCAATACTTCCATTAGAAGATGGCAGCGCTTGTGGCTTTTGGTGTGATAGCCTTTTAAACAAAACAGGCGGATCATCTATCACCTGCCAGCCTGTTTCCGTGGTTTTGACTGCTTGCCATTGCTCATTGCTTAAATCATACCAGTAAGCGCCATCATGCTCACAAACCCGGACATGAAGTTCAATTTCACCCTTGCCATCAAATTTTGCTATTGCTTCAAGTGTATCTAATGCCTGGCAAATTGCGTCAGAATTAGCGCCTTTTCCTTTTGTCTCCTTGTAATACAAACCCTGAAGCCAAACGCGAAAAGCTCGACTTCTTATCGGCTAGTGTTCAGAATGATCTTTTACCTGATAACGGGCATAAGGCCTGTCTAGTTGATCGTTGAAGAAGAAGTTAACGTTTTTTCTTGCAAGAAGCACCAAAGAATCCGCTATTGTTGGTTTCTTCTCTTTTTCTTCTTTCTTTTTTTTGTCGGCTTCCTTTTGAAGTTCTTTGCCTAAATCAAAATCTTTATTTTCCATGTTTGGGCCTCATTTTGTCTTTGTAAAGTTCAAATTGTTCTTTTTGGCTCCCCATAG
>Ga0207996_1000509_pt1 | contig 33729 bp, 27 predicted proteins | sample AntAceMetag02UKG_FD_184773 | JGI IMG/M metagenome (GOLD analysis project Ga0207996, IMG submission 184773) | Saline lake microbial communities from Ace Lake, Antarctica - Antarctic Ace Lake Metagenome 02UKG (SPAdes) (version 2) | ecosystem: Environmental > Aquatic > Non-marine Saline and...
CAATCATGAATACTAATTTCTTAAACATAGTATCCTCCTTTTTTTGTCAAGAAATCGCTGCAGCTTTTTTCTTGTTTCGTTTCTTCTTAAAAAATCTATAATATTATGCTCTTAAAATAAATACTCATTCAATTGGGTAATAATATATCTCTCCATCGTATTCAACTACAAGATATTGATCTTCATAATCTACTACTGAAATTCCAGGATCATTAATATCTCCAGTATATACAGGAATGTTCTTCGGATAACCATCTGCCTGGCAATTCACATAAAACAACAGCAGCAGGGCAACCAATACAGCAATCAACCGGTATTTCATAATTTCCTCCAAACGGGTTCTCATCTATTAGTGTAAGAAAAGCCAAAAAGGTTACCGCAATTGGGCAAAAAAATTATATTTATTTATATTGAAGACGGAATTATTCGATTAAGTTATTGATTTATAATTAATAAGGTAGCAGAGTAAAATATGAGATATTTTTATTTATCCGAGGTAGTTTTTTTAAAGTTGTGAAAATGTGAGGATAAGAATCCAGAGCTGGAAGCTCTGGTTACAACGAATATCCGTGGAAATCAGTGAAATCTGTGTTCTATTACCTCCTGTTCGTTCTTAAGTCAATTCGATGGGTACATCGCCTTAACTCAATAACTTAGCTGCTTACTTCGTGATGATAAACTTCCCCACTGATGATTTTTCTCTGGCATCTACTCTGTATAAATATACTCCAGATGGTACTTTGATGCCATTATCAAACCGGCAGTCCCAGCTAATTGAGCTGTTTGACTTCTGCTGATGGATTAGCTGACCTTTGATATTATAGATGGATATATTTGCACTCTCCAATTGCCGGGTATTACTTTCTTCCAAATCAAAAGTTATCTCTTCATTGCCCGTAAAATAAAAAGGATTGGGATATACCTTTATAGAAATAGGAGAATCTAATATTTCCATGTCCAGAACATCATTTACTACTTCTATTTCGATCACAGATACTGCCGAAGGACCGAAGCAGAATATATAGTCCCCTGATTCTGATTCATATAGATCAAGATCATTTATGAAATAAGAAATGCTAAGACTTTGAGCTGGTTCAATATAACCAGATGTGGTTTCTGATACTTGATAGACATGCAGCATATTATAATCGTGACATATCAAATAATCATGATAGAAAAAATCAGGTTTTGCATTAAAAGTAGATAGTAAATAGCTTTGTCCCGTCAATTCTCCATTTGCATAACCGAACACCTCACATTCACTATCCAGGGTAGTGATATATAAATAATCACTATCTATATATCCTATCTCCGCATAAATGCCATTGGTGATATTCTGATATTCATTAAAAATTGCCGGTTGATTATCAAAAAATCCGTTATATGTTACCAGATCATAAGAATTTCCAGTTTCTCTAAAAAAGTAACCGTAACCATTACTTATGAATCCAATCTCCTGATCTGCAAAAGTGCTCTCCAAGACAATATCTGCTGTTTCATTATTTACCTGGTATTTTAGTAATTCACCAGTTTGAGAATTGATCAAATAAAAAGTATCTTCATCAAATTCATCAGTATAAATATTAAAAAAGACATCACTATACTCATCCAAGGAGATAGTAGTTAACAATTGTAGTTCACTATCTTGATACTGGTACACATTCCAGACTTCATTTTCCACATAATCATGCATGAAAAAAAAGTTTTTGCTGTTATACATAAAAATATAATTATCGTATGGAAGTAGAATATCAAGTAATTCAGGTTCTTCCGGATTACTTAAGTTATAATGTTTTATACCCTCATAATTATAAAAACTCTCAGACATTAAGAAATACTCATCACCTATTATATGCTGGGAAAATAAATAGGGATTATCATAGAAAAAACCTTCCCAGATAAAATTATTATCCTCTATATTAAATTTACCAATTCCTTCTAATCCACTTGGTATAAGTAATTTATTATTAATATTCCCTATTGTATATGCACTTATTTCACACTCAGGGACATGCACAATCACGTTTCCTATTTGATAATCCTCATCTAATTCAAGCTGGTATATGTTTTCTATTGTATTTAAATATACTGAACTATCTTTTATTACGATCTCTCCACTCCAGTTAATTCCAGAATATTCCGGAATCGTAAAAAAATCTGTCTGCTGCCAGTTAGTAATATCAGAAATATCCCAGAGAATCAAACTGTTAGTGGCAATTGTGCAGACATGGTTTTCAGCAAGCCATTTAATGTTTTTTATTGTCTGATTCTGGTGAGGTCCAAAGAGATCAATATTATCTGCTATTATTTCCAGACTGTCTTCGATGCTTTGATATACAATAAACTGATCTTCTTCGTTATAACTCAGCATATAATTACCAAATGTCTCTGTATTAGTTGAATTCAAATAATGAATATCATATTGTGAAAAATCATTAATATCTATTCTATAATATTCCTGCTGATCATACACCATAACATATAAATAATTATCCAGTATGTGAATATTATTACTATATGCCAGTGTGTTTAATTCCAATTCATCAACGAGTTCAGGATTTTGCTGATCAGTTATATCGATTTTTCTAATAATTAATGGACTATCGATTTCATAATCATCATTATCTGTATAAGATAGATATAGATAATTCCCGTCACGGCAGATTGAATCAAATGGCTCACAATATAATCTTGATAATTCTATTATTTCATTATTTTCATCCGTATCCAGTACTGCTATCCCCCAGCCAGCATGATATATTGCCATATCTTCATAACACCTTAAACAATCTGCATAATGAACTTTATAAGATGTCATAAACGGTTCATTAACTTCAAAATCTATCGTCTGGGAAGGCATGTTCACTGTCAGCAAAAGAATCAGAAAAGAAAAAATATATTTACCTTTTTTCATATTTGACCTCAATAAAGCCTGCCGGATTTTTCCGACAGGCTGTTAGTTGTTTAGTCAGGATCTTCTTGTTGCCATGTTGGATCATATGGGATTGACCCATTTGTTAGATATATATAAGCATCATTTTCACCCCAAGTCATAGGTTGGTCATTTACATAAGTATCAGAATCCATAGAATTTGATCCTTGAACAATAATTTTTGTTGTACCATAAAATTCATCAAAAAGGAATGAAAAAACTACTGTTTCTCCACCTACCCATTCTCCATTACGAATCTCTACAATATCATCTCCGGTTTTTTCTAAAACGACCTTCAATTGAGTAGCTTCGTAACTACCTTCTTCAATATGTACTGTTACTACAGATGCACTGGCTACAAGTGCAAATGCCATAATTGCAATCATGAATACTACTTTCTTAAACATAGTATCCTCCTTTTTTTGTCAAGAAATCGCTGCAGCTTTTTTCTTGTTTCGTTTCTTCTTAAAAAATCTATAATATTATGCTCTTAAAATAAATACTCATTCAATCGGGTAATAATATATCTCGCCATTGTATTCCACTACAAGATATTCATCTTCATAATCTACTACATAAACTTCAGGATCATTGATATCTCCTGTGAAAACAGGGATGTTTTTCGGGTAACCATCTGCCTGGCAATTCACATAAAACAACAGCAACAGGGCAACTAATACAGCAATCAACCAGTTTTTCATAATTTCCTCCAAACAGGTTCTCATCTATTAGTGTAAAAAAAGCCCAAAAGGTTACCGCAATTGGGCAAAAAAATTTTATTTATTTATTTTGAAGACGAAATTAGTCGGTTATGTTATTGATTTATAATTAATAAGGCAGCAGAGGTAAAAATGCGTTTTTTTTATTTATTCTAGGCAGTTTTTAAAATTGTAAAAATTTGTGGTTGGGAATCCAGAGCTGGAAGCTCTGGTTCGTGCGAAATATCCGTGTAATCTGTGGGTAAAAAATTACGGTTTTGACATATATTTTACCAGTTCTTCAAATTTTAGCGTTATTAAGCCTTTTTCCAGGGGTATTTTTTTATTAAATTTATTCTTCATCTTTTTCATGCACTTAACTGATTTACAGGTGAGAATCGAAATTGATTTATCTGGCGGTACACTGATGGTCATTAATACAATGATCTGCCAGTTGTCCTTATCCCAGAGCGTCAGGTAATAATCATGAGCACCCAGATACTTTACTCCCCAGTCATTGATCGTGGTAATTTGAGCCAGAATCTTTTTCACCTGGTGATGATCAATCTTTGAGCAGTAGCGTTTCAGCCGGTTAATTTCATTATTTTGGCTGAATTTCAGCAGCCGCTGGACAAATCTTCTTAGATTGTCATATTGTTTATAAGTGAGAATTTCCGGTTTTGCCTGCCAGCCAAGTTTACGCAAATAAGCAGCCTTGAGATTTCTTCGGATGATGTGACTGTGCTTTTTGGCAGTGCCGTAACTAATCTCCTCGGCAATGGAATACTCTTTTAGACTATGATACTTTTTAATAACTATATACATTAAATAATCTTTTTCTGCCAGAAGTTCTTTCAACTGGTCTTCCGGCATGGTTTTTATCAAGGTAGATTCAGCTAAATTGCTAAGGTCATGATATTGAGCCTGCTGCAGCTCCAGTTCTGAGAACAGTAATCCAAAATTGATCTTATCTTTAATTGCAATCATGGTTTTATTATAAACAGTGCTTGTCAACCAACCTTTAATAAATTCTACCTGATCAATATTCTTGAATAGTTCAACTATAGAGTCTTGGGTGATATCACTTGCTAATTCCGGTTCACTGGTTAGTTTTAAGGCAAACTTATAGCAATACATCTGCAATTCTTTTAAATAATTATCTGCCTCTGTCCTTAGTATGTGCCCCACAGCTCTGGTTTCCGCATCTATCTGCCGGGAATTGTTTAATAATTTCAATAAAATCCGGTTTGATAATTCGCTGCTGAAACTATTGTAACCAAAAACTGCTGCTGCTTCAATTGAATAAGCCTCGCGCAAATCAGTAAATTCTCTATTCTGGATATCATTAGGTCTAATCTGCATTTTTCTATTCCCTCAATGACCGATTCATTATTAGATTCTATCTTTGTAAAGATTTTTATATATAGAAATAGTCTTTTTCTCAATTGTATTTACGAAATAAACAGTAGTAAAACAAAATCAGGTGGTGCGGATAATTCCGCACCACCCAGGAGCTAAAAGCCATTTTTTTTCATTAGCAGAATCTGCTAATTGCTTTAAACCCCTCATCGTCCTGGTTAATTCCCCTCAAACATTCCCAGTGGAAATAAATTACCAATTTTGTAAACTGCGCTGTCTCACGTGAAAAAAATCATTTCATTATTTATTCAAGCAACTATACATCCAGAAAATATTTTTCAAAACAATGATTTTTCTGTCAAATAGTATATGAAAGTAGCAGTTTACAAATGACTCTTATTTTTTGCCTGTAATCTTGTTTTAGTATTTAAACCGCTATTTTTTATTTACTGCATAGCAATAATATTTTGTCTTTCCCATTTCTTGATAATCACATACCATAAAACCACTGAAACACCTAAAATTATCAGTTTTTCAGTTCCGTTAATCCCGTTTTTAATTAACGCATTGAACATCATAATCTGGATAATCAGATGAAAAGAAGCACTAGCCAGGATTGATTTTGTTGCTTCCGCTACTTGTCCAATTCCCCAACTCCCAAAAATCAACATTACCAAAAAGAAAAGATTATCTCCAACAGTTGCTTTCGTCAAAAAAGACAAATGCCACAAGTACCATACAAATCCGATTATTAGATTTTTTTGCCAGGATTTTAATGTTTTCAATTCTTCTTGCAAATAACCTCGCCAGCCATATTCCTCCATTATGCAATAGAGTAAAGTCCCGATTATAGCAATAAACCCATAAAGATGCGAGTTCAGTTGAAATTCATTTTTTACTCCAATTACTGCTAAAATGATGATAGGAATTATTACCATTATAAGGCTTTTTGATTTTGATGTTCCGAAAAGCGATATTTCTGTTTTCCTGCTTTTCTTCAAAAATGAAATAGCTATTAACGCACCTATAAGAACTCCACTACCTTCAAGAAAAACAGTAACTAAAATAAATATCCAGGTCGGAAGTTCTTCTAACCCCGATTTGATTTCGAAAATATCAAATCTGAAAACATTAGATATTGCAGTCGCCAGGATAAAAAATATCAATATCCTTTTCCAACTGATTGGGTGAGATAACAACAATTGCGTATATTTTTCTTTTATCATTTTACTATTTCCTCTGATTATATCTCTCAAAGCTTAGATAGATAACATCTTGTTAGCCTTTTATAAAATTATCATACAACTCTCGGCCTGATTTTTCTTTTTGCAATCTTTTGAAGTAAAAATTCCATAATTGCTGCTATAAAGAGAAAGCCAATAAGGATACTTATAACATGACTTGACCCCTTAGCGAGATAAATGAATGCAAGTACTATAGCACTAAGACTTAATAAACCTGCCAGAAAAACTAAGATCCTTGATGCACCCGTTTCTTTAATTATCTTTAAATGTCCCAAGTGGGTCACTGTATGAATGAATAATGTTGATATTGAGCCGATAGCTGCAACTTCAGATAAATCAAATAAAAGAGATAAAATAATAATTAAAAACCCGCTGACAAGCAAACCCTCACTACTGTGGGCAATGCGCTTACCATATACAGCTGGAAGTTCCCCATCTTTAGCTAATTGATAGGTTACATTTGTGACAGCGAACAAGCTGGCGTTAATAGCAGATGCGGTGGCAATTAAAGCCGTAATTGCTACAACAGCAAAACCAACATGACCAAATAATGGTAATGCAGCTTCTGCTAATGCATAATCTTTAGCAGCTATTACTTTATCTACAGATAAGGTGCCAAAAACTGCGAACGAAATTGCAACATAAAGAGACATAACCAGTAAAATCGCTAACATTATGGCATGTGGAAGTGTTTTGGCGGGATTGGGCATATCTTCCGCTGTATTAGTAATGACCCTAAAACCTTCAAATGCAAAAAAGGTAATTGCCACACTGAAAAAAATGTCTTTAGTGGGTGGATAATTCTGAGGAGATATTAATGATGGATTTATATACATGATACCAACAATAGCCAGCACAGTTAAAACAGTAAATTTAATCCCGACTATCAGCCTTTCCCAGATTGCTACATCTTTTGCACCTTTTAGATTGACCAAAACAAACAGAATGATGATTCCACTGGAAAATAAATGATGCCATAAATTAGAGGTGTCATTTATATGTAAAAATGATATGGCATAATTACCAAATGCCTTAGCCACTAAGCTTAAGGAAACAATAACTGCGAAATAAAGTATGATACCCATAGTACCTGTAAAAAAACCAACCCCATAAGCTTGAGTTAAATATTCTATCATTCCCCCCGCAGATGGATAACGTGCACCTAACTTTCCTAAAGAATAGCCGCTGAACAGGGCAATAATACCACCGATAATAAATGAAATGTAAACAGCACTCCCTGAAATTGAGCTCGCTTCACCAAGCAGTGCAAAAATACCAGCTCCCACCATGGCACCTATTCCCATTGAAACTGCTGACCATAAGCCTATTGGTTTTTTCGATTTGTGCATAGATCCTCCTTTTCCTTAGGCTAACATCCTGATATACTGCGATTTTCACAGTTTCATTTCTTCCTTTTCCTTTCACCGAATATGTCTATATACAATACATTTGATGTTTTTTAACCTGTCAAATAAAAAGTTACTGCTGGCAAAATTCAGGGGATGAAATGGTCTGACCATTGTATTGAACATTGCGAAGGTGCAAGCACCATTTGCGAGGTTTTTCGGGTAGGGAGGGAATATAGGGCTTATATGACCTATAGGACCTATAAAAATATAAAAAGCTCTCAGGGTTTGCTGAGAGCTTTTTTATTATTAAATTATGCTTATAATTATTCTTCGCAGGTTAGGGGCATATTGCAGAGATCAAATTTTACGTTGAGCTGTTTTACGGCTCGGACGTCATCTGCACGTCTGATGGGGGTATTAAGGGGCGCATCATGGAGTATTTGAGGATTATTTTTGGCTTCAGCGGCAATATCGATCATGGTCTGGATAAATTCATCGAGAGTTTCTTTGCTCTCAGTTTCAGTAGGCTCGATCATAATAGCTTCCGGCACTATGAGCGGAAAATAGATAGTGGGAGCATGATAGCCTTTATCGAGTAGTCTTTTGGCAATATCCAGGGTATGAACCCCATTTTCCTTTTTCTGCCAGATGCCGCTGGCAACAAATTCGTGCATGCAGCTCTCGTTATAGGGCACATAGTAGTATTTTTCCAGCTTCCGCATGAGATAATTGGCATTGATCACGGCGTTTTCTGAGACGCGTTTGAGTCCTTGATTACCGAGCATTTTCAAGTAGATCCAGGCGCGGACATTAACCATGAAATTACCATAGAAGCTGTGGACTTTACCAATTGATGTAGCTTTATGAGAACTATCGAGGAAAAATCCTTCATCTCTATTTCCAGCTACCATGGGATAGGGCAGGAATTTCACGAGGTCTGCTCTTACGCCTACGGCACCAGAGCCGGGACCGCCACCGCCATGAGGTGTTGAAAATGATTTATGCAGATTATAGTGCATCACATCAAATCCCATTTCACCGGGTTTCACTAAGCCCATTAGAGCATTGAAATTTGCTCCGTCCATATACATCAAGCCATCTACAGCGTGGATGATCTCTGAAATCTGGCAAATCTGTGATTCAAAAATCCCGAGCGTGTTGGGATTAGTGAGCATAAATCCGGCAGTATCCTCATTAACAACTTCTTTGAGGGCCACCAGGTCAACCATACCCTTATCATTAGAGGCAATTTCGATAATCTTATAGCCGCATAAAGCAGCACTGGCAGGATTAGTGCCATGCGCCGAATCCGGGAGGATAATAGTTTTTTTATTATTACCTTTGGCTTTATGATAGGCTTCTATAATCTTGATGCCGGTAAATTCACCCTGAGCACCGGCAACGGGCTGCAAAGTAGCTGAGGCAAATCCGCTGATCTCTGCCAGATCACGCTGTAATTCCCACTGTATTTGCAATGCACCCTGCACGGAATTTTCCGGCTGGAAGGGGTGTATATCAGTTAGAGCAATATTTGCTGCCATAGTGTCACTAATCTTGGGATTATATTTCATGGTACATGAGCCTAAGGGATAAAAGCCTTTTTCTACGAAATGATTTTTATGGCTAAGCTCTATAAAATGCCGCATCACATCAAGCTCAGAAACCTGGGGCAATCTGGGAGTTTCCTTACGCTGGAATTTTGGGGGGATACAGTCATTAAGTTTATAATCTACATCATTTTCAGGTAAGGTGTAGCCTTTGCGTCCGGGAGAGTTTTTTTCAAATATAGTTTTGCTCATTATTCCTCCTCAGCCTGATCAAGTGATTTCAGCATATCCACCAGTTGATCCATATCATCTTTGGTGATCTTTTCCGTTACTGCTATCAGCAGAAGATCCTCATAGCCAAATTGCTGGATGGGGATTCCGGGATATACATCCCACTCGCTGAGTGCTTCGCAGATATATTCCGCGGGATGGGGAGTTTTAAGGGCAAATTCCTTAAAGAATGGGGCTGTAGAATATAATTCATACCCAGGGAGTTCAGAGAGTTTTGCTGCCAGATAATGAGCTTTGGCAGTAGATTGTTCAGCCACCTGCTTAAGTCCGCGGCTGCCCATGAGGCATAAATATACCGTGGCAGCAAGAGTGCAGAGAGCATCATTTGAACAGATATTAGAAGTAGCCTTTTCGCGGCGGATATGCTGTTCACGAGCCTGCATAGTGAGCACATAAGCGATATTTCCTTCCACATCGAGGGTAGCACCGGAAAGACGACCCGGCATGGTGCGGATGAGTTTCTCACTGGTAGCCAGAAATCCGAAAAGCGGTCCACCATAGGATTGAGAATTACCCAGAGCCTGACCTTCGCCTACTACAATATCAGCTTGATATTCAGCAGGGGAATTAAGCACCGCGAGTGAAATAGGATCAACTATGGGAATAAGCAGAGCTTTTTTGGCAGAGTGGGTAATTTTTTCTATTTCAAAAACATCTTCGAGGAATCCCAGGAAATTAGGGGTTTGCATGAGCACGCAAGCCGTATCATCATTAAGCTCAGCTTGCAGATGTGCGAGGTCTATAGTACCATTTTTCTGCTTGATCTCAATTAATTCTACATCAATACCGCTGGTGTAAGTTTTGATAACTTCGCGATAAAGCGGATTAATGGTTGAGGGTATCAGGGCACGGTATTTTTTAGTTTTACGCACTGCCATCAGCACAGCTTCCGCAGCAGCAGTGGCACCATCATACATGCCGGCATTGGAAATTTCCATGCCTGTGAGTTCGCAGATCATAGTTTGATATTCATAGATGTATTGCAAAGTACCCTGGCTGACTTCTGCCTGATAAGGCGTGTAAGCAGACAGGAATTCTGGTCGGCTGATGATATGATTCACAGCAGCGGGAATAAAATGGTCATAAATCCCCCCACCGAGGAAAGAAATAGCTTCCGTAGTGGGTACATTATCTTCAGTAAGGTCTGTGAGTGCTCTGATAAGTTCCAGTTCGCTGAGAGGTTTTCCCAGATGGAATTCTGCTTTATCCAGAAACTCCTGGGGAATGTTTTTGATCAGGTCAGCAAATTTTGCAACTCCACAGGCCTGCAGCATTTCCAGCCGCTCTCTGTCTGTATTGGAGATGAATGGCATTTATACCTCCTTAATAACTATATTTAATTTCTAAAACTTATAATTTTGGGATATTATTTATGTCAAATATTATGGTATAAAATTTGAGAAGATGGGGGTTTGTGGACGGGGTGGACGCAGTGGACAGGGTGGACGGAGTAAACTGAATCGAGGGAGTTCTGGGCAGCAGATGTTGGGTTTGTGAGGTTATAACTGGTCGCCAGAAGTCTTGTTCTGGTTACAGCTCAAAACTCCTGCTTGGTGGGGATGATTTTTCGCAGATGGATATTTCCGTTTGCTGATGATTCTGCTTTGAGGATGAAGGGGAAAATATTGGGGCGCAGGCAGAGGAAGAAATCTTCACGGGGCATAGAACTTTGATTCTCGGGGTCAAAAAATCTCTGCCCATCGGTGCAATAGATTTCATAGATACAATCAGGATAATTGAATTTACTGCCGGTGATCAGATGATGGAGATAATCAGCACAGATCGTGTCTTCCAGGGTTGCTCTTTGACCGGCCCAACCCATGTCTATCAGCGAAACCGTCTCAGGTTTTTTTCTTTTTATATAATTGGCAATAGCCCGGGCATTCACAAAGCTGCCGGTAAGCACTTCAGTAGCAGAAGAATTCATGGCAGCTACCAGACCACGCGTGCCTGATGAGGAAGCGTGTACAACGATTTTATCCTTAAGATCAAGGTTTTTAGTATAAAATGGAGAATTACCATAGTCAAAACCAGACTGGGTGATGCCTTCTCTTTCACCAATCAGCAGATAATGCGGATTTTCTGCTTTTAGCTGGCGCGCAATATTAAGATCATCTACGGCAATGATATCCTTTACTCCCGCATTAAATAGATATGCTTCCAGACTGAAAGCTCTGAATACATCAATTACCACGGCAATTCCTTCTGCCTGACCGGCACCTTTCATTAGATGCAGAAATTTAATTTTCATATTTCACCTATTAATAATTTCATATAATTTAAAGACAATATTACACGGGAGATTATCATGTCCACGAAATTTAGGCTAATCCTACTAATCCAGAGGTGCAATCTAAGTGAAAGGGGAGAAATTGAATTCCTGTCATCAAATAATATAATTAATTGTTTCATAAAATCTATGGCTGGAAAATATAATTTGACAAATTTCCTTAATTTCAATTTTTTTGCTAAACGTTAATAAAATTCTTAGGGGGGATAATGATAAAAGGAATAAAATTATATGCAGTTGTTGTCGTAATATTTATGGTCATTGGATGTACATCTAATGATACTGTTACTGCTAATAAAGCACAACATCTGGATGAATTAGAGATACCAGACGGTTTTAACTGGGATTTCACGAAGATCGTTGAAGTAGTAGTGATAGCGAATGATAGTGAAGGTAATCCAGTAGAAGGAGCAGAGGTTTCTCTGTATAAAACCCAGAATAATCTGGCATTTCAATTATCTACGAATAGCGATGGAGAACTCAGGACAGATATTACTCTGCCGGAATCATCCAATTCAGTGATCCTGGAATATGATGGGCAGCAGGCAACAATCCCCGTTATAGGCAATACAGTATATCATGAAATGACAGTCGATCCAGTTCGTGACATTCGCAGCAATGGCACCCTTTATGTTCCTGGCACTAATTCTGTGCTTACCTTGATGTATGAAGACAACTGGCCCCTAAAGGGAGATTATGATTTCAATGATATGGTAGTGGAGACCTGGGGTAAATTACGCTTCGAGGCAGATTATCTGCGTTATATTGAATTAAGTGCTAAGGTAGTAGCATCTGGTGCAACTTTCCATAATGGTTTCGATATAATTTTTGAGAGTAATGCTTTTCTGAATACTTCTTTGGGTGACGTAATCACATTTAGTGCTTATGACTCCAACGGTGATCAACTGCCATTAGACTCAGGTCAGGTAGCAGCAGCATACGGCACAGATATGATCAACTGGTGGACATCTCCCGGTTATTTGCAGTTTCACTTTTTTGATGACGTTTATGACGTGATGGCACCACCACACGGATCTCTGGCAATGAATACAAATGCTGATGCACCCTGGGTAGATACGATCACAATCAAGATCAGGATAGATTATAATCAGTTAATTCCTTTCAATCCTGGTGACCCAATATTTAATTTAAATGATTTAAACCCATACATCACAGTTGATAATATCCTAGGTTATGAGATTCATCTTCCTGGAGAATTTGTTACAGGCTTTTTCAGTCAGCAATCTTTGTTTGGCACTGGCGACGATAATACCCCTGCAGGAGGTATGTCAGACCCATTATATGGAGAGAATGCCTTTACTTCAGTAGAGGGGTATTCCTGGGCTTTGAAGTTGGAAGGAATTCTTGAATATCCTCGTGAGCAGGTAGATGTTATCGTGGCATATCCGGAACTGGCAGATTATTTCGACGGAACACAGGGAATATTTGATAACTGGTGGCAACCTCATCCTGATCCTAATTTCACAGCAGGTTATATCTATGACAGGGGAGATATGACTGTAGCAGATCAAGATGCCCCAGTGGGTGAATAATAGAATTTAAGATTTAATAACAATAAAAAAACCCCGCAAAAGCGGGGTTTTTTATTTAAGCTAATAATTTTTATTCACCGGTAATGATCCGGGTGATAATCTCCATTAAGGCGAAACCTATCTGGGGAGGAAAACTGGAATCAGGATCAATTCTAATGGTTCGGGGCAATTCAATATGAAGAGTATTCCAGCGAATATCAGTGACTGTTTTTGAATATTGAGCAGTGAAATAGATCTTTTGATAATCACCCGAAAGAGTGAGATCAGCCAGTTGATCAACTACGCTGGTTTTTTCCAGCAGTTTTTCAGCAAATTCTTGTGCATATTCAGGGTCATCAGGTCCAGAAGAGATTTCTATGTCATAAACTGCCTTTCTGGAGTCATGCCCATGAATTTCAATCACGAGGTCAGGATCAAGCTTTTCGATGAAACGGAAATAATCTGAGCCTTCTTCCTTATTCGGGTCAAAGAAATATCGGCTGGCAATGATGCAGGAGCAATTGAGTTCCTGAGAAAGATAGCTGCCCAGATATCCGGCATTTTCATCAGCGTTGCGATCACACAGCATGCGAGTTATACCCCGGGGGGCATGATGTGGAACTCCAACAACTATTTTACTGCCAGAAACAATATCGGTCAACAGCAGGGGATTGAATTTATCTCCTAAATATGTTGTCCATTTATCATTGAATTTATTTTTCAAAAATCAACCCTATCTAAGCTTAATGTCATAGGATAATGTAATTCCAGCATTCCAGTAATTATATTCTTTATCAGTTGCTACATCTGGAGCTGGTGATTCAGTATTCCGGAAGCCATATTCAGCTTTCGCAAGCAAAGATAACCTTTTATGTAATGATTTATAAAGGCTGGTACTAATTACGTGGATGTAGTCATTACGGTTATAGTGATAAGTATCATCTTCATACTCTGAATCAAAGAAGCGGGTTTCCAGTTTGTAGCCGAGATTAAGAGTCGTTTTACCCGGCATTTTTCTGAATTTAAGGTCAAGGGCATAAATATTTGAGCTATAAGCTGCATCCTTGATAACATCAATAGCAGAAGGATCATTAAATGCATCTTCAGCATCAGTATCTGAAATCCGCCATCCGTAACGACAGAGAAGCTCAAATTTACTCACTGGCTGCCAGTTCAGATAAATATTTGAAGTTAAAATATCTGCATCATATTCAGTAAACCATTTATTAAAAAATAATTGTGAATATTGCAGTTCAAACTTGATATCAAGATGCTTTTGAACATCCCAGTTAAGGTTCATAGTATAATAATTTTTGCTGTATTCAAATTCATGATATTCATCTCCATCATCAAGCACGCTGTGATATTGTCTGACATATATCTGGGGATAGAAATAATATCTCAGGCTCATATTAAGTTTGCTATTAAAATATTGCCTGATCCCATAAGAGAGGTAGCCAGTATCTTTGACAGAATTTTCCAGATATTTATCAAAGTTGAGCTTAAATTCATCAATCTGAGTATGACCTGCAAAGAAGTAATGCTTTAATTTTAAAGAATAGGTCATGTTCATGATCATATCATCCAATGATGATATCAAATATTTATCAGGATTATCACTATCCAGAAATTCATCCTGATCATCATCAGAAAGTCGTATAACGTTGCTGTCATACTCAAAACCAATATCAATTTCACTATCAAGTGCAATATTCCTGGACCATAAAGAGATAATGGTTAGGAGTATCAGGGTAACAAAAAGAAATCTTTTCATATCTATTAATTTCCTAAGGCTGATTTTGAGATATATAATCTATATAATATCCCTTTAGGCTGGGCATCAACTATTTTCACGGTATGTTTACCTTTGGGAATATTGATAATATTAATTTTCCCCTGAGTAACTATACTGCTGCTGTCTGCCAGGCAGGAAGTTGAATAGGGCAGGGAATCAATAACTTCTAAAATCTCCTCATTATCCAGTAATGCTGTCCAGCTAAAAGACAGGTTTTCCACATCATTAACGATCAGCCGATTGATTATTTTTAGATTAAGCGGTCCCTGCAGGTCAAGAGTAATGTCATTATCTTTACCCTGATAATAAGTATATGCCTTGTCATTGACCAGGATATCAAGGTTATTATCATAATAATCAGGAGGATAGGCAATATAATCAGTTTCAGTTTTATGCTTTTTAACCGATCTTTTATCTGGATTAACCTTCACAAGCATTTGATGACCGGAAGAATTGGAGATAATAAGTTTTTTACCAGGCATAGTCAGATTGAATCTGTAGCTGTTCCAGGAAGATACCTTATCACCATTTACACCACGAGAAATTTTGCTGACCTTGAGATTACGGGTTACTGTATGCGTTTCACCATCATAAATTGCATCATAGGAATATTGCTCAGCAGTATTTGAATTCGTGATCAGGCGACTTATAACAGTGATACTGTCAGGAGAAGTTGATTCCCAGATATATTTCTCACCTGGTTTCAGTTTATGATATCTATACATCTTTCCACTGGAAGCGTTAAATACATAGTATTTTTTCTGTTTTTGTCCTGCGTTTACCACCATAACAACCATCAGGATAAAAATCAGTAGAAATAATACTTTCTCTCTGGCTATATTTTTCATTTATGAATTTACCTCATCATCACGTAATTTCATCTGACTATGATCAAAAAAGATCACTACAGCGATCAGAGCCATTAATATGATCAGAGAAATAATAGCGACTGTGACATTGTACCTTTCATCAACATACATCCTGCCAACACCAACTTCGGGAACTGGAACCGGAGCCTGGGGTAGTTCATATTTTTGGGCAATCCCTGAAATATCAGCCAGATGAATAACTGGAGTGCCGTTTTCGGCAAATTCAAACATTGTGCCCTTACGGGGTATATTATTATTATGAATACTTCTATGATAGCCATCAGTAATCAATTTACCATTTATAGAAGATCCTATTGATGATAATCCACCACCAATATTAATATAGGCTTCATACTTTTTATAACTACTTTTATAAATCCCCATCTTGCGATTGATATTTCTATCCAGATCATTTTCACGAACCATTTGAACATCATTTCTTTCAATAGCCTTCAGGATCATATCTCTTCCCAGAACATTTAACCCACGTCCCAGATCTCTACCACCACCGATGGAGGCTGCTTTTGTTTTGTAAGGAAAGATACCCTTTTCATATAAAAATGAGTCCATATCCAGCCAGGTAAATTCAGGATCAGTAGCTCCAAACATGGAAGCACCCACAGAATTAATACTCACAACTTTTAATCCCAACACTTTTGCAGCAGCATACACGGCAATATTTATTGCGGGATACGAACTGGTTGAGCTAACGGCAATGCGGTCACCTTCAGATAGTTTTGCCTTTTTGAACATTGAAACCATTACGGCAGCAAAATTCGGGTTCAAGCTGGTAAGCTTACCTTCCAATGAGCCTCTATCAGTAGTGATTGGAGTTTCTTTGAGACCAATGATACCGCTCTGATTGGGATCATTTTCGGGGTCACAATAGGCTCCACAAAAAGTTCGATAATCCTTAAGAGCTTCTGTAGCCTGCTTCATCAGCAGGGCAGCTTCCATCTTTTCAGAGTAATACTTTTCCTTGATGAACATCCGGGAGTTATTTACCCAGACAAATAATAAGATGGAAATCAGAAATAAAACTATTAGACTTAAATTAGACTTTGCACTTGGTACAAACATATTCCTGCCCTTACATTATTGATATTAATTCGCCGCCAAAGATCACATTGATCAGTAATCTGACCAATACAGCAGCAACAAACATAACGGTTAAAGTTCTTGTAATTCCCTGCTTCGCCATTGCATTAGCGATCAAACCAGGGATAATATATCCAATTACATTTACGGAATAATCTGCCGGAATCCCCGAATAGAAACCGTAAGTTCTCACCAGCCACCCAAAAATGAACCCAAGCAGGATAGATATCACCATCCGGCGACGTCCATAAATGAACATTATCTTTCCCAGCAGTTTTACGATCAGATATACAGCTAAACTGATCAACAGCGTTCCCAGTATTGTCCAGGGCTGATGCAAAAACATTGCTATATATCCCGCAACTACTATACCTCCAGCTGTTGTGCCAAAGGTTTCCAGAAAGAATAAACTTACTAAAACTCCTAAACCAATAGCGGCTTCAAACATTAGTTACTCCTCTCTTTGAAATAATCGACAATAGGACCTCCATTACCACCAATATTACCAATCCCGAATACGAGTATCTTTTCGGGGTCAAGAGTACAAATCTCTTTCACCAGATCATCTCCTTTGCTCCAGCCAAGTGGATATATCTTTTCTGCCGGAATTCCATGTCCGGTTGCATAATTATGTATTGTCAATTCCTGATCACCAATCAGGAATAAACCGTCAAATTGATGATTACCCAGCATCTCTGCCAGCTGTTTTGACCTGAACATACGGTCAGCTCTGGTATTCAATACGATTGCCACACCTGGAATCTCAGGATGAATTGTGTGGATATATTCCATCAAAACAAAAGTGGATTCCGGATCGTTGGCAGCAAATGAATGAGCAAAGAATAATTCCTTACCATTGATTTTATATCTAAAAATCTCAGTAGCACCAATATCAGGAGTGGAATCATACATCCCTTTCAAGGCAATTTCTCTATCTACTCCACATCTGCGGCAAACTTCCAGAGATAATGCTACATTATCCCGATGCTCTATCCAGCTGAAACCCTGCATATCTGCTTCTGTGATATCTTCTTTACTTACGTATTCAAATTCAGTATGCCTGTGGTCAGCCACTTTTTTCATTAACGGGAAAACCCTGTTCTCAGAAGTTAATATCAAGCCATTATCCGGTATTGTGTTACACATGGATAGAGTAACATTCCTTAAACCAGGACCCATCAGGTCCAAATGATCCGGGCGCGAGTTTGTGATCACACCAATTGTGGATTTCACCATCTTATGCTCAGTTGTCCACTGGTATTCGGGAGTAACTGCCATACATTCAAGAACCAGATAATCAATATTCTTTTTTGAAGCATATTTGATGATCTTCAATTGTTCTCTGATATTAGCACCAAATAGTCGCACAATAGGTTTTTCTCTACCACTGGGATAAATGATACGAGGAGCAGAACCCGTGGTTTTGGCAATCACTTGATAGTTACCTGCCCTTAGCCCGGCAGCTATCAAACGTGTAACGCTAGATTTACCTCTGGTACCATTAATATGAATTATCTCAGGAATTTTGCCACGATTTCTTTTATGATCCCAGAATTCATGGGCTCCCCAGCCAATTAGAATAACTAATCCAATAATTAATCCAAACATATTCCCTTTTTTAAATTACCGGAGAGAAAATTCTCCCCGGTAATTGATTCTTATTTATTTCATCAGAACGCATTTTTTAGTTGTAGTGTGGCGATCTGATTTCAGTTTATAAAAATATACTCCACTGCTAACCTGCTTACCATCATCATCTCTTCCATACCAGATGGATTCATGATCACCAGCATCCATATTGCCAGAAGCCAGGGTTTTTACTTTCTTACCCTTGATATTGTAAACAGCCAGCTCAATACTGGTGTTTTCAGGAAGCGAGAAACTGATGGTAGTTTCAGGATTGAATGGATTAGGATAATTTGCATTCAAAACAGGCATTGACGGTACAAGATCAGTTATTTCATTCCCTGTAAATGTATCTGGTGCTTCTGTAGTGTACTTAATTGCCAGTCCATTTTGCAGCTCAGTAGCTGATGCAGGATAAATATTTGCATAACTATAAAGCACGCCATCTTCCTGATACAGGTCTTCTATTCCTATCGTAGAATAATTGTCATCATCATCAGGATTACTAATAACCTGATAGTTTACCTGGATTATACCATTACCACTGGCAGTGGCATATTCTGGAACACTCGGGTCATAAAGCACAATCTGAAATATTTCAGCAGCTGAATTATCCTGACGGTTAAAGCAATCACTCCATTCAATAACAAAGTAATCCTCTTCGGTATTATAATAATGACTAAGTCTTAATGGTTCAATACCACTATCAGGTCCCCGCAAATCATCCCAGTAAGCACAAATCTGTGCATATGGTCCTAAAGCACTAGGGATTCTCCAATTACGGAAATAATACTGCCAGGTAGTATCGAAAGAAATCCAGCCATTTGAGCAGACTGTGATGCTGTCATATACGGCATCAAAATAGGTGAAATCAAATGGTAAAGCAATATCATTAGATTGATCATCAGTCATTAGAATGACATCACCCTGTCCCCCGAGTTCCGGATCAATTTCTTCCCAGAAATATACTGGTGCTTCTTCATAGCCAGTATCAAAGCTGTCATAGGCATAATATCCGCCAATGCAGGGTCCTGTGGGATCAGTATTACTTACTACACCAATAGTGACATTGAAACTGGTTTCATATATTCTGCCGGCATTATCTTCCAGATGAAGATATATTCCAGCATCTCTGCCATTAAAGCCAGAAGCTTCGGCTGATACATTAAAAACTGCCTCGCCTGTTGCTCCTCCTGCCAGATCACCGATCTGATAAATGCTATCATTAACCGTTAAAGCAGTAGTTGCTGAAATGATAATAGCACTTAATCCCGTAGCTGCCACATTTCCCATATTTGCAATACTCACAGTGATATCAGAGGTTTCTCCGGGCTGCAATACACCATTAGCATCATTTACTACTATTTCAGTGGGATAGAGCATGAAATTATCAACTGTCAAAGGAAACTTGATCGTATTATCAATACCATCAAAGGACATCAGGAATGATAATTCATTGCCATTCTGGCATTCACCAGAAATAGTCATTTCAGCAGTGAGAGTAGCTGCGGCACCAGCATCGAGGGTGCCAAAATCAAGACCTTCTGTGAGAATCTCAGCCATTCCTGTCAATTCAGAAAGTTCAGCAGCAAAAGCCTGGCTTTCACTTCCCTGATTTGAGAGTGTGATATCTACTGATACAGTTTCTCCAGCCAGTATATCTCCGTCTGGTTCAATATCAGTTATAACGGGATCAACAGCTGCCTCTGATACTTCTACACTTGTAATTAAAGGAAGATGGTTAACTGCTGTTATGGTAATGTCAATAGTGCCTTCAGTCATAGCATTAAAATATAATGTAGCTGAGTGATCTCGCACAAATTCACTCACCATAAATTCATCACCCTTTTTGGCAGTGACCATTCCATTGTCTAGTTCAGGTAGATAAATATCCAGATAATTTTGACCCATAGAGATCTCTTCGGGCAAATCACATGACATACTCATAGGAGTTTTTGTCCAGATGCTCAAAGAGGGATCACCGAGGATATTATACACATAATAATAAAATTCTACCCAATCTCCGGTACCATGGTTAAGAGGATAGTTTTCATAAAGTTCCATCTTTCCCCGCAGCACAGCAGTACCAAAAGTATGAATTCCCTCGTCTAATAAACCTTGATAGAACCCGGCAAAAATGGCATTATTATAGCGGGTGCTTGTATGCAAATTTGAAGGTCCCACAAATGCTACTCCACCCTTGGGATTTGTAGTATTTCCTGCTGTCAACCAGAGTTCGCCAAAGCAGGGGTCAACATATGCATTAGCAAAATCACCAGTATTACACACGATTGAGGTCATTATTGGTTGATAAAAGCTATTTGTAAGTTCCTGAATATTTTCGGTATGGAAATAGGGATAATTCCAGCCCCAGGCATTTCCCCAGCCTCTGTAAGTAACTATACCTGCTCCGGCATTGATGGCATTCTTGATTACGCTCGTATTAGGGCTGGGATAATCTGGATACCAGTCATATATTTCGGTCACATCCTGATAACCATAATCCCGTGCCTTTTCTGCCAGCCACATACTGGTTGTAACTGGAGTAGTTGGCGAAGGAGGAACATCACTATGATTACCTGCCACCACGACCATTCTCTCAAACCAGTCTGGATCATCCATATATGGTGTTTTCTCATAATTCAATATTTTGGAGATAATAGTATTTAAATTATCTGCCTGATCGATAGAAAATCTTCCCACTATCATCTCAGGGAAATAATCATCACCATCCAGTGAAGTATATGGTTGGTCAGTAACATCACTTTCCGCTAAATGTGTATGATAAAAAGCGGGGACTGAAAATGCCCCATTAACATCACCAATGATCAACAGATAATCAGGAGGATGCTCTTCTGTCTCATAAACTGTCTGAATATAATCCTTTATGTCATTAGCCGTAGCACCAAGATCTTCTCTATTTACTACTTCTGTTGCTATTCCCCGTGCATTTTTCCAGTCGGTAAAATAGCTCAGATTATCCAGATTATCATGAGAAATGATCAGCATTTTTGCCGGCATCTCAGCCAGATTGCGTAAGTATGAGGTTTCATAATTATCAATTATTTTGCTATAAATCGGGGCAAAAACGGAAGATATTACCTGAATATTTTCAATCTCACTTTCTGCCTGCAATCTGATCACAGCATTATCGATAACTGATCTATTTCCAGATTCATTACTTTCCAGATCTATTCTGATGCGATGCATGATCAAATCTCTCATCACCATCGTTTCTTCCACAGCTATATTATCGGCTTTAAGCCTTCTTTGATCATCAATAAGATTTCCAGCATTATCGAAAAGACTCACCTGAGAATCTATCACTTCCAGACTCACTTCCCGGGCAGGAAATGCCAGAGTGCTGTAATATACTCCATTTTCATTAGATAATTCACCGTTATTTGTGATGTGAATATCAATATGATTACTGCTGTTTTCATAGCTGACCGATGCCTGTAAGCCACACGCAAGAATCAGTATTAGTAATATTCCAAATATATGCTTCACATTTACTCCTTGTTTATTTAATTAAGATCATTTTGCGGTTCAAGGTTTCTGATTCTGTTTTTAACTGATAAAAATATATCCCGCTGCCTGCCTGTTTTCCCTTGCTGTTCCTTCCGTCCCAGCTTACACTGTGTTTCCCATTAAACATTGTTTCTGATATCAAAGTGCACACTTTCTGGCCCTTAAGATTATAAACAGCCAGCTCTATATCTCCAGGAACTGCCAAAGCAAAATCTATCTTGCATACTCCACTTCTTCCATTATTGAGATAAAATGGATTAGGATAACTCACGCCAAGAGTTGTAGCTGCGGGTAATTCATTTTCCTGCTGGTCAACTGCCGTAGCAGAAACCAGCTTCATTTCTCCCAGCCACCAGCCGGGATCATCTATAGATGCATCTGTACTTAATCTGAACCGGATCCTGGAATAAGTATTTACATAATCACTCAGATCAAAACGATCCACATGCATGTTTTCAATTCCAGACATTGCGCTTATTTCGTCCCAGGCACTGCTGCCATCCTGCTGGATTTCCACATAACAGAAATCATAACCATGCTCTGTGTGATAACTGTGCAATACTTCCAGACTAAGATCACTGGCACCATGAAAATTAAAGAAACCATCAATTTCTAAAGTGCTTTCAGAAGAATTTGCATAAAACCGTTCAGATGTATCCTTGGCTGATGGAATTCCATAAACAGGATCAATTCCAATATACCAGTCTCCATCTACATTCCACTGTGAGAAATCACCTTGCCAGTCTTCACTAAAAAGCACTACCTCTGGTTCCATCTGGATATCGTAATTATTCACCCCTTCTGCAAGGTCCATATAAGCAAATTGGGTGGCATAACCACCTGCAATAAATACTACTTCAGTTTCTCCTTCCCACCAGTCAATATTATATTCCTGCTCACCGGCAGGGAAATTGAAATATTCATCACCCATCTCGTGGCAAACCTTTACAATAAGGTCAACCGATTCACCAGAAAAAGAGACATTTCCCGTAATACTGGCTTCTGGCAAGGGCTGCAATTCCACTTCACGCGTTGCCCAGAGATAATTACTCACTGATACTGAAGAAATGTAATCCTGATAGCCTTTTTTACGTATATGCAAAGTATAGGTTGTACTCTCGCACTGCCACCAGAATCGACCATAAAGCTCATCGCTGAAGCGGGGAGTAAAGGAGGGTGCATTATGTCCTTCAATAAAATATTCTGCCTGTAAGGGCTCTCCTGTTACTGCATCAGTTACATGACCTGTAATCATTGCCTTATCTGCATTATTTCCAATGATACGGTTCATCAGATAATATGGTGCATTTATACACCGATCAATTGTATCCTGCAATAGTTCAGGTCCTGGCTGCAAGTTAGATGTTCCTGCTTCAATCTCAAATTGTAAAGTCCCATATTCATTATAAAACCAGTCATGAGCTTTGGAATTTCTGCCATCCGTTGCTGAAGGCTCATAATAACCTGTGCCGCTCTCGTTTTCTATCAGGTGAGCCACAGTACTACCCATATCAGTATTAAATGCTAAATCTACGCAGGGCTTTACTCCTTCCCAGTCCCAGGGATAAAAAATCTTCTGAGAAAGAAGTCCAGTCCGAGAGGAATGCCAGGCAATGGAATAGATGAAATGCTGTTCATCTGACAATGCCTTCACATATTGCGCTTCCGGTTCTGAAAATGGCGCTGGTCCACGATAGTAATCAAATAGCTGATCACCTTCCGGACACCAAAGGGTGTCTCCATGAACCCAGTTAAAATCATAATTACGGTTCAAGTCCACGCCATCCAGGTCATGTCCCACACCCACCTCATAATCAAAAAGACCATTATTATTCATGTCAGTTTTATTTTTGCGATAGGTGACATCCCATTCATCTGTTACAACCTGCAATCCCTCAGGATTGTGCGTTGGCACTATCCAGATTTCTATACTTTCTAACCACCAACTGTAGGGAGTGGCATTATGATATAACAACAACTTATTGATCAAAGCCATGCTGATTTCCACACCCATAATCTCTTCGGCATGACACTGCCCTAAAAACAGAACTGCCGGCTCATCTTCATCCACAGTTACATTATTAGATATTTTCACAGCTAATACCGGTTGTGCGTCAGTAGCCGTTAGACCTAATTCGCGAACCAGCATTATATCGGGATATTGCTGCTGCAATGAATCCAGCTCTGCAGCAATTTCAGCATTAGAATGATAAATGGGATCAAGACCCCAGATATTCATAACTGCCAGGATGAATATTATTAATACTAATTTCTTCATAGTCTCACCTATCCTGCTTTTGCAATCAAATCATTAATTATTTTATCAGGATCATCTTTGATACTGTACTGCTAAAATTCTTATTACTGAACTGGTACATATAAATTCCAGTTGCTGCAAGTTTGCCATTTGTATTACAGCCATCCCAGTAAACCTGATTTGTAGTCGCTTCCAGTGTTCTCACTTTTTGTCCTTTCACATTGAATATTTCCACAACTCCATCCTCAAGATAATCTCTGCCGAGATCAAAGGAGAGAATTGTGCCTGTATGGAAAGGATTAGGATAATTATTTAAACTAATATCAATCAGACCGTCTAACTCGTTAACATCCTGTGCATTATCGGGATGACTAAGCTTTTGAGCGTAGATATTATAAATATCGGTTTTTCCTGATGATCTGAAATCACTCCAGATCACAAAGGAATATTCTATTCCATCAGTATCTGCTACTGGATTCTGCTGGTTCTTGATAGCAGCACAAATTTCAGTACCACCTTGTGGCCAGCCAGCCACTAAAGTTCCATTCAGATATAATTTCTGTGAAAATAAATTAATGTCATTTTCCGCTACAAGATCATCCCAGTAAACCAGAATTGTGTTGCCCAAAAAAGTGAATGCAGGATTTGCCTGCTGACCTGGCTTCACAGCTACAGGAACTCCACCAGCCTGCCATTGTTCATTACCATCCAGATCATATTTCTGCATATAAATATCATAATCAAGACTATCACGCATATCATTCCAGATCAGATATATATTGTCTTGATAATATTCCATCTGAAAGCCTGACTGATCGTTTGACTGCACTACAAAAGGAATTCCATCATCTTCCCATAATGTTTCTCCATCAGCACTAATTATCTGACCATAGATATCAACATCTACTCCTGAACGTAAATCTTCCCACATTACCAGAAGACCGGCTGAAGTCATCATTGCCTGAGGATTAAGCTGATGGAGGACTGCACCACAAACTCGAATCCCATTTTCTGACCAGTTCGCTGACACTTCACCATTGTCATCGAGTTTATTCACATAAACATCAAAATCAGGAGATGTTTGTAATTCCCAGATAAAGTAATTCTCCACTATATCACGCAGAACATCATCACCAACATTATCAGCCACAATCACAGCATCTTCATCCCATTGGATCTCCCCATTTACTACTTTCTGGGCACAAACCTGATAGGTGGGATTGACAAAATCTTGATCAACATCTGACCAGCCATAATATACGGCATCGCCCATTACTGATAAATGGGCATGATGCTGATTGGTATCTCTGTTACTTAATTGAAGTCCCATCCCTTCAGCGTCACCCCAGTAGTGATTAGCATCTTCATCTACAAGCTGAGTATAGGTTTTTATCATATCTCCCCGTAATTCTTCCCAGACAAGAACGGCATTATCACCCATTAATTCACTCTGCATGTTCAATTGGTTAGCTCCTGTCATCTCTGTGATAGGAACTCCATCTTCTATTAAGCCAAAACTGCCGTCGTCATTCATCACCTGCATATATATCTGGCTGGCTATCACAGATTTACGGGTATCTTCCCAGAACAGCATTCTGCTGTCAGGCTTGCCAAGTATCTGATAATTGGTGCCGTCTCCACATAATCCATAATATATTTCATTCTCATCATCATCCAGAAGAAAATTACCGTCAGCATCAATCAATTGCTCACGTATCCCTACTGATCCTGTACGTTCATCACTCCAGATCAAATATATCTGATTATTTACATCTTTTTTGATCAATGGTGCACTTTGAAGTCCAAAAGCATCACATACTATCCTGCCATTGGTTTCCAATACTGCATTACCACTGCCATCTATATGCTGAAAATAGATATCTTCATGAGGATGATCCTGCACCCTGCCATCATCCCAGATAATCCAGCAGCCACCATTCTCATCGCCCACAAGACGCGGGTTCAACTGATGGTATTCTTCTTCACATACTGCTACACCTGCTGCATCCCAGGCTATTGTTCCATCCAGATTTATTTTTTGAGCGTAAAGATCTGCATAAGTGGCATCATTACGATTATCTTCCCAGGTTACCAGGGCTCCACCATCTGATGCTTCTGTGATGCGAGGATTTGTCTGATCGCCCACTCCCACATATACTTCTAAATCATTTGCCCAAAGAATATTTCCATCTAAATCTATCCGGTTAGCAAAAATATCTCCACCATCATCCAACCTTCTATCTCTCCAGGAAATTATAAATCCACCATCACCATCTGGCGTAATCTTGCCACTTTCCTGAATTGTGGGTGCATCACATAATACGGTGCCATTCTCTCCCCAGAGATGATTGCCTTCGGAATCTATCCGCTGCATATATAAATTCTGATTTGTAGGTTCACGCTCGTCGTGCCAAACGCACACGGCTCCACCTTCTCCATCTTCCCAGAATGTATGCTGAGTCTGAGCTCCATTAGCTGATATTATTGAACTGCCATCATCACCCCAGCCTGCAGCAATGCTGCCATCTGATAATATATGTGAACCATAAATATCAACTCCGCCAGTATTCCGGCTGTCAAGCCAGATTATATAAGCTCCACCATCTGCATCAGTTACAATATTCAATGATATCTGAATATCTTCTGCCAGACATAATGGCACTCCTTCCAGATCCCACATCAGGTTTCCATCACCGTCAAGCTTCTGTGCATATATATCGCCAGCGATCTCATTACGGAAATCTACCCAGGCAAAAATTGTCTCGTCTCCAGCTCCATTGATCACCACAATATCTTCCTGACGGTCGATCTCGCCATTGATCAATACTCCAGAATCACCCCACATCCAATTTCCGTCTGAATCCAATCTTTGAGCAAATACGTCACGATCTCCCCTGCGGGTGTCACTCCAGGTTAACACACATCCGCCTCCCGGAAGGTCGATTGCACTTCTGAACCATTCAATATTTACTCCCTGACGAACTGGAACTCCATCCAGTTGCCATTCAACCTGTCCTAAGAGTGAAGCCAGTCCAATCAATATCACCACTATAAAAAATGCTTTCCTCATTTCAAAACTCCTTATATATTCACTATTTTATATTTATAAACGCCGTAACGGGTTCCCACATAAAGCCGGTCACTATGCATTTCAATCAAATAGGTATAACCTATCTCACTATCATCTATGCGCTGTAATCTTTTAATTTCACCTTCTGGTCCGTTAAACAAATATACTCCTCCACTCGTGGAAGCCAGAGCAAATACATTCAATTCTGTATTCACTTCAATATCTGATGCCAGTCCTGTGGTATCATAATTAAAAAGTTCTATTGGATTATCTATATCTGAAATATCAAAGACCTGAATACCTTCTTCACGGTTGCCTAAATAGGCAATATTGTCAACAACCTTGACAGCAATTGTTTGACCTGTTGTACCCACGGTGCCCATTAATGGAAAATCTGCTACGTAATTAGATATTTGTTTTTCCACTATTTTTAATCCTAATTGAAAACTGGCACAATAGATTGTTCCTGTGTCATAATATTCATCAAAATCAGCTACATCATAATCAAAATTTCCTAAGGCCAGGCCAGATAAATTCCAACTTTCACCACCCGAAGATGACCCGATCTCGCCTGAATAGTATTCTTTATCTAGGTTCAACCAGTAAAATTGAAACGTCGTGTCGTCAATAGAGGTTGTATTTAAAACTGAGATATCTACAGAATTTCCAGATTCGTAAGATTTATTCACTGGATTACTCTTATCTGCTATATTAAATATATAAACTCCGGTTCCACTGCCCCATTTATTATATACCAGCATTCCATTACTGACTTCATCTACAGCAATTAATTTGATATTTGAGAATCTGTCTTCATTATAACGCGTTAGCAGGGTATCTGTTGTATTATCCCAGATAGAAAACCCTGCCTCGTCCTCTGCTACGTAAACATAATCATCTGTTACTTTTACATCACTAACATATCCTTCAGTAGGATAAACTGCCTCGAGCTGCAAATATACTTCATCTCCATCATTATCTTCCGGATCATTTGGCTGAGCACAACCCGTGAAAAGCACCATTATCATCAATGTTATTCCCAGTAAAACAAAAATTCTGAACTTCATTTTATCATTCCTCCGAATCTATCCTGTATTTTTCTTTTTATTATATTAAGCATTATTTATTCCAAGCACTCAAATAATTTTGAGTTTTGAGTTTTGAATTTTGAATTACCCCAAAAACTTTCAGGTGAATTTCAGCTCCCAAATCCGCACCAATCCAGCCAACCCATTCAAAATTCAAAATTCACAATTAAAAATTCTCTTTAATCCCTCTCCGCTTTCAACACTTCCAGAAATGCTTCCTGCGGCACCTGCACGCTGCCAATTTCCTTCATGCGCTTTTTACCTTCTTTCTGCTTTTCCAGTAACTTGCGTTTACGGGTAATATCTCCACCATAGCATTTTGCTGTCACATCTTTACGAACAGGATTGATTGTGCTTCTGGCAATGATCTTAGAGCCGATACTTGCCTGCAATGCCACTTTGTATAATTGTCTGGGTATCACTTCCTGCAATTTTTCTGTTACGCTTTTTCCCCAACTGTAAGCTTTGGTCTCATGACAGATAAAACTCATGGCATCAACCTTTTCACTATTTATCAAAATATCCACTTTCACTACTGGTGAACGCTGATACTTATTGAACTGATAATCAAGCGAAGCATATCCTCGACTCACAGATTTCAGTTTATCATAATAATCAAAAATGATCTCGATAAGTGGCAGATCATATTTCAATGATACCCGTTTCTCATCAATGTATTGCAAGTCTTTTTGCACACCACGTCGTTCCTGGCACAATTTCATTATATTACCCACATATTCAGTGGGAACTATGATCTCCACATCCATGATCGGTTCTTCAATATAATTCACCCTCACCAGGTTCGGCATATCAATAGGATTATAAATTATCTTTGTATCCCCATTTGTCAGATGCACATTGAATCGCACACTGGGCGTGGTTGCAATGATCTGAACTTTAAATTCCCGATATAGTCTCTCTTTAAATATCTCCAGATGCAGCATCCCCAAAAATCCACAGCGAAATCCAAAACCGAGGGCAAGTGAACTCTCTGGTTCATAAGTTAAGGCATAATCATTAAGTTTCAATTTTCCTATGCTGTCTCTCAGATCACTGTAATTCTCCTTATCCATGGGAAATATACCTGAATATACCATAGGTTTAGGTTCTTCAAAACCTGGTAACGCCTCAGTACACCCATTTTTTAATGTTGTTACGGTGTCACCCACTCGCGCATCAGCAACTTCCTTGATCCCGGAGATTATATATCCAACTTCTCCAGCAGTCAAATATGGCTGCTCCTCAAATTGGATCCCCAGATAACCTATCTCATCTATTTTAAATTCTTTACCGTTGGAAAACAGCCTTATCATATCTCCCCGATTCAATTTGCCATCAAACATCCGTACCAGCACTATCACTCCCCGGTAAGGATCAAAATAGGAATCGAAGATCAGTGCTTTGGTCGGCGAATCCAATTTACCTTTGGGCATAGGTATCTTTTGCACCACTCCCCGCAATAATTCATCAATGCCGATGCCCTCTTTGGCACTCACTTTGTATATATCCTCTGCTGGTACTCCCATAGTCTCTTCTATCTCATGAGATGTACCATCAATATCTGCCTTGATTAAATCTATTTTATTGATCACGGGAATTATCTCCAGCTCGTTCTCCAATGCCAGATACATATTGCTCATCGTCTGGGCTTCAATCCCCTGAGCAGCATCAACAAGAAGCAATGCTCCCTCACAGGAAGATAAACTCCTTGATACCTCATAAGAAAAATCCACATGACCAGGAGTATCGATCAAATTCAAGATATATGTTTTCCCTTCATATATATAAGGCAATCTGATCGCATGAGATTTGATAGTTATCCCCCGCTCACGCTCCAGATCCATGTTATCAAGCACTTGATCAACCATTTTACCCTGAATTATCACCCCTGTTTCTTCCAGCATCCGATCCGCCAGAGTTGACTTACCATGGTCGATATGAGCAATTATACAAAAATTCCTGATCCTGCTCTGATCTATCTCTAATTTCTTTGCCAAGTGCATTCTCCTTATCCCACTTTTGAACCTTTCAAATTTTATTCTCAGTCCCTCCTGTCAATCTAAATTATTATTAACCTTATAACATAATTCTTGATACAGTTAGAAGATGAAATTACTAAATTCTTTTTCCCATCTGACACCGTAATAATATTATTGTATTCTAATATTTATTGATAGACTCAATAGCACTTGATTTTAAAAATATCAATAAATTAGTTTCAGGAGAATATTATGGCAAGATGTTTATGCTTTAACTGGGAGACACTGAAACAAAATCTCCTGGTTATTATCGCCACTCCAGCAGAAGTAGAAGAATATTATTCAGGTTTTAATATCCAGGTAAATGATGAGGATGATAATATAACTAACGGAGTATTTCAGGAAGTAGATGAACAGGGTTTCCTGGTCTGGATCAATAGCGATGTTCAGCAGGAAGCATTAGGTGTGATAACACATGAAGCAGGCCATCTGGCAGATTTAGTCGGAAAACGGATTACACCTGTTGAAGGTGAAAAAGATATTTATGATCCCAATATCAGTGAACTGGTAGCGGAAATATTTTCCTGGGCTGTTAATTGCATAACCTTCACTTATCTGGAAGAAAAAAGCACAAGCTGTGAAAAGCTGGCTCCCGTTTTCGATGAAGATGAATATTTCGATATAGATGCTCACAGAGCCAGTAATGACGGAAGGCTCTAAATAATCTCTCCGTCTTTTACCCGCAATATATTAGTATCAGTGAATATCTTCTCATATTCATCCCCGGCAAAGGTGTGAATAGGAACAATGTTTGCCGGTTGAACTGCCTCAACCATCTCTTTTAATGTTTTTATATCCGCATGTCCGCTGGTATGAAGGTCTAAGCTCTTCATGCCCCTGCTTTCGAGGTATTTGATGAAGTCATAAGTGTAGTCATCCTTCTTATAACCGCCCCATAACGAGTAGATAAAATTCCCACCTGAAAGATTGGAAATCCTCTCTAAATCAGATTTCATTGATGGACGCACCAGCATAACTATATTTTTGTAATTAAGATCAATTTCTTCTTTAGTAATCTTATACTTTTTAAATTGATAAAGCAGTTTTTCCTGGTTCTCACGGCACATCTTGTTTGACAGTCTATAAGGAAAAAAAACCCTGATTTCAGGATAACTTTCTGAAGGATGGGGAATACTATCATTCTTCAAACTTTTTAAGATGTGGGCAATATAAAAATCTACCACCATGATCTTACGTCTTCTACGACAGGCTCTAAATATGGAAACCAGCCGGTCTATATTCTGCCCTGATGTATAGATAAGATTAATGCCTTCTGTTGAATCAAACAAGTTAATAAGTTGCTCTTCTATATCACTTTCACTGATTGACTTATGACTGCTGCTGCCTATTGTGGTTCCCTCTAACAATAGATAATCCACTTTCTTGATCACATTTTTTTTAAACCAGTAAAATACCTTTGCCTTTCTGCCATGCGACCTGAAATCTCCACTATATAATAGTGATTTCCCCTCGCCAGTAATCAAAAAAGCATAAGCATCATAAGCCGAATGATCCATCAAATATGGCGTGATCTCAATATCACCGATCATAAACGATTTACCTGATTCAAAATGATGTGGTCTGCCAATCTGCCAGTCCTTGCCTGTAAATAAATTAGTTATCTCAATCAGCGTCTGAGTAGCTTTCCCCAGATATATATCGCACTTATCATGCACATGATCCAATAAGCCATAATGATCCTGATGAGCATGCGAGATCAATACCGCAATATCACCCGAACCATCATACAGACCCGTGATATCAGGTAAAAGCCTGCCTGGATATGTATTCCCCTTAAACGGTGTTCCATCAGGATTAACCAAAGGTAATCCCATATCCAGCACTATGCGAGTAGATGCAGTCCACACTTCCACGCATGAACCACCTATCTCACCTGTTCCGCGATGTATTTTTATGTTCATTTCTTTCCTGAATATATCTGTTTTGGAAACTTTACTAAAAAATCTTCCAGACTATAAAGACATTCTTTATATAAGCCATAACCCATAAAATTAGCAATTATTAACTTAAAATCATAATCTTGAGCAGCTATACCTATCTCTCTTTTAAGCTTTAGGCTGGCAGGTTGATGATTAGCAATTATAAAAGCAAAATCAATTTCTTCTTCTACTTTTTTCACTTCATTACTATTCCCATTCTTCCCGAAAATTACTAATCCTAATTCTCGTTTCTGCTTAAAGACATGCAGCATTTCTGTTTTAAAACTACTTACCTTAGATTTATTTATGATAAATTTCTCAAACTTTCGCAGATGATCTTCAATACCAGCTTTTTTTGTTAAAGCTCCATCACCATATTTCATCTCAAAAACTACTAACCTGCAATTATCAGGTTTTTTTCTGGAAGAGGTCGTAGCTACCCATTCCAGAGCAACTATATCAAATCTGGCACCAGCCCCGTTAGCATATTCTATATCAATAATGAAATAATCAGTAGAATTTGAGATTTTGGAGTAGTTATTCACCCGTGCTACTACCTGCTGAAATTCCCGCTCATATCTACCTTTAATATTGAAATACATGTCAATAACACATTTTGTATAAGCAAAATATTTTTCCCATTCATGATTTTCTCTGGAGTAATTTAACATTCCTTCTGTGATTTTCGAGTTAGATGTCAGTGCTTTCAAATATTTATTATCAAATGTTAAAGTGTACCCAGTTTTCTTAGGCTTCAACCCTAATATTTTTCCCCCTCGGTAATAAATGTGTACTTCTTCCCTACGAATTTCCAAATCTAACGTGTCATCTCTCTGTACAAATTCAAGAAGTTCTTTCAATGTACCACTTAATAATTCATCCATAAATTTTTTACTTAAACCACGAGCCATAACTCCTCCTTTATATCGTAACGTTTCTTATCTTTTCCTAACTGCTCTAAACCTGAAACAATGTCAAGTCCAATATTTCCCCCAGCTAAGTCAGAAGTTATGATACTGTTAAATTCCCACCAGCCAAGACCTTGCGTATGGTGTTCACACCTTCGCAATGTACTATATCTCCAGTCAAATCATTTTTTCTTTTTTATTCCCCCTCCTCCACTGGTTTGATAGCTGCTATCAAACCAGTGGAGGAGGGGGAATAAAATAAATAT
>Ga0207996_1000514_pt1 | contig 33475 bp, 26 predicted proteins | sample AntAceMetag02UKG_FD_184773 | JGI IMG/M metagenome (GOLD analysis project Ga0207996, IMG submission 184773) | Saline lake microbial communities from Ace Lake, Antarctica - Antarctic Ace Lake Metagenome 02UKG (SPAdes) (version 2) | ecosystem: Environmental > Aquatic > Non-marine Saline and...
AACGCCTTTTCCTCCGAGGAGGATGAGAGTCTTGAAGGCTTCCGTTATTACTTACACTCATGGTATTCTCCTTTATTGATGAGACCCGGCATGAGCCAACTCCGGTCGCCCTACGGGCTCCCTCCGTTGGCTCATGCCGCGTATCTTACCATGTAGTGTAATTCAATGCCAATTTTGAGCTATAAAATCAGAAACCTTGGGGGAGGCAGAACAACTAGTAAAAGGAGCAGGGATAAAATACATATACTTCGGTCATCTGGAAGGGGATGAGAGAGTTTATCTTCTCTCATATGATTTGAATTTGGATGAATTTTACAAATAAGGATGATATTAGGATATATGTAACATTTTAGCGCTTTGAAAAAATCCCCCACCGACCCTGTGTCGGTGGGGGATAAAAAATAATTTCAAAGAGCTAAATTGTTACGGATATATAAAGTGAAATAAGCATGAATAATCCCCAACAATCACAGAAGAATTATTACGATAATACCCTTCCTAAGCATCAGAGATATCAGAGTTATTTGGTGTATACAAAATATCTTACGAAGAGACTGATTGAATTTTGCCAAAAAAATAGAATAAATATGCTTGAGGTAGGGTGTGGGCAGGGGAGATTTACCATGGAGCTTGCCCGTTTTACTAAAAGACTTACCGCCATAGATATTTCAAAAACAGCAGTTATTCAAACCCAGAATAATGCAAAGAAATACATTCAGAATAATATTTCGGTTAAAGTGCGAGACGTGCTGACTTTGGGCAATTCTTTACAGGATAAGTATGATCATATTGTGGGATTTTTTATCCTCCATCACCTGCCCAGACCCAAGTATCAAAACATGGTGAAGCAATTTATAAAGATCCTCGATAAAAACTCAAAATTGGTATTTCTGGAACCAAACAGGTTTTGTCCTTTTTACCTGATACAAATCGCCATGGACAAGGACATGAAATGGGAATATGAAAAAGGAACATTTACACCATTTCTGGAAGACTTTGCTAAAGCCTGTGATAGGGAAGGACTTAAGAGGGTATCAAAAGTCAGATTCGGATTTCTGCCTCCTTTTGTCATGAACAGGTTTCCAAAGTTGCTTTTTCTAGACAGGATAGTGGAGAGGATACCGATACTAAATATCATTCTCTGCCCATTTATGGTAATTGGATATATGAAAGTTTAGATAAAATTAAGGAATAAATAACACAGGACTTTTTCCCGGTTTTTATGGGCTGAATAAAAACTTATTCTAAGGAAATATTTTTTCGACAAGGGAAATGTATATGAAAATTTCAGTGTTTATACCCATATTTAATGAACAGCAGGTCTTGGAAAGAGATATAGAATTAATTGTATACGTGCTAAATAAGTTGCCGGCAGAATATGAAATATTTGTCGTTGATGACGCTTCCACGGATAATTCGACGATCATCGGCGAGAAAATCTCCAAAAGTGATAAGAGAATAAACCATTTGCGATATGAAATTGGACCGACCAGAAGAGAAAATTTAGCTCAATCCTTCCAGAAAGCCACTGGTGAAATAATCGTTTTCATGGATATAGATCTGGCTACCAATCTGGCCAACGTCCCGAATTTAATAGAAGAGGTAACCAAAGGCTATGATATCGTGACTGGAAGCAGATATCTACCCGAATCCAGGACCAAGAGAAGGCTGTTCCGTTTGATCATCAGCAAACTATACAATGTCTTTATAAGATGCTATTTCAAGACCAGAATTAAAGACCACGAATGCGGTTTCAAGGCATTCAAAAGTGATGTGATTCTGACGCTGGTTGCCGAAATGGGATACGATAAAACGTTGCGAAGGGGAGTGTTCTGGGACACGGAATTATTGGTGAGAGCTTTAAGAAATGGATATAGAATTAAAGAAATTCCGATCACCTGGAGTGATCCGGGAACCTCGGCATTGAGCTTCAGGAGAGAGGTCAGAACATTACCTTACATTTTTAAGTTCAAGCGGCGATTGAAGAAAGAACGAGGTCTGAAAATCGTGATTCAGTGAGTATCCTGTGGGCTTCTTGATCGGATCCGCAGCAAGGGAACTCAATGTCGTTAATACATTTGAGGGGATTCTAATAATTTCGGAATCTCAATAGATTCCGAAATAGAAAAATATTATAAGATTAAATCAAAATATTATTTAACGCTATTGTTTGGTTAAGTACACATTGATTATAGAACTCAAGACATAACAATTTTTTACGGAGTAAAAATTAACATTGAGAAAGAAATATTCAAGTTTTATTCGGGTATTACTACTCATCCTTTTATTTGCAGTCTCGTCTTTGATTATGTTCTCACCTATTCTCCAGGAATTTAAAAACTGGGGGATTGGAGACTGGGACCAGCACATCTTTTATCACGCGGTTCCCCGTTTGACTATACTCGAGTATCGCCAAATTCCTCTATGGAATCCCTATCATTGCGGGGGCAGTCCACTCCTCGCTTATCCTCAATCATATCTTCTTTCTCCCGCCTTTTTAATATCATTAATATTGGGTGTTATACCGGGAGTTAAGATTGAAATGCTGGTCTTCAGCATAGTGGGTTTATATGGAGCTTATCTGGTTTCACGTTTTTACGGTTTGGGGAAGATTGCTTCTATTGTCGCTTCATTTGTTTTTATGTTTAATAGTATGTACAGTTTCAGCATAGCTACCGGGATGCTGAATTTTCTCAATATATATCTTATCCCCTGGATATTTCTTTTCTTCCTGAAATCGTTAACCGATCTAAGATATTGCATCTTAAGCAGTCTGTTCTGCGTCCTCCTTTTTTTCGGGGGAGGGGTCCATGTTTTAATTATTACACTAACTTTTCTTGCCATTTATTCGGTAGTTTACATTTTGAGCGGAAGATCCCGGTTTGTCAGGACCGCGAAAGGGATGGGATTAATCTTGTTCCTTACATTATTTTTGGGAGCGGTGAAATTTCTTCCCTCCCTGGAATTTACAAATAGATATCCCCGCCTGATAGATGACTATTCCGGCTACAGTCTTAGCTCCATCTCCTATAGCATATTTAATCCATATCAAAAATCTTATTCGGAGGTTAACTTATCCAGTTCTGAAGGATTTTTACATGGTATTAGTTGGGGTATGGAAGATAATGGGATGTACCTGGGTATAGTAGCTTTCGTCATATTTTTAATCGGGTATATTTTTTCATTCAGAAGACACCTCCCATTGGCTCTGAGTCTGCTTATTCTCCTATGGTTAAGCTTTGGCGACCGGGTGACTCCAAGTCTATGGGGAATGTTAGGACACCTCCCAATCTATAATTTGCAGCGGGTAGCTACCCGCTATCGTTATGCCCTGGCTCTTTGCGTATCAGTCTTCGTAGGAATGGGGGTACAGTTTCTTAGAGACTATTTATTATCCCTATCCATCCGCCGGCTTATAGTGAAGATAATCATAGTTACTATTCCGGTGGTGATTTTCTTTGATTTTATGCTGGTCAATAGGCGTATTTTAGAAGAAGCATTCCCGGTTACCCCGCCGGAAGTTCCCGGAAAAAAGCAATTCTTTCAGACCTGGCTACCCCCGGAATACAATCGGCGTGGCGAAATCATCTCTTCGGCGCTCTTCGAAGGGTCTTCATTTTATAACTTTCTCATGAACGTGGGTACAATATCCGCCATTGAGCCTGTTCCAATATCCGCCTATGCCCTTCCAATCGATTCCGAGAAGTATCAAGGTGAAGTATATTTATCCGGGACCAAAGGAAAAGTAGTGATTGAAGATTGGACACCCAATCAGATCGTAGTAAATGTTGAAGCTGAGCAAGAGGGATCTGTGATAGTGAACCAGAACTATTTCCCGGGCTGGAAAGTGAAAGGCTCAGGAGACCCGAAGATAGAAGAGATCGATGGCTTGGTGGGGGTGAGAGTTCCTCCGGGGCGGAACACTTTTATGATATATTATCTTCCCGCTACTTTTCAGATCGGCCTTATGGTATCCCTGGCAACTCTTCTTATGATCCTTTTGCTATCGGGAAGGTATTTTTATAAATGGCGCCAGCAACTTTTTATTAAGTAGCCCATAAATCGCTGATGAACTGTTTCGGATTTTAAATATACCGCGGATTAGGCGGATTGTTTTTTCTTTTAATCAGCATAATCCGTTTAATCCGCGGTTAATTAGTTGCCCAAACGAAGTGATGGCTAAGTTCTGAGATGAAAAAAGATGTTTTAATAATTTTATCATTAATCGGGTTTATATTGATCTTCTGGCTGCCGGCTATATTAAATTGGATACCTCTGCTGGGTGACGACTATATTTACCACCATTTCCCGATTAAGTCGCTCTATGCCCGAGCTCTGCAGCAGGGAGTGCTTCCCTGGTGGGACCCACATACTTTTTGTGGAGCCTGGCCGATTATCCATCGCCCGGATGGCGGACCGTATTATCTCCCGGATTATCCGCTTCTTCTCCTGGCCAATCTTTCGAATCTTGATCTATCGGCAACTATGTTGGTCAAGCTGCCGATGATGTTTCATTATATCCTGATGATTGTAACGGCCTATCTCCTTGGGAGGATCGGTCTGCGTTTGAACCGGATCGGATCAGTGGTATTAAGCGTTGCCTATACCATGAGTCCGGCGGTTAATTACCTGGCTTTTGCCGCTTCAATCGTCACATTAAATAGCTGGCTGCCATTGTTATGGCTTTTTATGATTTTATTCATTCGCCGGGGCGGGATCCGGTATCTTGCTTTAGGAGCTATCGTCCTGGCTCTCCAGATCTCCGGCGCCGGTTTCGGGCATATGATCCGGGGCTGGACGTTTACCTGCTTTCTTTTCGCGGGAGTGGCGGTCAAAGAAATATTCTGCCATCGCTGGATTCGTTTCAGAAGAGTTCTTGTTGGGGGAATGATAGTAAGCATCCTTGGGTTGAGTATATCGGCACCGGTCTGGATGGGGATACTGGAAGGTTACCGAAATCTTGATTCATCCGGAGTGATAACTTTTCAGGCAGTTGCCGGCGGTTTAAACAGCCTCAAGCCCGGATATCTGGCTACTCTGATGATTCCGAATTTATTCGGCAGTGTGATTGGCGCCCACGGATGGGGGATAGGAAGAAGTATTCTCTTTGATCAGGCTAACCTCCTGGGAGGGATGCTGCTCATTTTTCTGGTCATCTCCGGGCTAATCACGGCCTGGCGATCTCCCGGTACTCCGGAAAGGTTCTGGATAATACTTGCCGGGATAGGGGTGGTACTGGCGGGGTTTATCGTTCTGGGGCGCCATACACCGGTATATAGATTTTTGTTCGATTACTTGCCAAATTTCCGTGTTCCTTATGCTATCCGATGGCGTGATTTTCAATGTTATTCAATGGCCCTGTTAGCGGGCGCTTCAGCCTCGCTTATTACCCGGAATACAGTATCCCTGGAAAGAAAATTCCGGTTTAAAGTTTCGTTATATGTCTTATCCGTTGCCATCGTAACAATTTTTGTCATCAGTCAGCCGGTTAGGTTAAGGGGGATACTATATTCATCGGGGATAGAGCAGGGGCTTACCACCGGAGAATTTTGGGATTCTCTGAAGAATATTATTCCCTATCTATTATTGGTTCTGGTGATTTTTATGGCGATGTGGATTAAGCCCCGCCGGCGTACTCAGTTTTTGATCGGGGGAGTACTGATTGAACTTATCATCTGGGGGGCCCTGACTTTTTATCTCCATCGGGACTGGTTTGGGGAAGATCCCCTGATAGAGAAGTATTATAATTTCGATAATACGCCTCTATCCAGGGTGGTTCGATTGAGAGAAAGGATGGATAATGAAGATTCCGGATTATTCCGGAAAGCGTATTATCGATCCCGTCTGGCTAACTCTTCCTGGCTGACCGGAGGGTTTAGTCTATTCGGGTATGATTGTAAACCATTATTGCCTCGATTCAACAAAGCGCTCCATCATCTTGGCCCCGATGGTTTGATTTATGAGATGGTTATTGAGAAGTGGGATACCCGATTTTTAGCCAACATGAGTGTTGACCGGGTGGTGGTAGAAGCGGAGCAGGTAGAGTCCGGAGTGGAGAGTCCAACTACCGAAGATATAATTATGTCGGTGGTGGATACGGATGCCGAAGATGCTCGTCTGGCCGATAATCCAATAGTTGTTGGTGTTTCCGACCCGCTCCCGCGGATTTTTACACAGGATTGGGTGGTATCAGCATCCGAGGAAGAATCTCTTGAAGAATTAGTTTGTGGAGATTTAAGGGACGGAGTGTTCGTAGAGGAGGCTGAACAGTTCCCGGTAAGCATTGAGCACTCACCGCTTACCGCTTACCGCTTACCCCTGACTTCTTCCCAGCGGGATCCCTCATCCATCAAGCATTTCAACGAGCTTCAGTCCGCCAACACAATTAATGAACTGGATCTCAGCAATCCCAACCGGGTCCAGCTTACTATTGATATCAACATTCCCTCTATGGTAGTTATGACCGATGTCTGGCATTCTGACTGGTCAGCGGAAGTTGATGGACATCCTGCCGTGCTCTTCCGTGTCAATTATCTCCAGCGAGGTCTCTGGTTGGAAAAAGGGATCCACAAAGTTATAATGACATTCGTTCCCGGATCATGGAAGATAGGAAGATGGGGAACGATTAGCGGAGTATTTATCGCACTGGTAATGATAATCTTTGGGAGATGGGGAAGTTGTAAGATAGAAGAAAATCCTAAATCCTACCCTAAAAATGATCTCTGATCATCTCGGGTTATAAATATTGAAATACTAAACTTTTAGGGAAATAACTAAATATTACTGATTTTGAATCAATAGCCAAAGCCGCAAAATATTTTTTGCGGATCAAAAAAAATGAATGAGTTTGTTCATACAATAAATTCCGGCTTTAAATTTCTCAGAGCGAAGATAAGTGGTGGCCGTATGCCGATACAGATGCATATCCGGGTTATTGACCGGTGTAACCTGCATTGCAAATATTGTTTTGGGGATTACCCGGTTCGCAATCTCCCTCCTCCCACCACTGAGCAGCTTTTCGCGGTTCTTGATGGCCTGGGCCGGCTGGGGACCAAGCGGGTAACACTGACCGGGGGAGAACCGCTTCTCCGGGATGATATCCATCAGATTGTTCTCCGCGCCCGGAGCAATCATATTGAGGTCTCACTAACTTCCAACGGGATACTGATTGACCGCCATCCAGGCCTGATTAAGGATCTTGATCAATTGACCGTGAGTATGGATGGCAACCGGAGAGTTCACGATATGTTCCGGGGAGAAGGTTCCTGGGATAAGGCTGTCCACGCGATAGAAACAGGGAGGAAAGCTGGAACTCCGGTGCAGCTGCTCTGCACCGCAACCCGCCTAACTGAACCCGGTCTGTCGGATATTTACGCGCTGGCGGATAAGTATGATTGCGCTGTTACTTTTGATCTCCTGGCTCCGTTATATCAGCCGGACGGGACTTCCGAAGTAAGACCGGAAGCAGCGGACGATTCAATAATTCGATCAATTCTTGATTCCTCCATCAACCAGCCCAATCCCCGAATGGTGTTCAGTACCTACGTAATGCGTTATCTCCGGGACTGGCCGCTATCATACCGGACTTATCGCTTGTTCAATAATCAGCTCCCGGATGACTTCAAACCGATTCCCTGTCAGGCCGGACGGTTCTTCGGTGTTATCGAGACCAACGGCGATCTTCTGCCCTGCTGCCGAACCGGAAAAGAATATAACCCGCCGAATGTATATGAACTTGGAATAGAAAAGGCATGGAATAGTATGGAGGGGCATAATTGCGCCGCCTGTATTCAGACCGGGGGGAATATGTATAACGCGCTTTTTGCCCTCCAACCGGGGACCGTGATACATTATCTGCTTAGTTTCTTCCGCCTGCCGGGGAAGAAGAGATAGCCCTCGCCTTTGGCTCGGGCTAAGTTGAAAGTGCCTAAAGTGCTGGGAAGAAGTTGAAAGTGCCTTAAGTGCGCTAAAGTGCCTAAAGTTGTCGCTTCACCGGGCAATGGACGGTCGTATGGTTATCAAGCGAGAAAGGAAAAGGTTTAATAAAGAGTATTATAAGCAATTAAAAAACGTAAACATTTGATCAACTTGTGTGCGGTCTGTACCGGTCCTGTGGGAGGAGTTTTTTACCCCGATTTCCTGTTCTCATTGATCGAGGAAAAAGACCTCTATCATAATTGAGTATTAAATCTGTAATAGCGGGGTTGCTAAGTGTTTGCTTATTGGGCAAGTAGGAAAAGCCAAGCGGAAGCGATAACTTTCAACTTTAGGCACTTTAGCGCACTTTAGGCACTCCTTTTACTTTAGGCACTTATAACTTTTAAAACATGACTGAGAGCTTTATAAAACAGAACCAATGGTTACAGGGAATCATCTTCGCGGTACTGGTGTTTTTTGTCGCTTTAACGGTGCGGGGATACCGGATCGGAGAGATTCAGCCCCATCACGATGAATCTCCCGCGTTTGGATTTGCCCGGGGAGAACCATTAGAATGGACCGGATCACCCGGAGATTTCCTGGCCATTCTCTTTAATAACGCGGCTATCATCACCGAGGGTGATAGTCCTCCTATGATTTGCGTGATAGCTGAACTCTTCCGGTATACCTTCGGGGAGAATCTGACGGCGGCTCGCTGGTTCCACGCCATTATTCAATCAATCGGGATTGCCCTGATCGGATGGTTGGCCTGGCGGATATTCCGGCCGGTCTGGGGAGCAATTCTCTCGGTCTCGGCCCTCTCCATCTTCTCGGTAGTAAGTGTGAATTTTGGCCAGTTCGGCGAAGTCTACGCGATTTATTTTACGGCAAGCGTGATCCAGTACCTGGTTTACTGGCTTGTCCTCAGGGGACGTTATACCTGGTGTCGCTACCTTATCTTTGCCGTTGTCGCGTATATTTGTGTCCTGGTCGGATATCTCCAGGCATTGGTAACCGCCGGTTGCCTTCTGGCCAGTATTATTGAGCGCGGTCCGCCCCGTCGCTTCCCCCGGATTATCAGGGCGGCCGGTTCTCTTCTCCTCTACGGGATATTGAATATCATGCCATTTTTTTATTTCATTATAAGAACAACTCTTCAGGGGGTTTACCGGCACTACTATTCAGCCTATTATCCTGTAAAATGTTTCAAGCTGACCGGCGTACAGGCAATTGCCGGGTGGTTCAGTTATATTACCACCAGGGCTTATGACCTCTTGAACTATCATACTTCGCTGGTCTTCGATAAAAGGTTCTACCAGCCTCTAGAATGGAACTGGATTTCATTTCCATTCATTCTGGCCGCGACCGGAGCAATAGTCTTGTATTTTTCCAGTAAGAGGAAGAATTCCCATGGTATTCTGGCCGTCTTAGCCGGAGTTCTGACAGTATATATTATGGGTAATATTTTATTGGTTGTTCCGTATGGAGGCCTGAGAAATACACTCTTTATAGCTCCGGTTATCTGGATTGCCTATGGGGCGTTAGTTGAACAATATCAGCGTGTGATTAACCGACGCTGGCTGCGGACTTTCTCAGGAATATTATTTGTGTTGCTGGCGATCTTTCCGTTCATTTTCTCATTTCCACGGTTTTATAGTGATCGGGTTTCCAATCTTGACCTGGATAAATTAGGAGAACTGATTGAAGAATTCCGACCGGATACCCTGATTATGGCCGAGGCATCGTATGACCCCTTTAGGATGATTCTTCAGCGGCATCCTGAATTCAAAACGGATGTGCTTGATCGATATGGAGTTAATCTCACCAGTTTCTTTGAGCTGGGTAATGATCGATGGGGAAAGTATCCTTTGCCCATTCCGGGGCAGAATGTTCTGGCCCTGGATTTTTATCAATCTTCCAATGGCAGCTATGAAGGAACCGGGATTACCAATGATCATCCGAATTTAGCTGAGTTAAGTGGTCCGGATTGGATTATCGAACCGATTATTGAGAAGACCGGCCCAAATGCCGAAATCAGCCAGCATCAGTCGATATATTATCCGCCTAATTCGGTTTATCTCTATCTTATGAAGCATAAATAAGAATGGATTGGTAGAGTAATGGAGTACTGGAGTGGTGGAGTAATGGAGTGGTGAAGTAATGGAGTGATGGAGTACTGGAGTGATGGAATCCCAGTTGCCGGAGCATGGGGATCAAGTGAGCTGTTTTTCCCAATACTCCAGTACTCCACCACTCCATTATTCCTGAATATTTATTTGGTATAAAGATGACTGGGTATGTTTTAAAATGAACAACATTAATAATAATCAGGCGTCCGTCGATTATCCCGCCTTATACGAAGAGATGCGATCTCTCCAGGACTGGAACTGGTGGTTTAAGATTCATTACCCGGCGATACTGGATCTTCTGGAAGGCTATCTGAAGCCGGGGATGTTGGTACTGGATCTGGGGTCGGCCGGCGGCTGGTCTACCGCCGATCTCCCGGCAGGGGTTAAGAGGATAATGCTTGACCTCCGTCCGATAGCTCTGAAATTGACAGAAGGGAAGATCTTCGGCCGCGTCTGTGGTGACGGGCATAAGATCCCTTTAAAAACCGGCGCGTGCGATCTGGTGGTCTGCGAGGGGTTGCTTCACCAGTGTGAAGCTGTCGAACCCCGCCGGATCGTCGAGGAGATGGTCAGAATTTGTCGCCCCGGAGGGATTATCATATCGGTTGAACCGGCCTTTAACTGCCTTTTCGGGAGCCACGATCTGGTCTTTGGAGGCTGCCGGAGATTTACCATCCGGTCGCTTATGAATCTCTTTGCCGGATTGCCGGTTAAAGATATAAGAAAGACCTATCTCCACCTCTTCGTCTTCCTCCCGACCTGGCTGGTGAGAAAGTTTGCCAAACGGGCGACGACCGATCTGGCCCTCGGGAACAGCCTGACCAATAATATCTGTATCGGGCTGGGGACTATCGAGCGCTGGTTGACCCGGCTCTTTCCCATGCCCTTTGGGATTACGGTGGCTGTTCTTCTCCGCCGGGAAGAAGAACCTGGTTTCGCGATGGATTTGAACCGCAGAGACGCAAAGGACGCAGAGAAATTAAATTAGAATATATTGATAAAACCTACTCTATTATTTTAATGAAAGAGCAATAAATTAATCCATTACCAAGTAAGTTCGTTATTAATTCTCCTCCGCGTTCTTTGTGTCTCTGCGGTTCAATTATCTGTCTTTATAGAAAATGACGAAATAAACAGTTATGAATGAGAATTCGAAAAGACCCTGGTGGAGTTATGAATGGTTATGGCTTCTGCCCGCGGTTGCTGCCTGTTTGATCTGCTATCTCCGGTTCCCGGTTCTGGAGAATGATGATCACTCTCCAATCATTCGATACATCGCCGAGACCGGTGAGTGGCCTTGCGTATTGAAATATCGATCCGCTCAGCATATGCCTTATTATCACGCGGTATCGGCTGGTCTTTACCGCTTGCTGAAATATACATCACCGGTTTTTAATATCGATCCTGAAAGAGCCGGACAATTAGTCAATCTGGCAGAGATGTTCTGCTTGATGATTTTATTGGTCTTCATTCTGCGTCGGTTGATTCCGGATAAAAGGGCCCGGATTCTGGCCTTACTGGTTTTTGGAGCTTCTACCCGGTGGGTAACGATGTCGGTTACCATCGATAATGATATGAGCATGGCTCTTTTGGCTACCCTGGCGCTTCTGTTGACAATAAAAATAATGACATATAAAGAGCTGCCCCACTGGAATATTGTTATCTTGATTGCAATTATCCTGGGATTAGGCTCGGCGGTTAAGCAGAATGGCCAGCAATTTTTTATCCCTCTGGCCGGTTGCCTGCTAATCAGGTACTGGTTCTATAATAATCCCTTTTCCAGGCTGTTAACCCGGGCGTTGGTATCTTCATTGATTATTTTAATATCGACGGCTCCTTTTTATCTCCGTCATTATCAGGACACGGGAAACTGGATCCATCACGATCAGGGTTTTCATCAAAAGAATTGGTCCGGGGATAGCTGGGAGTTTTTTACGTTTCGTTTCGGGGAGATAATCAGACGTCCGTTTACTCCCATCCCGGATATTGAGGATGAGCGGGTCTGCAAATCCGATCTCTCCTGGCCGTCAAAATTATATACCAACTGGTGGTCTCTCCCGGATTTTCTTCCTGACCGTCCTCTTGCTCTTCCCACGGCGGTTATCTTTATTACGGCGTTGCCGATTACAGTTATGATTCTGACCGGGTTAGTGATGGCTTTATGGAGATCTAAAACCGTTCCCGCTTGGATTCCCCCCATTGGATGGATTGGTATTGTCGCGTTTTTTGTCCTGCTCGCTTCTTACTTATTCCCGGAACCACGTTGGGGATGTCATACCTATCCACGGATGTGGCTGGGTGCGTCGGGGGGGATAATTTCTTTATTTGCCCTGAGTTGTTGGAGAATAATTGAGCTACGGCCATCGTCCCGCTGGATAATATATAGTCTGGTTGGCGTTCATGTACTGGCTTTCTGGTGGCTGCTGTTGAGTGGTCCATTCTACTCTTTTTATCATCCATGGCCGTTGATGAACATCTCGTAACCGGGATAAGATTGCTGGAGATATTGATGTTACCTCGAAATATTAATAACCGAATTAAATTAGTAAAAGCATATTTTTCCGGTCACACCCGATTGGACGCTTTCCCTTTTGAAATAGCGATTGGGATTACCAATCGCTGTAATCTTAATTGCAAATTTTGCCCCCGCAAATTCAGCAAGCGCCCGATAGGGGAGATTTCACCCGGGCTTCTTGACTCCATCCTTGACCAGGTCGTTCCCTATGTGAATGTTGTTGATCTCTCCTTTGATGGCGAACCTTTTCTTCATTCTCATTGGGCTGATTGTATTGAGGCCTGTCACCACCGCGATATCAGGGCGATCCTGCAGACAAATGCGTTGCTTCTTGATGACTCTACTGCCCGCGAGATCCTGGATGTTGGAGTGGATTCAATAACTTTTAGCGTGGATGCCGCTACCGAAGAGACTTACCGAATTTTAAAACCGGGGAGTGATTTTGAACAGGTGGTTGACAATGTAGAACATTTTCTTGACCTGTCCCGGTCCCGGCCCAAACGTAAAAGACCAAAGACAACTGTCCAGTTTGTGAGGGGGCCGGATAACCGGCATGAAGTGAAATCATTTCTCAGGCAGTGGAAAAATAAAGGTGCTGATTTGCTTCGCATTAAGCCAATGCTGAATTTTGGAGGAAGTGTTGATTCCGGATTCGAGGGGGAACAGGATAAACCCTGCATTCTTCTGTGGACATCTCTCTCTATTCATTGGGATGGTCTCGTTACGCTCTGCTGCATGGATATTGAAGGGAGAACGAATATGGGGGACGCTAATAAGACTTCGCTCCAGGAGATTGTGGACAGCGAATCGTTTCAGGCTGTGCGGAGGCTTCACGTCAAAGGGGAGTACCGGAATCATCCTGTCTGCCGGAACTGTGATGTTCCCTCAGTGGCCTGGCCTTTTGTATTGGGATCGGTCCTGGTCGATGATATGGCTCGTCGGCGGATGGTTCGCTTTGCCCAGAGATTCGGATTGCTGCAGCGATAGACGGATATATAATATATAGTAACATTTTAACTCTATGCAAATATCCACTACCGACCCTGTGTCAGTGGAGATGTAATTGGTTACTAGCTGTAATCATAAAGATTAAAGAATCTTATGAAACATAAAGAAGAGACCATAATTCTGGGAGGAGGATTGACGGGACTGTCGGCTGCCCACTATCTCGACGGAGATTGTCTGGTACTGGAAGCAGATGAGACTCCGGGGGGTCTCTGCCGGTCTTTTCATAAAGACGGATTTACTTATGATATAGGTGGTCACATCCTATTCTCTAAAGATCGGGAACTGCTGGATGAGATCATCGGTTGGCTGGGAGAAAACAAAGGTAAAAAGAGGAGAAATAATCAGATCCGGTACCGGGATAGATTTGTCAAATACCCCTTCGAAAATGGTCTAGCCGCGCTCGATCGGGAGGATATTTATGAATGCCTGATTTCATTCCTCAACCGCCCTGACCAGATCCCTGAGAACCTGGAAGAATGGTGTTACGCCCGCTTCGGCCGGGGAATAGCCGAGAAGTACCTCCTCCCTTACAACCGGAAGATATGGAAGCGGGCCTTGAAAGAATTATCACTACTCTGGGTTGATCGAATTCCGGATCCATCCCGGGAGGAGATAGTTAAGTCGGCCCTGGGGATCGAGACCGATGGTTATGTTCATCAGCTTAATTTTCTCTACCCGAAGCGGGGAGGAATTCAGGCACTAATTCATTCATTGTTAAATCAATTGCCGGAGGTTAAAACCGGGTTTAGGGTAAAAAATATCATTAGAAGAGCTGGAGGTTGGGAGATTTCGGACGGGAAGATATCCATTGAGGGGAAGAGGATTATCTCCACAATTCCAATTTTTGAATTGATTAATTCTCTTGAGTGCGTTCCGGACGAAGTCCGGGAGGCGCTCAAAAGGTTGCAGTATAATTCCGTCATAGTGGTTATGATCGGCGTGAACCACGAAGGTCTGAAAGGGAGAACCGCGCTATATATTCCCGATCCGGATATTCTGGCCCACCGGGTTTGCTATTTAAAAGAATTCTCGTCTTATAATGCTCCGGAGGGAGGGTCTCATCTGATCGCCGAGATTACCGTCCCCCCCGACGACCCTATACTTGGATGGAAGGATAGCGAACTTGTGGATCGGGTTGCCGCCGACCTAGAGGAGATCTGCGGATTCAGCAAAGATGATATTATCTCCTCCGATGTAAAGAGGGTGGGGTATGCCTATGTCGTCTATGATCTGGAGTATGAAAAGAATACGAAGATTATCTATGATTACCTGGATTCACTTGGAATATATTATGCTGGCCGGTTCGGGAGTTTTAAATATATCAACATGGACGCCTGCGTAAAGATGGCCAAGGACCTTGTTGGTCGTTTGTGATTTTGTATTTGATATTTGTGATTTATTTGTTATTTGGAGATTGTGATTTGGAATTTTTAATCAAAAGATGATTATAGTAATTCAATAAAAAATTATGGACTTCCTGAAATGACGAATAACAAAAAATACTTTATTACAGGCGGCGCCGGATTTATCGGCAGCAATATGGCCGACGCGCTTATGGAAAGGGGAGAGGTTACCGTATTTGATAACCTCTCCTCCGGGCGGATGGAACATCTCGTCCAGCACCGGGATAATTCCGGTTTTAACTTTGTAGAAGGAGAGATCGGCGATCTAGATCATCTTATCCGGGCGATGGAAGGACATGACGTGGTCTGTCATTTCGCCGCCAATCCGGATATTGCCCGGAGTATGCTGGAGACCGATCTTGATATCCGGGAGGGGACAATCCTGACCTATAATGTCCTGGAAGCCATGCGGAAGAACGGGGTGAAAGAGATTCTCTATCCTTCCGGGAGCGGGATTTACGGTGATCTTGGAACAACTCCTACCGCGGAAGATTTTGGGCCGCTCCTTCCCATCTCCATGTACGGGGCAAGCAAGCTGGCTTGTGAGGGATTGATCAGTGCTTTTTCCCATATGTTCGAGATGCGGGGATGGGCATTTCGTTTTGCTAATATAGTAGGCGGGAGACAGACCCATGGAGTGGGTTTTGATTTTATCAACAAGCTAAAAGCCGATCCGACTGAACTCGCGATTTTGGGGGACGGCACCCAGAGCAAATCATATATCCATGTCAGCGATGTAATCATAGCTATGCTCTTTGCCTATGAGAATGCGGATGAGAGAGTTAATATCTTCAATGTTGCAACCGACGATTATATCGATGTCTCTACCATTGCCAAAATAGTCATCGAAGAGATGGGATTGGATGGAGTTAAGCTGAATTACAGCGGGGGGGATCGAGGCTGGAAAGGCGATGTCCCCAAGGTGAGATTTAATCTGGATAAGATCCATCGCCTGGGCTGGGATGCCCGGTATGATTCCAGAGAAGCGATTCGTCTGTCGATCAGGGAGATGCTGGGATAGCACGCTTTCGCCGCGGGAAAGACTGGAGGAATAGGAACTGAAGAGCAGTGAATAAAAGCGATAAAATTCCCGGGATCAAAGGCGGACCGTCCTGGGTGATGTTCTGGCTGATAGGAGGAGCGGTTTTGGGTTCCTCCGAGATTATCGCCAACGCCTTCTTGAACCGTTTCCCGTTGGTTTTCGGCTTCTTTGTCAGTTCCCCGTTCTGGGGGATAACACTCAATTATTCCATATATATATCCCTTTATATAGTCACGGCATTGGTGGCAGGTATTCTGGCGGAATTATCCAGGAGGATTTTCAAAGCCGGCTATTCCGTTCATATTTTTGCTGGCCTGGCTTTGCTTTGCGCGTTAATCGCCTACCTGGGACATGGTATTGAAGCTTCTGATCTGGGGAAAGTATTGCCCCCGGCCGGGATATCGGAAACCTACCGTCCTTTCTCATTATGGTTATGGTTTGGAGCCGGCGCTATCCTGTTTCTGGCATCAGGATCAATGATAATAAAAGTGTTCCGCCGGATGACTTTCCGAACGGCCGGATACTGGTTGGTACCGGTTGCCCTGGGAGCGGTCCTTTTTAATATTTTTGACAGATCATCCGGCCCCTGGCCGTTTCGACTAATATTGTTCGGGATAGTGGTTCTGGTCTCGGTCGGGGTCGGAGGCGTCCTGGCCCGGCTTCGTCCCCGGCTGGGCCCGATTATAATTGGAATCTTCACCGCGGCTCTGCTGGCGGTATCTCTACAGGGGATTTACTATGGTTGGCCAGGTAAAGATTATGACTCCCATCTGATATTAATGGTCTGGGATGCTCAGCGGGCAGATACTATGAGTGTTTACAATGATGATTTCTCTACCACGCCCAATCTGGAAAGCTGGCGCGATCATATGATAATTTTCCGGCAGGCATATAGTCCCGCCAACTACACTTTTGCCAGCCATGTTTCGATCTTAACCGGCCGCTATCTTCGAGAGCATCATCTTTATGATGGTACTGAAAGTGACCGTGCCTCCTATGGTTTATTTGAAAATATGGCGGATACTATGATCGGGCGCGGCTACCGGCCTCTCTTTATGGTTGAAAACCCCTGGGTTATGGTATTAAAAAAAGGGTTTAAGGAGGCGGTCAACTGTCCCACTCATGTCGCGGCTGAGGGACATTTTCTTCCATTTTACCGTAATCCATTCCTGGGGATTCAATTATTCGATCATCTGACTTTTCTTCTTGATGGTCCCTTTAAATATACGGTATTGAGAATAGAGGATCGCGTTCTTACCTCCTGGCTGTTGCGCGCCCGTCGTGAAGGTCCGTATTATTTATTCTTTAACTGGATGTACGCGCATTCTCGGTATTACCCAGGCTGCAATCCTGAGAAAGATGGTTTTGCTGAAGGTTATAATAAGGGTACGGAATTTATGGATCTTCGGCTGAAAGGTTGGATCGACTACTTTGAGAAAGCCCGGCAGTTCTCCCGCTCTTTATTTCTGATTACCTCTGATCATGGTGAATTACTGGGAGAATGGGAGATGTATGGTCATGCCAAGACCCTTCTGGAGCCGGTACTGCATGTTCCTCTCATACTTTTCGGCAAGCCGGTTATTCCTGAAGTGATAAAGACTCCAGTGCCGGTGGTATCACTTAAAGAGTCTATCGAGGCTCTGGTTCCTTTCGCTCCAGGGCAGCCCTGGCGCGTCAAAGGTTTTATCGATACGATGCTTCACAACAGGGGAACAGTGGTGGAAGGAAGTTTTGATTTTGAAGGCCCGGATAACGGAATCCGCTGGTTTCTCGCCTGCTGGGAAGGGAACAATAAGTATATGCAGGATCCCCATGAATATATTCCAGGGCACTCCAAAGGGTTGGATATGGAATCATTTTATTTTTATTACGATCTCAATTCCGATCCCGGGGAAAAAAACAACCAGGCCCGTCATCGTCCGCAAGAAGTTTTGCATATGCAGGAGGCAATTGCGCAATGGGAGTCGCGCCTTGACGCGGTGCCGTTACCTCCTCCAGCTGAAGGAGAAGAAGGCGAATATCCACCCGGTTTGCTGAAACAATTACGGGCCCTGGGCTATATGCGTTGATATTCCTTTCTGGACATAATAATTGATTTGAGAAGAAGGCTGTAAAGTGCAGTGCGTTATACTGGCGGGAGGACTGGGAACCAGAATAAGATCGGTCTCCGGAGAGATCCCGAAATAGATGATTGAAGTTTATGGTCGTCCGTTCCTGGTCCACCAGCTGGAACTGTTGAAGAAGAATAAGTATTTCAGTCCAGGTAGGAGTTACTAAAGGTGGGTTGAACACCTCATTTTCCAGCTTACCTTGATAATTTTCCACCTAGAAAGGTGGAAAATAGGAGACTGGATCCAGAGGGAACAAACTTGGTGATAAAACCGTCGGCATCTCCCGTCATATTCCGCTGTAAGGGATGCTTCACGGGGAAATTGAAAGAGCGGGTGAAACCAGCCACATAGAGGCAGCCTGAAGAATCTGCTGCCAGACCGTAGGGAATTTCAATCTCATTTCCCCCTAAAAACGTTGAATAAACGATTGATGAAGTAGCGGGACATAACTTGGTGATAAATACGTCCCCGTCCCCCTTCTCTCGTGATTGAAATGGGTTAATCACGGGGACATCAGGTACGTAGAGTAATCCGGCGATATAAACCCCACCCTTCCGGTCGATATCGATAACCATACCTTCCGAAGAATCCGGGCTTCCCCAGCAGGTTGATAAAGAGATCGAAGAACCAGAGGGAGAAATACTGGTTACAAAGGCAGTTCCACATCCTTCACGATATTCGAATAGCGGGGAGACTTCCGGGAAGTCTGTACTCCAGGTCGTACCGGTAATCAGTGCCCCGCCTCTCTCCGGGTCAACGGCCAGATCGTTAACCAGGTCAATTTCCTTGCCACCGAGGTAAGTCGAGTACAACAAAACACTGGCCGAGGGATTAAATTTGCTGACAAATGCGTCGTATTTTCCACTCTTCTTTGAAGAGTAAGCGGCCTCAACAGGAAAGTCTTCCGACCAAGTACTCCCGGCGATGTATATGTTGCCGGTTGGGTCCAGACCAATCTTTCCCCCGCAATCAACCCCTGCCCCCCCAAAATAAGTCGAAGAAATTAGATTGGAAAGACTTGGATTGAGGCAAACAAGAAAAACATCCTGTTCCCAGCCGACCTTGGAAGCTTGGTATGGGTTTCTGGTCGGGAAGTTTCCTGAAAACGTCTCCCCGCTCACGAGAATGTCCCCGCCTGAATTTACGACAACATCAAAAGCGCCGTCATCCTCTTCTCCCCCCAGATATGTTGCATAAAGCAACTCGCTTCCGAAGGATGAAATACAGGCAACAAAAGCATCCAGCTTCCCTCCCGATTTAGATTGGTATGCTCCCCGGATGGGGAAATCCGGGGACGACGTTACTCCACATACCACCACCCTTTCTTCTCCATCAATAGCGATTCCGAAAGCCCTGTCTTCCCCCCTCCCGCCAAGATATGTTGCATAGAGTAACTCGCTTCCGCAAGATGAGATTCCAGCCACAAAAGTGTCCACTTTCCCGGATAGGCGTGACTGATAGGCGTTCTTGCATGGGAAGGCCGGAGAATAAGTATAACCGACCACATGCACGCGACCCGAAGCATCCAGGGTTATTCCTTTGATGTTACTGGATGCCGAATGAGCATAACTATTGGTAGCACCGAGCGAAAAGAGTTGCGGATAACCCGGAAGAACATATATTCCGCTAAATACCATCAGTATGACAAAGCTACTAAAATTTCTTATTGAAGGGGATGGAGGCATAATGGTATTAATTGAGATAATTAAGCACAAGAAAATCGATTTGTTTACAACTTTACTTAATTAAGCAAAAAAATCCAGATAAATTTAAACAGTTATGAAAATACGTTATACCACCATTTTCCCCAGGGGATTAACGAAAACGCTATTTCTGATAATCGGTGGCCTGGGGATTTTCGCGCTCTTCCTGCTAGGCGGTATTTACACAATACGTGCAGGCGGGAAAGTGCTAGGTGTCTGCGATCCTTTTTACAATACCATTTTTCTGGCTACCTATTCGGTAGGGTCCCTATTATCTTCTATTTCTGGAATAGCAATCCCTGTATGCGCCATGTCGGCCATCGCTCTTGGTGGCTTTTTGCTGCTGAAATCCCCTCCGGAAAACCGGCCACGCACTATCATCATCAGCAGCCTGGGTTTTATAATTTTGAGTTACTGGCTATTTCTCAAAGGGTTCTGGATATTCGGTCTGTTTTCCTGTCTTATTGCGGCCACCGGGATGGGGATTGTGGTTGTGGTTTCCCCTCTTTCACATCCCAAAAATAGTGGCGGTGATAGGGCCACCAGTAAAATATGGCTAATACTTATTCTGACCCTAGCCCTGATAAGCTGTTTCTATAACCTGGAGAATCACCCATACAGCCTAAGTGGGTGGGAAGTAAGCAGTGGAATTTCCGCTTTACAGATTATCCATAGGATCGACCCGGGCTATGCAAAATCCTTGTGGCTCCCTTTGCAACGATCTATGGGCAGTTCAGTATCGTGTCCATTCTTCGTTTTTCCTCTATGTATCGTCTTGAAGATCTTTGGGACAAGTATTCTGGTGATTAGAAGTTTCGGCGTTTTATGGGGCATGATTAGTCTTGTTATTCTTTACCGGATAATCAAGGATCTGTTCGGGCAGCGGACTGCTTTGATCACAATTTTCCTTACCTCGATATCCCCTTGGTTTCTCAGCATAGCCCGGTACGGTGGCTATATCAGCCAGAGTCTGTGTTATTTTCTGTTGGTCGCCCTTTTTTTTCTACGCGGGGCACGAAAAGGCAAGCAATGGGATTTTTTCATAGCCGGTGTGCTGTCGGGCCTTTACAGCTATTTCTATCTACCGGTAAAAATAATCTTACCACTCTTAATATTATGCTGGCTCCACAACCTTCGCTTTGCCTGTTTCCCTATCCGAAAAAAGCTACTTTGGGGGATTGTATTTTTGGCCGGATTTTTTCTTGTCTGTCAGTTTCAGGGTAATCCTTACCTGAAACTGAATGGTGCTATAACTAACCATGGTTTTTTGGGCAGTCCCCCGTTAAAATCCGGTTTCAACCTATCGATGGCGGTAATCGACCTAAAGATCAACTTTAATCGGTTATTCTATAATCTCTTTTATCGAAGCCATAATTTTGAATTCCCAGCTCCTAATACTTTATTGGTCGGCAGGGGAATTCTTGCCCTATCAATTCTTGGGTTCGGGATATGTGTGAGCAGATGGAAGCAATTTTCTTGCTTCTTCCTCGCTCTGGCAGCCGTTTTGATGACCGCGCCGATAATGATAATATCTTCCCAGTTAGGCGAGCAGCAATTTGCTCGGAGAGCTTTTTTGATGGCTGTAATTCTCCCCTCACTGGCGGCTATTACATTGAATACTATTCTTAACTTTTTTGCCAGACCCGGGGAAAGGAAGAAACGGTTATTGGTTCTAACCGGTATTGCTCTTTGGATATCGGCAACCGGCGCATTGGGCCTAACCCGTTACTTCAACAGCGTAGTTTGGTATATTGATGCCTCCCAACGAATCTTAGCGGAGCAGTGCATCGATTTAATCGACAATGGGTATCGAGTAGAAATATCCCACATAAACAAACTTGACCCCCATTTAAAAGAACTCCTGGATTTTCTTTCCTACCAGAAAACTCAACAGCTTTACACTAATCACCCGTATATGGGGCTGCCTGGTAATAGAAAGAAAGGAGGTATGTATTGCCAGACGATCGCAGAGAATCCATACTTTCGTTTTTTTCACCTCGCAAGCTTGGGAGGAATTCTTAGGGATACCGCCTCATTCAAGAGGAAAACCGCCATTATTATCGATAATGTGTTTCCGTATGAAGGTCGATCGGCACTGATGGAAATTACGTCCTTCGATCCTAAAGCCCGGATTGAAACAATAAAAGACAACGAAGGTGCTATGATTGGCTTCAAGTGTATGCTTTCGGAAAAATCAGAGAAAGATTGAACTCTATTCTTCACTGACCTGTCCCCATTATTTGGGCACTCTTTATATTGGAATCACCCCGCCACGCTCTTCCTCTCGAATACCCGGTAAGGAGGAGGTCGTTCTCCAGGGGCGTCTCCCGCTTCCAGCCGGGGAAGTAGGGGTAGGAATTTATGTGATAAAACCTCGGAAACAATGTGATCCTAACGAAAAAACCTATATAATATCAGGTCTTTAACTTGGCTTTGTTGCAACGTTGTGCAATTCTTATAATCATAGATAATTTTAGAAATCTGATCATGGGTTAACTCGGCGATATCAATACCCAAATCAACTAAAATTCCGGAGAAATTTTAATTATGCAGTGCGTTATTTTGGCCGGAGGTCTGGCAACTCGACTCAGACCGATAACTGAAACAATTCCTAAATCGATGGTTGAGGTTTACGGTCGACCGTTCCTGGCGCATCAGCTTGAGATATTGAAGAGAAACGGGGTTGATGAGGTGGTTTTATGCGTTGGTTATCTATCCGAGCAGATTGAGGCTTATTTTCAAGACGGAAAAGAATTCGGAATAAATCTATTATACAGCCGGGAAGAAGAGGAGTTGCTGGGGACCGCTGGCGCCTTGAAGAATGCCCAGCAGTTCCTGAGAGACGAATTCCTCCTGACCTATGGGGACTCCTATCTGGATATTGATTACCGCCCGATTTTTGACTACTTCCTCCGGATCAATAGTCCGGTATTGATGACTGTCTTTAAGAATGACAACCGCTGGGTGAAGAGTAATGTTGTCTTCAGCTCCGGCATGGTAACTCTCTTCGACAAGGAGGTACGGGTCCCTGGAATGAATTATATAGATTATGGTCTCTCGGTCCTGTCCCGTGATGTCCTCGAAGAGATCCCGGAAGGGGAACCCTACAATCTGGATAACCTCTACCACCGTCTGGCCGGGGAGGGGAGGCTGGTTGGATACGAAGTCTTTCAGAGATTCTATGAAATCGGCTCTCCTGAGGGGTTAGAGGAATTACAGAATAAATTAGCGCCGAAGGCGCTAACTTAAACGTTAAAGATAAAGAACGTTGAAAAATAAGAACGTTGAAGAGAAAAGACGTTAAAGTATGAATACAATATTTATGTTAGGGAAAAATCTATCCGTGCCTATGGCAACCGGATGGTTAATAGCCGATCTGGCTGAGTTTCGGGGGAAACAGGAACTTTACACTAGGCAGTCTCCTCAGAAACTTAAAGTGCTCCGTGAACACGCGCTTATTGAAAGCGCCATTTCTTCTAATCGTATCGAAGGCGTGGAGGTGGAGCCGGGTCGTGAAAAGATCTTGATTCTGGGAACCCCGGCGTTTAAAGACCGGAATGAAGAAGAAGTTGCCGGATATCGCTCAGCGTTAAGCTGGATTCATTCGGATCACGCCGGAATTCCTATCTCTGAATCAACAATTTTGCGATTTCATAAACTTAGCCGGGGGAATATATGGGACGCGGGCCAGTATAAAGAAAAACCGGTTGATATTATTGAACTTTCCCCAGATGGATCCCGGACTATCCGCTTCAAGAGCGTCTCTCCAGAAGAAACACCGGCCGCTATCCGGGACCTTGTGAGCGGTTTTGAGGAAGCACTTAAAGATGCCCGCATTCAGCCATTGCTCTTGCTTGCCGCCCTCAATCTTGACTTCTTATGTGTTCATCCATTTCGTGACGGAAATGGGAGGGTTTCCCGGCTGCTTCTGCTTTTAACCTGTTATCATCTTGGTTTTGAAGTTGGTCGTTACATAAGTCTGGAAAGAATTGTTGAACAGAATAAAGAACGCTACTATGAAACCTTACTGCTCAGTTCCCGAGGTTGGCATAAAGGCGAACATGATCCGTGGCCCTATATCAATTACCTGCTTTTCATCATTAAAGAAGCCTATAAGGAGTTTGAAACCCGGGTTGGTGAGATGGAAGCTCCCCGAGGTGCTAAGATGGAGTTAGTGCTCGACGCATTGAAGAAGTTTCATGGTTCATTTATCTTATCAGAACTGGGGACGGCTTGCCCCGGGGTTGGCCGGGACTGGATTCAAGCTATCCTGGCAAAACTGAAAAAAGATGGACGGGTTGTATGCGAAGGAAAAGGTCGAGGAGCCCGGTGGTCTTATCGGAAGGAATAAGGGTATTATCTCTGAATGAGGGTATTAATAAGGGTATTCCCCGGCTCGCTCTCTGTAGCCGCGGTCGTTGACTGCGGTTCCGGCCCTGCCGCGGTCAGCGACCGCGGCTACAGTGCTGGAATCTTCCCGCCGTACATCTGAAGTCAACGACCGTGGCTACAGTTTATTCCTCGGGGCTTCAAATTAGGGGCTTCAAATTCCCTTTGTAAATCATCACCGTTATAGATATATTATTATTATTATTAATATTATTGATTTATTAATCTTCGGATAATTTTTGCGGAGTAAAAATTATGATTATTACCAGAACACCATTTCGCGTTACCCTGGGCGGCGGAGGAACGGACCTGTCGTCATACTATTCCAAATTCGGTGGTTTTATCTTCGCGGCCGGAATCGCGAAGTATATGTATATCGATGTCAACCAGCCTTTCGACGACTTGGTGCGTGTCAAATACTCCCGCTCCGAGACCGTAGAAGATGTCGAGAGTATCGACCATGATATTGCCCGGGAAGCTTTGAAGATGATGGGGATAAAACAGGGGATTGAAGTGGTCTCAATCGCCGATATCCCGGCCGGGACCGGCCTGGGGTCGTCAAGCTGCTATACAGTGGGAATTCTGAACGCGCTTCATACTTTTAAGCTTGACCATATCAGCCTCTATGATCTGGCTGAGGAGGCCTGCAAACTGGAGATAGATATCCTGGGAGCGCCGATCGGGAAACAGGACCAGTACATGGCGGCTTTCGGCGGATTTACCGTTCTGGAGATCGAGAAAGACGGCGTGGTAAAAGTAAGAACCGCCCGGATATCGGAAGACAGTGTCGATGAACTCAACCGGAATATGCTGATGTTCTATACCCATACCTCCCACCGTTCTTCAGATATCCTGGAGGGGCAGAGCCGGGGGATTGAGAGGAACGAAAAAGAGATTGTGGATAGCATGCACCGGATCAAAGAGATCGGTTATCAGATTCTGGAGGCGGTGGAGTCTTCCAACTTGTCCCGGGTCGGTACGCTCTTTGACGAGCACTGGCAGCAGAAAAAGAAGTTATCAACCCGGATGACGAATCCCCGCTTTGATGAAATTTACCGCGTCGCCATGGAGAACGGAGCACTGGGAGGAAAGATCTCCGGTGCAGGGGGAGGGGGGTTCTTTGTTTTTTATGTAGAGAAAGAGCATCGCAAATTTAAAGATCTAATGAAGGAAGCTGGACTCCGTCCGATGCGGTACCGTTTTGACTTCGAAGGTTCCAAGGTCCTTGTTAACTTTAGAGACGCGTCTTTTTAAATGGAAAAAAAATAAACCGCGGATTAAACCGATTGAACGGATTGTTTTTTTCTCTAATCCGCATAATCCGTATAATCCGCGGGTAAATAATTTGCGAAAATAAGTTCTAAGTAATGAAACGAGCGGTTTTTTTGGATCGGGATGGGGTGATTAACCGGGTGATAATGAAAGAAGGAAAGCCGTATTCCCCCCGGCGACTGAGTGAGTTTAAACTGACCGATGGAATCAAAGGAGTCCTGGACCATCTCAAAGAAGCGGGATTTCTTCTGATTGTTGTGACCAATCAGCCGGATATTTCCCGGGGATTGATTACATGGGGTAAACTGGGCGCGATACATGATTTAATCAGGAATGAACTTCCAGTTGACGAAATTATAGTCTGTCCTCATGATGATGTAGATAAGTGTGATTGCCGGAAGCCGAAACCCGGGATGATAGTTGAATCCGCCCGTAAGTGGGGGGTAGATATAGGAAGTTCTTTCATCATCGGAGATACCTGGAAGGATATGGAAGCGGGGTATATGGCTGGATGCAGCACAATCCTACTTGACGCTCCCTATAACCAGGATGTAGAAAGTGATCATAGGATTAATGTTATCGCCGATAGCATAAATATAATTGAGAGAGAATGAATTACATAAAAGAACATCTTGAAGAATCCAAAGAGATAATCGATCTCCTTGATCCGGCCGCGATTGAAAAAATGATCCGGCTTCTAACCGAACTCCGAAGAGAAAACGGCCGGTTGTTTCTTCTGGGCGTGGGCGGAGGAGCGGGAATAGCTTCTCACGCGGTGAATGATTTTAGAAAGATCGCCGGGATTGAATCGTACAGTCCGGCTGATAATGTCTCCGAGTTGACCGCCCGGGTTAATGATGAAGGATGGGAGACTGTCTTTCGAGAGTGGCTGAAGGGGAGTCGATTACGTAAAGAAGACGGTATTTTTGTGTTCTCAGTCGGAGGAGGAAATGCCGAACGGAATATCAGCGCCAATATTGTAGAGGCTTTGAAGTACGCTCAAAAAATTGGAGCGAAGATACTCGGGGTGGTGGGGAGAGATGGGGGATATACCGCGGAAGTCGCGGATGCCTGTGTCATTATCCCCACAGTCAACCCGGAAAGTATTACACCTCATACGGAATCCTTTCAGAGTGTGCTCCTTCACCTGATCGTCTCCCACCCGGAGATGAAAGAGGCCGAGATGAAATGGGAATCTCTTTAAAAGGTAAGCGGTGAGCAGTAAACGGTAAGCGGTCTGAACAAATAAGAAGGGTGATCAGATAATTAGGGTATCAGTGGGAGGGAGATCAGAGGAGCAGGCGGCAGGCCGGATGCTTGGTTCTCCCTAGACGTGTCAAGGATGTACATTAACCTGGAGTCCTTAGTTTGCGGATTTCCGAAACGCTATCCCAGTTTTCGACTTTTCTTCTCAGCTTGTCGATAGTTTGTGCAGCCAGTTGCATTTTATCTTGGTTCCTGATTTTGCCAGGGATAAGATATTTTGCTCTATTTTTCATTTGCATTAAGTGATCATGGAATTGTTGTGTAGTAAATGTTTTCATAAATAACCGCCTCAAGCATTATTGTATAATATATAACTTAGCGTCAGCGGCACCAACCTTGTGGGAGGAGTTTTTAACCCCGATTACCAGGCCCCACCCAGATCGAGATTGGAACCCTCTCCCACATACGCTTCATTGAAATACCGAAACAATAAGGTAACTTGTCACAATAACAAAAATAATTCAAAATAATTCTTTGCGACCTTTGCGTCTCTGCGGTTCAAATAAAGCGGGTGAGGGAATGAAATATTAAACCACTATTGTAATATTGCATTGCAATATTATAATAGTGTTGTATGTTTGCACCATGAAAGGGGAATATATAACTCGTTTGCTAAAAGTTCCTGATCGGTCATTTTTTTTATTCGGGCCACGTGGTGTCGGGAAAAGCACTTGGTTGAAAAAAGTCTTACCCTCGGTAAAGTATTTTGATCTTCTTGACGCCTCTCTATACCTCGAACTATCTCAATCCCCCGGTCTACTGGAGGCTATGACAGGAAATTTGCCGGAAGCGACGTGGGTGGTTATCGATGAAATTCAGAAAATACCCGATCTTCTCGACGAAGTTCACCGACTAATAGAAAACAGAGGATGGAGATTCGCTTTATCCGGTTCATCTGCCAGGAAAATCCGACGCAAAGGGACTAATCTTCTGGGAGGGAGAGCAATTACTCGTCATCTGGATTCATTTTCCTCCCAGGAGATTGGCAGTTCTTTTGACTTTGAATTCTCATTAGAATGGGGATCTCTCCCGTTGATTCAGTTGGACCGTAAAAATGCACCGGATATTCTGAATTCCTATGTGAATACATATATCAAAGAAGAGATCAGGGAAGAGGGGATTGTTAGAAAATTACCGCCCTTCCTCCGTTTCTTAGGGATTGCCGGACTTCTGAACGGCCAGATGGTTAACGGACAGAATATCGCCCGGGAGGCAGCGGTATCCCGAAGCAGTGTGGATATATATTTTTCAATATTAGTAGATACCCTTCTTGGCCATTTTCTTCCTGCCTATCGCCCGAATGTGAAAGTTCGAGAACAGGCTCATCCCAAATTCTATTGGTTTGACCCCGGTGTAGCCAGGGCTGCCGCCGGTCTTCTCTTTGATCCGATTGATAGGCTCTGGAAAGGTCCCGCGTTGGAAACCATGATTTTTCACGAATTAAGAGTTCATAATCTCACCGGGAATAAAAACCGGTTGATATCATTTTATAGGACAGGTAATGGCTCTGAGATAGATTTTGTAATCGAGACTAAAAAACGGCGTCCGTCCTCACCCGCACATATTGTTTGTCTGGAAGTAAAAATGGCGGAGAAGTGGGATAGAAAATGGGAGAAACCCATGCGTTCCCTGAGGGATAGTAACCGTATTCAAGTAGATAAGATGTTCGGGATTTACACAGGGAAGAGATCATATCACTTTGATGGTATAGATATTTTGCCGGTGGATGATTTCCTGAAACTGTTGCATCAAGGTGAAGTATTTTAACCTGAGTGATTGCAAGATATAATCTATTTGGGTTTTTGGAATAAATGATGAAAAACCACTGCTGTTCCATTGCTGGGTTCAAATAAGGCAGGTGAGGGAAAAGGAATACAAAATAATTTGTTGTAAATACTGAAATGTTAGACAATCCTTTAAACAATGGCATTAGACACTCTCACATCCAATCACATTCAATCGTCTGGTCCCCCCCGAAGTTTTAATCGGGGTTAAATTGCGACTAAAGCGAGGCAATTACAATATCCATTCGTCTGTTTAAATAAAAGAGGTAAAAAATGGCAATATTTTTAGACTCAGGTGATGTAAACGAAATCCAGCGTTTTATGAAGATGGGGATAATCCGCGGGGTTACCACCAACCCGACCATTCTAATGAGAGATGGATTGAAGGGGGGGATGGGAGCTCTCAAAGAACGGCAGATTGAGATTGCCCGGCTAATCGAACCTCTTCCTCTCTCGGTCGAAGTAACTACAAACGATCGCGATGAGATGCTGAAACAGGCAATAGAGTTTTCCGGTTGGGCCGATAATATTAACGTCAAGATAACTATCCATGGCCCTGAAGGAGAACTTGATAATCTGGAAATTGTTCATCTTCTGGAGACCAAACATGATATACGGGTTAATGTCACCGCTATGATGAGCGCTCAGCAAGGCTTGCTGGCGGCATTGGCCGGAGCGACTTATGTATCCCTTTTCGGGGGTCGGATCAATAATATGGGATATAACGCGATTGAAGAGATTGATAAATTGAGAAACCTGCTCGACGATCAAGAACTTAACTCCAAGATTATTATCGGCTCCACCCGTGAGATTCTCAACGTGGTAGAGTGGCTGGATGCCGGTGCCCATATAGTAACCGTCTCCCCGAAGCTTTTGGAGGGTATGATTGTTCATCCCTATAGCAAAGAGACGGTTCGGATGTTCCTGGATGACGCTGAGAAGACTGGTAAGCAGTGAGCGGTAAGCGGTGAACAATAAGCGGTGAGCACGGTGCGTCTCTATTGCTCACTGTTTAAAGCCCGAAAAGCCAGGTGAAAGCAAATAACTTTAGGCACTTTAGCGCACTTTAGGCACTTTAAACTTCATATACTTTAGCGCACTTTAGGCACTATAAACTTTAGTATGCCCTCGGAAAACACTAATTATATTGGCTCACAAACCCCGGTCTCTGTCATCCTGATCGCTTATAATGAAGCAAAAACGATAAAAAATGATGTGGAGAGTTTTTATGGGACGATTGTGGCAAAGTTACCGGGCTCGGAGTTAATCGTAACCGAGGATGGAAGCACCGATGGGACCAGTGAGATCCTGCGCGATTTGGCCGATGTTCTACCGATTAGGTTGGTACAGGGTAAAGAACGCAAAGGATATATCAGAGCCTTGTTCGATGCGTTGGAACTCTCGTCCTGTGAATGGATACTCTTCAGTGATACGGGGGGAAAGTTTAATCCTCAGGATTTCTGGAAGCTTGAACCATATCGAGAGTCCGCTGACCTGATAGTGACAGTTAAGATTTTTCGGAAGGATCAACTATACCGCAGACTAATGACGTTGGTTTTCAATCATATAGCGAGCATATTTTTTGGGGTATCGGTTCAGGATATTGACAGTGGTTTTCGCCTTTACCACCGTTCTCTATTGGAAGGAATCACGGCCGAAGATATGATCTTCAAAGATTTGATCAATGCCGAGTTCTCTCTCCGTATGCTTGCTCGCGGTGCGCGGTTGCAAGAAGTCCCGGTTATTGCTACCGCGCGCACCGATCAGTCAAGAGGTATGCCCCCTAAGAAGATTCCCAGGGTGATCGTCCAGGTGCTTAAATCATTCCCTCGTTTGAAAAAAGAATGTAAGGTTCTTAAAAAGAAAGCCGGCAATTATTAAGTAGGGCCTGTCCCAAAACCCGGAATTTTCCAAAATTTTCTGATGGGATATAAAACCCCATCCACCAGCTTGAGCGAAATTGTCTATTCCGGGACAGGTCCTATCAATTTCGAGTGATTTGACCAATTTCGCGCAAGCTCCGCCCCCATGTTCTCTCTTCTTAAACCCACCAACGGACTAAGCCGCTTCTAGATATTCGTTGCACCGTTCCGCGGCTTTCGGCAGACGGGCAAGCACCCATAAGTTATGCGCCAGCACTCCCCAGGCTACGCTCAATTCTCGATGCATAAATCCCTTGCTCCGTAACGGTCTACCCAGGAAGTTATTTTTTAAAATTCCGATTCGGCCCTCTGTTTGGCTTCGACGTTTCTGGTGCTCGCAAAAGTCCTCTTCCTTCAATCGTTCCTCCAGTTCTTTTACCGATCGCGGGCACATGTAATCAATTATCTCAGCTGCTTTGAGATAATCATGATTATTTTTGCTGGGAAACCCCCGGTCCGTGGTTACACTCTTCGGACGATATCCACTATAATCTTTTTCCATTCGCTCGAGACTTTCTGTTAGCAGTTTCGCATCCCCGGGTGCCTGCGCTTGATATAATTTCCAGTCCAGAATCACCCCATCCTCCTGCTCTCCCAACAGCAGACTATTACCAAACTCACTCTCTCCTCCAGCCTTTCCCCGAACTATCACATGGAGATCCGGGTCATATAAACTCAGGATCTTGTCTTTGTTCACTACCTTTCTATCCCCGATAATCCGATCATGCGCGTTTTTTACCGCCTGTGGCAGTTGCTCAAGGACCACCTCGATCCGTTCCAGTATCCGCTGGGTTTCTTTCTCGCTCAGTTCCGTTTCTTTCCAATGCTCCTGTAATAAGTCCCGGTGTTTCTCAGCATGCCTGCTGACCTTTTGCAATAGTTTCTTCATCAAGCGCAAAACCTGCTTGCGAGCTTTCCTCCCTCCCTTTTGACGACGAGTATGCGTTATCCTGATACTCAACCGGTTCATTGCCGTAATGAACACTTGCGGATCATCCATTCTGTTTTTCAATCCTTCATTACGAATCAACTTCACCGCTTTCATCAGCGTTCTGACAATGTCCTGCAATAATAACCAGTCAACAGGATGATGAATGTCGGCTTTCAAACATGTCGTATCCAGATAATAATCATCCAGACAGATAGGGTTTTCTAATTGTAGCTCCTGGTTCTCTTCCTCCCCGGGCTTCGCACTCGCTGCCCCTATCAATCTATCAAGAATTTTCCGAACTACATTTTCCGGAAGCATCTTTTCATAACGCTCCAGTGTACTTTTAGAGGGAACTTTAACTGCGTCAATTCTGTCGATCAAACAAAAATGTTGTAACAGCGGACTGTCAGCCAACCGGCAACTGAATGGCCTAAATGCCTCTCCAGTCAGATGTCGGATAATGGTGCAGCGAAGTGCCTGCTGACCTATCTGGTAGATCCGGGAAAGGGTTTTTTGGCACAGACCTGAAAAATCTTCTCCTCTCTCCCTGGCTATTTTCTTTCTCTTCTTCTCTGTTATCCGAACAAGGTGGTCACATACCACTTGATCCAGTCGGGCTAATTCGATGATCTCTTCCATCCTTTCCAGGGTAGATCGGAAGATGGTGTAGTCCTTGTTGCCGATGACCACAGGAAGTTCTTGACTCAATTCTCTCTGAAATTGTATATTCTTCATAATAAGGCATGTTCCTTTTTAATTGGCTTCTTTGCGGAAAATCCAATTATAGCATGCCTTATTTTATTTTTCAGCCAAAATCATTCCTTTTATTATTCCTATAATTATTGTAACCTATTCATTATCAATGCTCATACCCAAATGGGACAGGCCCTACTATAGTCCCATATGCTTTAATTTAGTTGAACACTAAGCTTGGTAGTACTATTATAATATATCAACACCTGTCCTATCTCGCTCCATTAAGTTGAGTCTCAAAAACCATACAAGCTCAATATTAAACCAAATCTATTCAGATCGCCATTTGAATGAATGGATAAAATGCGATATATAATAGAAATAAAACCCAAAGCCATCAAGGATGGGAAGAAAATACCCAATAACTTGCTTAAACGGATATTTGACAAGATTGAGCAACTGGCCGATGATTTACAGGGGGATGTAAAACACTTGACAAATTATACGCCCGAATATAGATTGAGAGTTGGAGAATACAGAGTACTATTTGAGATCGAAAGTAATGTGATCTCGGTTTACAGGATAAAGCACAGAAGAAATGCCTACAGGTAGGAGATTGCTATGATTGCTGTCCATCCAAATATTTTAGAGAAAAATGGAAAGAAAGAATTTGCGGTCTTGCCGTTTGAAGAATTTCTTCAAATCCAGGAGGAACTATTGGATTTTGAGGATTTGAAAGATTTGAGGGAGGCAAAGAATAAAGAACAGAACGTAAAAGGATTGTCTTTCTCAGAAGCTAAAAAAGAATTAAAGATTTGAACCAAATCAGTATCAGCAGCACGTGGTGGCCCTTGTGGATTCGCCATAGCAATAGACTGTACCCCAGACACTTATGTAATATTACCCCTGTTTTTTTGTTCTTAGGGTGCCGATTTTGACCAAGAAATGGGGGTTTAAGGCCGTTCTTATCCCCTGATTTAGACTATTTTTCATGTTCCGGTTTTGAAGCAGCCGTTGATTTTTGTGATGGGAAGCGGGGTCGGACCTGCCTAAGTGACTGAATAATGCAGGGTTATCGAAAATTACCCCCCTGATTATAAGTAAGGTTTCAGTGAACCCCGTTGCCCCGTGCTCGTAGAGGCGACCTTCAGGTCGCCATCGGGTGGCAGCCTAAAGGCAGCCGCTACGAGAGGACGGGGTTCACTGAAACCTTACAAATCACCGTAAGCTTTCAGTAAACCACGTTGTCTTATGCTTCATCCTGATTTTCCGTGGTGGCCTCGGACACTGTAGCCGCGGTCGTTGACCGCGGCCCCTGTCATCCGCGGTCACCGACCGCGGCTACAACAACCCAGATACGATCACGGGGCAACGGGGTTTACTGAAAGCT
>Ga0207996_1000515_pt1 | contig 33474 bp, 31 predicted proteins | sample AntAceMetag02UKG_FD_184773 | JGI IMG/M metagenome (GOLD analysis project Ga0207996, IMG submission 184773) | Saline lake microbial communities from Ace Lake, Antarctica - Antarctic Ace Lake Metagenome 02UKG (SPAdes) (version 2) | ecosystem: Environmental > Aquatic > Non-marine Saline and...
CTTGGCCACTGGGGCAAGGAATTTTCTCTACTATTGCTTTCAAAATCTCCTCTGTGCCAATCCCTTCTTTTGCGCTTGCCAATATAATATCTTTACTATCCAGCCCAATATTGTTGAGCTGCTCCTTTGTGCCTTCTACATCTGCATGATTCTGGTCTATTTTATTTATTACAGGAATTACCGTTAAATCCGCGTCCAATGCCAGATAAAGATTTGCCATTGTCTGCGCTTGAATACCCTGCGCAGCGTCTACAAGGAGAATCGCTCCCTCACAGGCTTTCATGCTTCTTGATACTTCATAGCTAAAGTCCACATGTCCCGGGGTATCTATAAGGTTTAGCACATATGATTTGTTGTCTTTGTGCCCATAATCTATCCTTACCGCTCTGGCTTTTATTGTTATACCTCGTTCCCTCTCCAGATCCATATCGTCTAGAACTTGTTCCCGAAACAGTCTATCGTCTATTGTGTTTGTATATTGAAGAATTCTGTCTGCTAAGGTAGACTTCCCGTGGTCTATATGAGCAATAATACAAAAATTTCTAATGTTCTCTATCGTCATCAAATTTCTCAAACCTTCTTAAAGTAATCTTTGCCGATCCTATAGGCAGCTCAAGCTGTAATTGGACAGGCATTTGCCTATCCCCCTCTAAAAACCAGATTATAAAGTTTCCCTCTTTGCCACCCATAGTGGGAAACTTTGCACTGCAACTGACTCTTATTGTATTAACTCTGCCGAGTAATTTATTATCTATTTTCTCTTTATCAAGCAACAGTTTGATTGATCTGATTTCATGTTTTGCATACAACTTTATACTATCCGCTTTACGGTCTTTGACAAAATATCCTTTCGCCAGAATACCCAGTATATCTGAAACTGGTTCTAAGCCATGTACATGCAAATCCATTTTCTCTCTTTTTGCAAGTTTATTATCATATTTATCTATGGTTATAGGATCTGTTTGGCTTAAAGGGAAATCTATTATTTCATAGTAATTCTTCTCTCTAATGCCTCCAAATCTTCTAATCCTCTGATTAATTGTTTTCTTCAGCCTTAGGGAACCGAAATCAGCCTTTCTAATAAATGATTCCATCCTATTATGCATCATATAGAACTTCTTTATAATCGGATTTTTTTCATCCAGGGAATCTATCTGGAAGACAATACGAAAAGAAGGAACTTCTCTGTATATTCCTTTTTCTATCAGGATCTCAGCTTCTGCAATTTTTATCAACCTAAATAATGAGAGATGGTAATTGATATCGTAATGAAATCCAGCGACCTTATTCTCTCGCTTAAATCCTTCAGAAAAGCCTGTGCAAGATAAAAAAAGCATGCAGAAGAAAACTAATAGAGACATGCTATAATACGTCTCTACTATCTTAATTTTTCCCCTCATCTTTCTTCTTCTTAGATTTGGAATCAGATACGGGGTTTTTATCTTCTTTTTTCTTGGGCTTAACTGTGGAGGTTTTTTCTTCCTTTGCCTTCTTGTGATAATCACTGCTTCTGTAGTCAGTAGCATAAAAACCTGCGCCCTTGAAGATTATGCCCGTGCCCTTTCCTATCAATCTTCTTAGAGCCCCTCCACATTGCGGACATTTCTCCAGATGTTTTTCTGTCATTGACTGAAACAGATCAAAACTGTGACCACAATCCTTGCATTCATATTCATATGTCGGCATGTTTTCTAGCTTTTTGATTTGAATTTTTGCCACAGCAGGAGAGTGGGGCTTGCTATGTAAACAGAGGAATATGTACCCACAATTATTCCAACTATCAGAGCAAACGCAAAATTGTGGATGACCTCTCCGCCCAGATAGAATAAAGACACCACCACAAAAAGAGTGGTAGCAGAAGTCAGCACTGTTCTGGATAATGTCTGATTTATACTGGCATTGATAATCTCTTTATCGTTGCTCTTTTTCATAAAACGCATATTTTCTCTTATCCTGTCAAATACAACTATTGTATCATTAAGAGAATATCCCACAATTGTCAATAGAGCAGCTACCATAGGCAAAGTTATCTCCTTTCCCATAACAGCAAATACTCCTATTGTAATAAGCACATCATGCATAAGCGCTAGTATTGCTCCAACTGCGAATTTAAGTTCGAATCTCCATGCGACATATGCCAGAATACCTATCATAGCAAACAGAATTGCCAACACTGCTTGGTTCCTCAAGTCTCTGCCGACCTGAGCCCCAACCATTTCCGTTCGTTCCGCTGTTATATCTACCTCTTTAAAAGAGCCCCTTAGTAAATTAGAAATATTGTCCTTTATTTCCAGAGGGGTTTTAATAATAAAGTCATTCTCACTTCCGAAGTGCTGTATTACGCTTTTCCCAAGCCCTGCATTTTTCAAAACCCTTCTTATTGCTTCTATTGACACACTTGGAACAAACTTAAGCTGTGTGAGTCTCCCCCCTGTAAAATCTATGCCAAAATTCTTTTCTCCTTTAATAAAAAAGCTTGTCATTCCAACCAAAATCAGTATTAGTGAAAGACTAAGAGCTATAAAACGCTTATTAACAAAATCCAGATTGGGCTTCTGGAAAAGCTGCAACATCTTTATGCTGACAAAACTTCTTCTCCTGCAAAACAAATCAAGAATAACTCTGGTTACAACAATCGCAGTAAACATGCTCGCAATGATGCCTATTGTTAGTGTCACAGCAAAACCTCTTACAGTCCCTGTTCCAAACTGATAAAGCACAACTGCTGCTATGAGTGTTGTTACATTCGCATCTATAATAGTCTTAAATGCTTTTTGATATCCACTCCCAATAGCTGCGCGAATGGTTTTACCGCTTGAAAGCTCTTCCCTTATCCTCTCAAAAATAAGCACATTTGCATCTACTGCCATACCAATTGTCAGTATGATACCTGCAATTCCCGGCAGAGTGAGTGTAGCACTAAGCGATGCCAGTGCTGCCATTATTATAATTAAATTAAGACACAGAGCAACTCCTGCAATTAAGCCAAGGAACATGTAATAAATCATTATGAAACAGAATACAATTATCAGCCCCAGTATGCCTGCCCTTATGCCCTTCCTTATAGAATCCGCTCCCAAAGAAGGCCCCACTGTCCTCTCTTCCAGAATTTTAACCTGCGCCGGCAGAGCGCCAGACTTCAGAACAACCGCAAGATCAGGCGCTTCCTGAGCAGATACGCCTGTAATCTGCCCTTCTCCAATAATCCTATCATTTATTGTTGCAACCAACTTCAAATTACCATCAAGTAATGTAGCAAGTCTTTTCCCAATATGTGCGCCGGTAAGCCTTGCAAAAGCCTTTGACCCTTTTCTGTTAAACTTAATCGCTACAATAGATTGATTCATCTGCCCATATGTCACACGAGCATCTGTTAAAAGCTCTCCTTTCTTGCTTGATAGAGCAGATTTTGCCTCCAGGAGATATGGCTCTTTATCAATTGTGCCGTCACTTTTTGTTCTTACGAGATATGCCAACTCATATCCATCAGGAACCTTTCCGGCTAAGGCCTGTTTAATCTTATCGCTGTCTTCGCAAACAAGTTTAAATTCAAGCACGGCCTGACGTCTTATAATCTCCTTTATTCTCTCAGGTTCTCTAATGCCCGGTAATTCTATGATTATTCTATTCTTCCCCTTAACCGGCATTACAACAGGTTCTGCGACCCCAAATTCATCTATACGGTTGCGCAGAACTATAAGCGCTTTTTCTTGGACAGCTTGTGCTTCCTTTCTGGACATTCCTTCAGTATCAACAGCAAGCACAAGATGACTTCCTCCCTGAAGATCCAAGCCAAGATTAATAAGCTTTTGTGGCAAAAATTGCTTTAAAAATATAGGGATATTGCCGTAGAGCCTTATGCGTTTTAAGATACTATTAACCGCAGATTCTTCTTTAACCGTTGGCAGTGTAAATATAATGACATTCTCTTTCTCGTCGATCTGCGTAGATAGTTTATGTATTTTTTGTTTTTCCAGGCGGGTCTTTACTATATTTGAAGCCCTGCCAAAGGCTGTGATTGGTTCTACGTTTTTGGGAAGATTTGCAAAATCAAGCTCCAGAGAAAAATAGCCGCATCCATTCTTGTCTACGCCCGTCCTTATTCCCTCTTCAGGGAACACACTCTGCAGCCACACAGGAAGAAAGTACCCATAAATCCCTGTTGACGGCAAATTGCACACTAACCCCCCAACAACAACTGCCGCAATTAATACTATCCGCCACTTAAGAGACTTCATCATGTTTGGTCAGCTTTCTTTTCTACGCGGCTTATTGCGCTTCTTGCAAATTCTATCTTTACATTATCAGCAACCTTTATTACCAACGTTTTTTCTTTTGTCCCCACAACCAGACCATAAATGCCGCCGCTGGTAATTACCTTATCTCCTTTTTCTACCCTGGAAATCATTCCCTGGCGCTCTTTCTGCTTCTTTTGCTGAGGCCTGATTGTCAAAAAATAGAAGATCCCAAATATCAGCGCCATCATAATTAAAAAACCGAACGGATTGGCCTGTCCCTGCTGCGAAGTTCCTCCTCCTGCACTTCCCATTGCATAAAGTATACCTAGCATTTTTGCCTCCTCTTATTTCTAGGATTAAGTTATAAGGATTAAGTAAATATCACATTTAAGAACAAATTTAAAGAACTAATTTCCTTGCATACTGTTTCAGAAACGCTTTTTTAAAATCCAAAAACCTGTTTTCGGAGATAGCTTTTCTGGCATCTTTAATGAGCTCCATTAGAAAATATAAATTATGAATAGAGGTTAGTCTGAGCCCTAGAATTTCTCGCGTATTAAATAAGTGTCGAATATATGCCCTGGAGTAATTTTGGCATGTATAACAACCACATTCAGCATCTATGGGCTCGTGGCTTCTTGCGTATTTTGCGTTTCTCACAACCAGTTTCCCCCCCCTTGTGAACGTTGTGCCATTTCTTGCGTTACGTGTAGGCATCACACAATCAAACATATCAATGCCAAGACCTATGCATTCCAGTAAATCCCGCGGATCTCCCACTCCCATTAGATAACGAACTCTGCGTTCAGGGATAAAACAAAGTGTATGTTGGGCAATTTCGTACATTAACGACCTATCTTCTCCTACGCTCAAACCACCAATGGCATAGCCTGAAAATCCTTCTTCAACCAACTCATTTGCGCATCTCTCCCTCAAATCTTTATGCATTCCTCCTTGAATCACGGGAAGCAAAAGCTGTCTTTTGTCAGTATGAGTATTTTTACATCTTTTTGCCCACTCACATGTTCTTTTCATAGCGATTTCTGCATAATTATAATCACATGGATACTGAATGCATTCATCCAGCGTCATTATTATATCTGCACCAAGATCATTCTGAATATTGACAGCCTCTTCGGGAGTTAAAAAAATCTCCTTTCCATCTATATGTGATTGAAACCTGGCCCCCTCATCAGTGATTTTTCTTAAATCCGAAAGACTGAAGATTTGGTATCCTCCGCTATCTGTTAGTATGGGGCTGTCCCAATGCATAAATTCATGCAGCCCTCCAGCTTCTTTTATAATTTCCGTACCCGGTCTCAAAGTTAAATGATAGGCATTGCAAAGAATTATCTCTACCCCAATGTTAATAAGTTCCTCAGGAGACAAGGTCTTTACCGTTGCCTGAGTACCTACAGGCATAAAGATAGGAGTATTAACCTCGCCATGAGAGGTAATAAGTTTCCCAATCCTTGCTTTACTATTTTTATCCTTGCAAATTATCTTAAATGGATTAATCATGTATATAAATATACCATAAAAATCTATCAAAGAACACAAAAGGAAGAAAAAAAGACTTGCTCAGAAAATACCTTTTTGATAGAATTTGTCAGTTCTTTTTATGCGCTTAAGTGCGTACTGTGGATAACTTATGGATAACTTTTCTTACATGGCCAAGCATTCCTTTTTTATAAAAAGCCCGCATATTGGCGTCAACAAAACCTTTGTTTTGTTTTTGAGGCTTTCTAACTTCTTGCTATCTAATAAGTTAAGCCATTTAAGTAAAATTATATCTAAAAATAAGCCGTTTGAATTTTTGTGTTTTCAAGGCTTTGTATTTGTGGCGGTTTCTTTATTCGCATATTTGTGGATAACTTGCAGTTAATAAAGGATTAAAGCATGAATCCCGAACTTCTTTGGCATGAGATGGTTAAGTATATTCAAGAAAAATCCACAGGACAAAGTTTTGAAATATGGGTAAAAACAATAAAGCCTGTATCTTTTGCCAAAAACGCGCTTATTTTAGAGGTCCCCAGTGATTTTATTGAAAGCTGGTTAAGGGAAAAATATATGGATTTACTCGTAGAATCTATTGCAAGCGTTACTGGCGAATCTTCTTCTATTAAGTTTAGTACCCCTGAGGTAAAATATGCTCCAAAACAGAAACGAGCTCATAGTATAAAAAGAATTATCTCTGAGGATAGATTGCTTGCTTCCAGTATGGACAGTATGCTCAACCCCAGATACACCTTTGATAGCTTTGTAGTTGGTTCTAGTAATCGTTTTGCACATGCCGCATCCCTTGCCGTGGCACAATCTCCAGCAAAAACTTACAATCCCCTATTTATATATGGGGATGTTGGATTGGGAAAGACGCATTTAATGCAAGCAATTGGCGACTTTGTTATAAATAAAAATATAAAGAAGAAGATTGTGTATATATCCAGCGAGAAGTTTACAAATCAGTTTATAGACGCTATTAGAAATGGGAAAATAAATCAATTTAGAAAGAAATATAGAAAAGCTGATGTCCTTTTAATAGACGATATTCATTTTATAGCTGGTAAGGAAAGCACACAGGAGGAATTCTTTCACACCTTTAATGAACTTCATGATGCTCATAAACAGATAGTTATATCAAGTGATAAACCACCTAAAAATATTCAGGGGCTGGAAAATCGCCTTATCTCAAGATTTGAGGGGGGATTAATTACAGATATTCAACCTCCTGACTTAGAGACTCGCATAGCTATATTACAAAAAAAAGCTGAACACGAGGGACTGTCCATGCCTCATGATGTTGCATACCTTGTTGCAGATAATATAAAAGCAAATATAAGAGAATTAGAAGGCGCATTGGTTAGACTTATCGCATTCGCCTCTCTAACTGGAGAAAAAATTGATATTAACCTTGCTAATACCGCTTTAAAAGATATAATTCATTCTAATAAGAATAGATATATAAATATTGATTTTATCAAACAAAAAACAGTAGAGTATTTTCAAATAAGACTTTCTGACCTTAGTTCTAATAGACGAAGTAGAAATATTGTTCTACCAAGACAGATTGCTATGTACCTGTCAAGGGAATTAACAGACTTATCTCTACCAGAGATCGGTGCATCTTTTGGGGGAAAAGACCATACTACAGTAATGCATGCATGTGTTAAAATAAAAAAGAAGACAGATAGTGATAATAATTTTAGAGAAATAGTAGATAAAATTAAAGAGCTTATAACCTGTTAATAAATTATGTATAAGTGTGGATAATTATTAATAAAAAATTGTATATATTTTTTTTATTGGATAAGTGTAATTTTTGTTAATAAGTTATAAGTGATATATCTTAAATGTTAGTAGTAAGTTAGAGAGTTTTTAACATAATTCACAGTGTTATTACTATTACTATTAGTTATATATATAAGTTAATAAGAATAAAGAGGAGCGTTTAAAATGTTTAAAATAAAATGTTTAAAAAAAGATTTACTTAAAGCTACGCAAATTGTTATTGGTGCAATAACTCTAAAAACAACATTACCTATTCTATCAAATATCTTAATAGAAGCCAAAAAAGACAGTATTTCAATATTTGCTACCGACCTAGAGATAGGGATGAAATATACTTTAAAATGTAATGTAATAAAAGAAGGTATTATTACATTACCTGCAAGACACTTAACTAATATAGTAAAAGAATTACCTGAAGGCGAAATAGATATTATAGAGGAAAAAAATAATATAATTAATATAAAAAGCAATAAGATATTATTTCAAATTAACAGTATTAAAAAAGATGAGTTTCCTAAATTTCCCACATCACCAAAAGAACAAAGCATTAATATAAGCACAAATATTCTTAAGGACATAATGAATAAAACGGCATTTGCTATGTCACATGATGAAGTAAGATATGTTTTAAATGGAGTCTATTTAGAGATAGAAAAAGAGAATAAAAATACTGCTTTATTAAAAGCCGTAGCTACAGATGGAAAAAGGTTAGCACATATCTTTAATAGTGTAAAAGCCCCTAATGATTACACTAGAAAAGCAATAGTCCCATCAAAAACAATAAATGAAATATTGAGAATTATAGATGAGTGGGAAAATATTAAGATTGTAATAGGGGAAAAACAAATCAATTTTGAAACAGATAATATTATAATAACATCTAGGTTAATAGAAGGCCATTTTCCAGATTACAATCAGGTCTTACCAAAAAAATACAAAGAGAGGGTTAAATTAAAAACTAAACAATTTTTTACATCAGTAAAGAGAGTTGCTCTTTTGATAAGCGATAAGACTAGTTATGTAAAATTAAATCTTAAGAAAGACCTCATGGTCTTATCAATAGAAACACCAGAAGTGGGTCAGGCGCAAGAAGAAATAGAAATAGACTACAAGGGAGAAGAGTTAACAATAGCATTTGACCCGAGTTATATAATGGATGTTCTGAAGAATATTGGAGATGATGAGATTTACTTTGATTTTATAGATAGTGAAAATCCGGGAGTTATTAGGCAGGTAAATTTAGACAACTACCTGTGTGTAATAATGCCAATAAAAACATAGTGGTACGATATTCTAAACCTAAACATATAAAGAGTATTGTTGATGATATAATATCTGGAATAAAAGAAAAAGAAAGTAAAAAAAAGAAAGTAAAAATAAGAGAATATATAGCTAAGACTTTGGGGGAGCAAAGCAGGGAGCAAGTAGGGGTGAGCGAATTAAGGAAGGGGAGTTTGTATGTAAATGTTAATAACTCAGCATGGCTTCAGGAATTGAGCTTAATGAAACAGGATTTAATATATAGTATTAATGAAGAATTAAAAGAGACTATTGTGAAAGAGATAAAGATTAAACTCGTTAGAGGGTAAATGCCTGAACGTAGTTTGCGGAATATTTAATAAGGAGAGGAGTTGATGGGTGAGATAAAGAAAGACAGATATGATGCACAAAAAATTCAAGTTTTAGAAGGATTGGAAGCCGTTAGGAAGCGCCCAAGTATGTACATTGGAGATACTGGTTCAAGAGGGCTGCATCATTTAGTGTATGAGGTTGTTGATAATAGCATAGATGAATCACTTGCGGGTTATTGTAAAACAATAGATGTTATTGTCCATGCGGATAACAGCGTTACAGTGATAGACGACGGGCGTGGAATTCCTGTTGATATTCATGCTGAATATAAGAAGCCAGGCGTAGAAGTAGTAATGACAATGCTTCATGCAGGGGGAAAATTTGATCATAAAGCATATCAAGTTTCAGGGGGGCTGCATGGAGTTGGAGTCTCTGTTGTTAATGCCCTTTCAGAATGGTTGCTGGTAGAGGTTAAGAGGGATGGGAAAATATATGAGCAGAAGTTCAAAATCGGCAATCCTGTGAGTTCTTTAGAGATTATAGGGAAAACGAAAAACATAGGAACAAGAGTTACGTTTAAGCCAGATGGGAATATATTTAAAGATATTAACTTTGATTTTGACATATTGTCAAACAGACTAAGAGAGCTTGCTTTTCTAAACAGCGGCATAAAGATAAGCATAATAGATGAGAGGGATGACAAAAAACATATCTTCCAATACGAAGGAGGGCTTGTTTCTTTTGTAAAGTACCTTAATGAAAACAAAATGTCCCTTCACGAAAACCCAATATATTTTTCCAAAGAGAGAGAGAGTGCAAAAGTGGAAGTTGCGATGCAATATAATGATTCATATGTAGAAAATATATTTGCGTTTGCCAATAGCATAAATACTCAAGAGGGAGGAACTCATCTGGCTGGATTCAGGGCTGCTTTAACCAGAGTAGTAAACGACTATGCTCGTAAATCGGGGATTTTAAAAGAGGGAGCTTCTCTCTCTGGCAATGATGTAAGAGAGGGATTAGTGACTGTTATTAGTGTAAAATTGCCTGAGCCACAGTTTGAGGGACAGACAAAAACAAAACTTGGCAATGCAGAGATTAGAGGCATAATGGATTCTGTGGTAAGCGAGGAGGTCAAGAATTTTCTGGAAGAGAATCCTGCGATAGCAAGAAAGATTTTGGAAAAGTCTGTTCTTGCTGCGCAGGCAAGAGATGCTGCGAGAAAAGCAAGAGAGTTAACCCGCAGAAAAGGGGCACTTGATTCTTTGTCGCTTCCAGGTAAACTGGCAGATTGTTCGGAGAAGTCCCCTGCGCTTTGTGAAATATATATAGTTGAGGGGGATTCTGCGGGTGGTTCCGCAAAGCAAGGCAGAGACAGAGTTTTTCAGGCAATATTGCCATTAAAGGGGAAAATCCTAAATGTAGAAAAGGCAAGACTAGATAAGATACTAAATAATAATGAAATAAGAACTCTTATTACAGCTATTGGCACAGGGATTGGAGAGGAAGATTTTGATATAGAAAAAGCAAGATACCATAAAATAATAATTATGACAGATGCCGATGTAGATGGGGCGCATATCAGGACGCTTTTGCTTACCTTCTTTTACAGGCAGATGACAGCATTATTGGAGAAGGGATATATTTATATTGCACAGCCACCATTATACAAAGTTAAAAGAGGAAGGGCAGAACAATACATTAAAAGCGATAGAGCTTTTAACGATTTTATACTCTCTTCAGGCCTCAGGGATGCAAAAGTAACAATTCTCAAGGAGCAAAGAAAGCTTACAGACGCACAACTAGAAGCAGTAGTGCGCGATCTTGCAGAGCTTGAGAGTCTAATGAAGGTGGTTGAACGCAGAGGAATAAGTTTTTCAGATTATCTTAAATTGAGAAATAAGAATACGGATAGTTTGCCGAAATACAGGGTGCGCACAGCTAAGGGATTTCAGTATTTTTACACAGATAAGGAATTAGTCGCTCTAGAGGAGAAGCAGAATGAGACACGAAGGCAGCTTGATATATTTGGGAACGCAGAGTCCGCGACTAATGAGATTACTGAGTTTGCAGAATCCAGGCAGATTGGCGATATATTAAAGAGAACAGAGCAGAAAGGCATAAGCGCGGACACCCTTCTTCCTGAAAGCGGGAAGAAAAAGCCAGTATATAGAATTAGTGTGGTAGATAAAGAGTATGAAATAAATAGCGGTTATGAGATTCTAGGCAGAATAAGGGCATTGGGCAAAAAAGGCTTGGTTATACAGCGTTATAAAGGACTAGGAGAAATGAATCCATCCCAGCTGTGGGAAACAACTATGGATCCCAAAGAGCGTACGCTTTTAAAGGTAGCTATGGAGGATGCTATAGAAGCAGATAGGATATTTACAATATTAATGGGTGATCAGGTGGAGCCGAGGAGAAAGTTTATTCAAGAACATGCATTAGAAGTGAAGAACCTGGATGTGTAGTAATAAGATATAGAGGGATTATGAAAAAGTCTTGGGATGGAAGATTTAAGGGGGCATTGGACCCATTTATCGAAGAGTTCACATGCTCAATAGGTATTGATATAAAGCTGGCAGAATATGATATCCAGGGCAGTATTGCCCACATTAAAATGCTTGGCAAGGCTAATATAATCTCCAAGAGTGATACGCAAAAAATACTTCACGGCTTGGAAGAAATTCTTCAAGAGGTTTCTAATGGAAAGTTTAAATATACTTCTGCAGATGAAGATATACATATGGCAGTTGAGCGCAGACTTGTTGAAAAAACAGGGGAAATCGGCAGCAAGCTCCACACAGCCAGGTCCAGAAATGACCAGATTGTGCTTGACGAAAGGCTATATCTACGTGATGAAATATCGACAATCTCTAAACTTATTAAAAATCTTCAAGTAACAATCATTAGTATGGCCCAGAAGGATATCGATATTATTATTCCAGGGCTCACCCACATGCAGCATGCACAGCCAGTTCTTTTTTCGCATTATTTAATGGCTTACTTCAATATGCTGGATAGGGACAGAGACAGACTCAACGACTGTCTTAAAAGAGTAAATATTATGCCATTGGGTGCAGGTGCGATTGCAGGGACTTCATTCCAAATTGACCGTAAATATGTAGCTAAGCTGTTAGGGTTTCCCAATATCACAGAAAACAGTATAGATACAGTCAGTGACAGGGATTTTATTCTGGAATTTGTATCTTGCTCTGCCATTCTCATGATGCATCTTTCAAGATTGTCTGAAGACATTGTTATCTATTCTTCCAAGGAGTTTGGGTATGTAGACTTGGATGATAGTATTTGTACTGGAAGCAGTATGATGCCTCAAAAGAAGAACCCAGATGTTGCCGAGCTGATAAGAGGTAAAACCTCAAGAGTGTATGGATCGCTTATGGCGCTTCTTGCATTGATGAAAGCATTGCCGCTATCATACAATAGAGACATGCAGGAAGATAAATCTGCTCTGTTTGATGCTGTTGAAACAGTCAAGATATGTCTGAAAGCAGGGGTAAAGCTTTTAAGGAATATAAAACTCAACAAGAAGAGATTAGAGAATGTTTTGACTAAGGATTTTTCATGCGCAACAGAAATAGCTGATTATCTTGTGAAGAAGGGTATGGCTTTCAGAGATGCGCACCGACTAGTTGGCAAGATAGTTAGACACTGCATAGATAACAAAAAATATTTACAGGATCTCACCTATTCAGAATTTAAGACGTTTTCAAATTTGTTTTCCAGAGATATTCTGGATTTCACTTCCCCAAATTCCTCAGTAAAATCCAAGTCCTCTCCTGGCGGAACATGCTTAAAAAATGTAAAAGCTCAGATAGAAAAAGCAAAGAGTTCGCTTAAATGATAAAAGACATAATTTTTGGTACAGTTGGCGGGCTCGGCCTGTTTCTCTATGGCATTCACATAATGAGTGACGCTCTCCAGAAAGCAGCTGGAGATAAGATGAGAAAAATACTGGGCATGATAACAAATAAGGCTTTTTTCGGCTTATTGGCTGGCGCAGGAATTACCAGTATTATTCAGTCAAGTAGTGCAACAACAGTTATGGTGGTGGGCTTTGTTAATGCTGGTCTTATGACTTTAAGACAGTCTCTTGGCGTCATACTTGGGGCAGATATAGGAACAACAATTACTGCTCAAATTATTGCTTTTAAAATAACTCATTATATGCTTCCTGTCATTGGGATAGGCTTTGCATTACATTTTTTCTGCAAGAAGCGCGCGCTAAAACAAATAGGTCTAGCTATATTTGGATTTGGCGTTTTGTTTCTTGGCTTGAGTATTATGACGGATACTGTGCGGCACTTGAGTGACAGTCAGGCAGCAAAAGAAATGCTCATCAATTTTAGCAGGACACCTGTTTTAGGGGTGCTTGCCGGGATGATTCTAACCGTGATTGTTCAGAGCAGCAGCGCAACAGTGGGGCTTACCATGGCGCTTGGTATGGGAGGGCTTATTAATATAAATGCAGCGATTCCATTATTGCTTGGAAGTAATATTGGAACATGCGTAACTGCAATGTTAGCAAGCATTGGGACTAATGTTGGGGCGCGCCGCACAGCTGTGGCTCATCTTGTGTTCAAGATAGTAGGCGTGCTATTACTACTATCTATCTTGCCAATGTATAAGCAATTGATTGTCTACACAGCAGATAATATTGGCAGACAGATTGCCAACGCGCATACGATCTTTAATGTTGGTATCGCTGTATTATTCTTACCATTTACAGAACTTTATGCCAGACTATTAGAGAAAATTGTTCCAGGCAGGGATAGCTCTCTTGATTATGCCCCAAAGTTTCTGGAGCCGCACCTATTAAACACTCCATCCATAGCAATAGAACAGGCACGTAAAGAGCTTGTAAGGATGACTGAAATGGTTAAGGCAATGGTTGATAAAGCAATGGACGGATTCTTCAAAAAAGATATAGATATGATGCATGCTGCAATAAAAAAAGAAGATGCTGTTGATAATCTCCAAAGCTCAATAACTCATTACCTTGTCGAGCTTTCTGAGAAGAGCTTGAGTTCGGAGATGGCGGAGAAGATACCTGCGTTACTTCATTCAGTTAATGATATAGAGCGCGTAGGGGATATCTCTGAAAACCTTGTAGAACTTGGAGAAAGAGCGATTGAGAAAAAACTTCCGTTTAGCGATAAAGCAATTAAGGAATTAAGAGAGATGTATTCGCAAGTTACAGCAATGCTGGGGGATACAATCAGGGCGCTAGAGTTAAACGATGTTGCAATTGCCCGTAAGGTCTGGGGCAGGGAAAAAAGGATAAATGAATTAACGGAGACATTTGGGAATAATCATACATCCAGATTGAGAAATAGGGCATGCAATATAGTTTCGGGAATTGTCTTTCTTGATCTTCTGAGCAACTTTGAAAAGATAGGCGATCATCTGAATAATGTTGCAGACGCTGTTATTGGCGGGCTTCAGTGGGATAGAGTCACCTCTACTAGATGACTTTAGGCACCCTAAAAAAATTGTCTTTTTTATCAGGTGCATTTTGAAGGGCATTGTCAACGGGGAGAGAAGGTTTTACAATGTCTTCTCTGAACACATTCCGCATTTCTACCACATGAGAAGTAGGTTTTATATGAGTCGTATCAAGCTGGTTAAGCTTGTCCATATATCCTAGGATTTTATTTAGCTGTTCAGCATGGGCTTCCTTTTCTGTTTCCGATAATTTCAATCTTGCAAGCCTTGCTACATATTCAACATCTTTTTTTAATATCTTTGACATAATTTATTTCCCCTCATCGCTTTCAAGCTCTGTATTCCAATATGCTACATCAATAAAATGCTTCCATGTTTCATGGCACATAGTTTTTATGTTAAAGTGCATAAGATATTGCCAGCTAGGTTCTTTTGGAGCCTGAGTCAGTTTCATTCCAGCCTGTTGAGGGGTTCTTCCTCCTTTGCGAAGATTGCAATTCACGCAGGAACAAACTACATTTGTCCACACGCTTTTTCCCCCAAGCACCTTGGGAATTATATGGTCTATATTGAGTTCTGTGATATCAAATTTGCGCCCACAATACTGACATACATTTTTATCCCTTTGGTAAATATTTTTTCTATTAAATTTTATAGATGAACGAGGTAGTTTATCGTAGAGTGACAGAAGTATGATTTTTGGAATTCTTATTGTAAAGGAAATTGTGCGTACAACCTTCTCATGCTTTTCAAAAGCGGCTGAAAGACCTTTCCAATCTTCGAAATTAAAAGAATTAAACTTACCCTCTTCAACATCAATTACCTGAGCTTGGCCTGTATAAAGCAAGGAAAAAGCTCTTCTTGCTGTACATATATTTACAGCCTGCCACAATCTATTTAATACCAGTACGTTTGCATCTAACATCTTTTATGCCCGTATATTTTCAAGTTATTATACCTTAAAAAAGCGAAATTAATAATTGTTTTATTGCTGCTATTTTATGTTTAATTTAAAATTCAATCTATAATATATGCTAAAATGAGCTATTTAGTCAATAAGGGGGAGGGGAAAAAAATTGACAAATACATAGAAAAAGTATTAAAATTAATTAGTATGGCAGATACAGGATTAAAGTTAGAGATGAAGTTCAAAGCATATGGCTTATCAGATCTGGGCAGGGTGCGCAAGCTGAATGAGGATAGCTTTCTAGTTAGTGATGATCTGAAGCTTTATCTTGTAGCTGATGGCATGGGTGGGCATGCAGCAGGTGATGTAGCAAGTCACAAATCTATTGAATTAATAAAGGCCTTTATTGCGCGCGCAGCCAAAGACAATGATATTACCTGGCCATTTGAGATGAACCCAGAACTAGCGCCAGAGGCTAATAAGCTCATTGCAGCAGTACAGATCGCTAACAAAGAAATATATAGAATGTCATCCACTAATCCCGAACTTAAAGGAATGGGGACAACTGTAGCCGGGTTATTCATTGCTGAGGCAAAAGGGTATATTGCGCATGTAGGCGACAGCAGAGTGTATCTAATGAGAAATGGAAGGCTGAAGCAGATTACAGATGACCATTCATGGGTTAATGAGCAGCTTAAAGAGAAAGTAATAACAAAAGAGGAAGCTAAGCAGCATCGCTGGAAGAATGTTATTACACGAGCTCTGGGTAGTGAGAAAGAAGTTAAAGTAGATCTCCATGAAGAGGATATTGTTTCTAGGGATGTTTTTCTCATATGCTCTGATGGGCTGAGTGGCATGCTGGAAAGGAAGACAATGGAGGATATTATAAAAAAATACATAGATAACCTTTCAGAAGCAGCAGAAAAAATGATAGGCTATGCTAATAAAGCTGGAGGGGTTGATAACATTACAGCTATTTTGGTAGAAGCTTATAGGTAGCAATTAATGTTTGTGCAGAGTTTAAAAAACTTGTTTTTGGAGGAAAAAGGGCAGGCAATGACAGAGTATGTTCTTGTAACAGTAATAGGAGTTCTTTGTCTGGCGGGTTGTTTTACGATGTTCCAAAAGGCTCTAAAAGCTTATTACAATAGAATCGCAAGTCTTATTAGTTTACCTATTCCATAAATGAATGAAAGGGGGTGACAAAATGAAGAAGCTTAAAAACTTAATGAAAGGGATTATATTCGGAGAAGAAGGCCAGGGCATGACAGAATATATTCTGATAGTGGTGTTAATAGCCATTGCCGCTATAGTGGCGTTTCAGTACTTTAGAGGCAAGTTAACTAAAAAAGTTACAGACGCGGCTGATACTTTAGAAGGGGCCCAATAATTAACTTGATGGCATTTTCTTCAGACATATTACTAATATTGCTTTTGGTAATATCGCTGACGACGGACTTGATTGCACACAAGATATATAATTGTGTGACTTTTCCTGCTGTGGCAGTAGGGTTGTTGATTAGTGTTTTAAATCATGGTCTTGGCGGGTTGGCTAGCAGTATGCTAGGGCTTGGTATTGGGTTTTGTGTTTTTGCCATAGTATTTGCTTTTGGCGGAGTAGGAGGAGGTGACGTTAAGTTAATGGCTGCTGTTGGAGCTATTAGAGGGTATCCGTTTATCTTAAATGCATGTTTTTACGGGATACTGACAGGTGGAATACTGGCAATAGCGGTAATGATATGGAAAGGGACGTTCTGGAGAGGGCTGAAGAATATTTTCCGTCTTATTTTTAGCTTTGTTATACCTAAACTAAAAATAGAAGCTTTAAAGTTGTCTGACAGCGAAAAGATACCTTATGGAGTGGCTCTGAGTGTGGGGGTATTTATTGCATGGGTTTTAAAATGAAGAAACGCTTCAGGAGGGGGCAGTCAATGGTTGAGTTTGTCATTGTTATGCCTGTTTTGATTCTTTTTGTAATGGCTATTATGCAGCTTGCTTTGATAGCAACTGCCAATATAGTGACTAATTATGCTGCATTTTCGGCAGCGCGTTCGTATTCTGTGCATCAGGATGCGGACAAAGCAAAGCTTGCTGCCAGCCTTGCACTGATACCTATTTCCAGCCAATCTTCGGGAAGGGTTCTGAATTCGGCAGTTTCTGAAATTCTTGAAAAAGTTCCCATCCCAGAATGGGCAAATGACCTGATAGCAGCAGGCCGCAGGTATTTATATGCAAAAGACAATACTTCAGTCAGCCAATCGGGTAATACCACTACTGTTAGATATAACTTTCAGCTGGATATGCCCATGGTGGGCAGGATAATTGGTATTCAGGATGGTAATAGATATTATCTTCCCATTACCCAAACCTGTAACATAAATGTAGAGGACTAGAATGAGACTGATTAACTCCAGTCGCGGACAAGCAGCAGCAGAGGCAATAATTGTCCTGCCGATTTTTATACTTATTATGATGATTACCGTTCATTTTGGCAAAGTCATGGTAGCTCAATCCAAGGTCTATATATCAGCCAGGGAAGGAGCCTTAAAGGAAACTAGAGAAGGAGGGACGGGAACCAGCGCTGTATTCTTCGGTCAAGGGAATGTCAATACCAGCTTTAATCTATTAGGCGAAGCTGGTCTTCCTGATTTAGGCTTTATCCCGGGAGCTAATTACCTTGCAAGTTTTCTTTCGTGGGTAATGGTAGCAGGAAGTGCTAGAATGGATGTAACCTATACTGTACCAACAGGCCCTTATTTATCAGCTATATTTGGTGGTGGAACTACAGTGAAGGGTAGCTGTCGTTTTCTAGGATTCTGTTTCTCCAGAGATGAAATAATCAAGTGGATAAAACAGTGTCTAGGGAAAATAGCGAGCTTATTGTGATGTTTATTCGAATTCATAATCTCAGGAAGGATAATGGCGGACAGGCTGCTGTTTTTGCAGCACTGATGCTTCTTGTGCTGGTTATGTTCATAATGCTGGTTGTGGACGTGGGCCAGCTGGTAAGCTGGCGCATCAGAATGCAGAATGCAACTGATTCTGCTGCTATGGCAGGCGCAGTATGGCAGGCAAGAGGACTTAATGTAATAGCAATGCTCAATATTCTATGGGTTCCCGCATTTATTATCGACCTTATTAAACTTTGGTTCACAGGAGATGTGAATTTTACTATTACCAATCTTGTTCAAACCATTCAGGATGTTATGAAATATGCAGTTCCTGTTGTTGCGATTACTCAGGTGGTTACATACGGCAGAGCTAATAAAGCTGATATAGCTGTTCCTTTGCCAACTGCTTTGGCAGAGCGTCTCGTAAATATAAGCAGCGCCAGTGATATCAAAGGAATTTATGATGACGGCAAAAGCTTTTACGATGATATAAAAGGGGGGAATTTTGGCTTAAGTTCTCTCACCTCCTTGATCCCATGCTGGTTAAATGTAGACAGGGCTAAATATTTTCTTTGCGCCAGTGGTTGGTTGGGATTTATGACAGGAGGAGAGGACGTCTATACCTTTTCTCTTGCTTACAAGGGTTCTCAACCAGTTCTGATAGGCGGCTCTCTTCTTGGCATTAATATCCCGTCTATTTATACTACAGCAAAGGCTGTTCCATACGGAGGCTGTCTTGGAGGCGGATTACCCAGCGTCTCAGAAGCGGCTGACCTTGTCTTCTCCTCTGTAAAAAGATTAGTAGACGGCATACTAAAAGTGTTTAACATTAAGAATGAAGGTAAGACAGAAGAAGGCCTAAAAGGCAAGCTTACTTTTAATGTGCTTCCTGACCCAAATTACAAGGCAAAATTTGACAAAACAGGTTTTGAAAGGATACTGATGGTGCATTAAATGATAAAACAAATAACAAAAATCACAGGGAAGGTTCTTCTAATAGCTGTTTTGACTATTGCTTTGAGTTGTTACGGTTTAATAAAGGGCGGTCGACAAGATAAGGTTTTTGGGCTTATTTATGAACTGCAGGATAAGATTAACCAAAAACGTTTCAATCTTCCGGATATGATGAGGAGTATGTCGGGCAAGTCTTATCGTGTGAAGATTAACTCTAAGCCCGCTTTAATTGGCATATACCATTCTCCTTCATCTACTCAAGCACTAGTGAAGCACTTTTCAAGTGATTTAAAAACAAGAAATTTTGATCTTCATTGCAGGAAGAATATAGGCGGCAGTGAGTTTATTATGGCTAAAAAATTGAAATCGCCAAGTCTTGGCATAGCTGTCTTGCCCATGAGAAATACCAATGCTTCTGGAAGCATGATTTTTTGTTTAAGTTTTGAGGAATGGGAAGGATCGAATGTTGGGAATGATTTTATCAGGGACATACCTATTTACCCACTGAATTCTGATGCGCTCAGTTTTGAGCTTGGAGTTAGAGGAGTAAATTATAAAGTGCTAATGTATAAAAGTCTTGCTTCCTCAACCACACAGAAGTTCTTTTATAAAAGTCGGCTAAAAATGAATGGGTGGAAGCTGGATGATAGCGGCGATTTACTCAGCGCTCAGAAAAAGGATAATAAATGTATGATTGTTTTTCCAGATGAAAAGAGTGACAAAACGAATAACTATGCTACAATAATTAAAATAAGTTAAAAAGAAAGGGGGAGATATGCAGAATAAAGCTTCATTGATAATGGGAGTTGTATTAGGCCTTCTAGCAATAGTCCTGGTGCATTTTTACATTCAAGGTGTTACAAGGCCAATTTTTAAAGGAAAGGAGATGGTAAGCGTTCTTGTAGCAGCAAAGAATATAAAGGCAAGAGAGAAAATTTCTAAAGGAATGATAAAAGTTTCGCAGGTGCCTCGTAAGTTTAAGGATCCCAATGCATTGACTCCGGATGATATTGAGATAATACAAGGGCAGAAGACGTTATTTTTACTAAAAAAAGGACAGCAGTTAACATGGCTCTGTCTTGGGATGGAGAAGATGGAAGGATTATCTCCGATAATAAGGCAGAAAGAGAGAGCAGTAACCATTTCTGTAGATGAAGTAACAGGGGTAGGTGGACATATCCAGCCGAATGATCATGTAGATATTGCCGCAAATTTTACAGTGGAAGGAGAAAGAGCAGGAATAACAACTCTCACTCTTCTTCAGAATGTAACTGTTCTGGCTGTAGGGCTGGAAGTAGGACGCAAAAGAGTGGATATAGAGGAAACGCACTCTACGTCAGCAATGCTAAGGAGAGGATATAATACTGTAACTCTTTCTTTAACACCCCCGGAAGCAGAAATGATTATTTTTGCTCAAGCAAGAGGAAAAATGACACTTGTTCTGCGCAATCCGGAAGATTTGGAGGTGATACCGGACATGCCGAAAATCACAATGAGTTCTATTTTACAGCTGGAGCAGGTTAAAAAGCTTACTATCCAGCGGCAGGACAGGATCAAGGTGGAAGTAATTAAGGGCGGAAAGAAAACAATTGAGCAATTTAAGTAGAAATTCTAATAACAAAAACAAGGAGGGAGAAAAATGAATGCTAGACAAAAAAAGACAGGATGGGTCGCATTGTGCACAACGGCGATCTGTGTGCTATTTGTGGGAGGCGTTGTCTACGGACAGAAGGCAATTACTGTTCCGGTTGGGCAGCAGCAGGTAGTGGACGTGAAGAAATTGGCTCGTGTTTCAGTTGGGGATGACAAGGTCGCTAATGTGCAGGTAGTTGCCAACGGGGAGCAGATAATTATCACAGGCATGAAGGTGGGAACCACGGATCTTATCACATGGAACAGTAAAGGAAAGAAAATTACACGCGCTATCTATGTTATTTCTAGGGATCCAAGGCAATTTGCTACAGAGATTCGTGAGTTATTGGGCGATGTAGAAGGCATAAAGGTTAAGGTGGTTGGAGGCAAGGTGCTTCTGGATGGAGCTGTTTTAACTGCTTCTGATAAACAAAGGGTAGAAAAGGTTGCTAAGGCATACCCTGAGGTAATAAATCTGGTGAAGATACGTACAGGGATTCACAATGAAATTCTGGCAGAGGAGATTAAAAAGAATATTGGCATCCCAAATGTGAATGTTAAGATCATTGGAAACAGGGTTCTTCTGAGAGGTTTTGTAGTGGGAGAAGAAGAATCCAAGGAGGTTGAAAAAATAGCAGGTGCATTTGCTGAAAACGTTATCAATCTTCTAAAAGTAAAAAAGGTTATGATAGAAGTAGATGTAAAATTTGCAGAAATAAACGCAGCAGCAGGAAAGGATATGGGAATGAACCTGCTTGGAGGCACATTATCTGGCGGAGCAGGTCTTGCAAGTACAGGAGGAGCCGGACCCAGCTGGAATATAGGATACAACCTTACCAAGGCGTTAAATTTCACGCATTCCAAGGGTAATGCAACTATAAGGAAGTCTTTGCATCAGTCTACATTAAGTGGTGGGGAAGCTGTTTTTGAACATGGAGGCGAAATTGGATATAAAGTAGCAGGAAGCGGCTCTGCAGATGTTAAATGGAAGAAGTATGGAATGTTGCTTAAGGTTAAACCGGAGGTAGACAGTTTTGGAGAGGTAACTATGCATGTCAATTTGGAGGTTAGTCAGATTGATCCTACGGTTGAGGATAGAACAGGACTTAAGGTTTATCGTTCTGAGTCTGATGTAGTTATCAAACCGGGTCAGTCAGTGGTTCTTTCAGGAGTTACAGATGTGCTCACTTCGGATTTCAAAAAGTACACTCCTGGGATAGGACAAATACCAGTATTGGGACTGCTCTTTTCCAAAAAGCAGGCAGCAAAAGAGAAGAAACAGATTATAGTTCTGCTAACGCCCACTACTCCGACTTTTATCCCTGCTCAAAAAACAGGAAAGGCTATGCACTTATTGCAGGGAGAATAGTGAATGCGAATAATTATTAAAGAAGCTTCAGGTAAGGAAAGAATTTTTGAGCTGGAGCAGGAAACTGCAACCATTGGCAGGGAAAAAGACTGTGATCTGATGATTTCCGATCCAAGGGCTTCAAGGCATCACGCCAGTCTCAGATTAGAGGGGAATCAGGTATATATCAAAGATTTGGGCAGCGGCAATGGCACATATCTTAATGGGAAAAAAATAGCTAAGGAAGAGCTTTGGTCGCTGAGAGCAGAAGCCAAAATAGGTCACCTGAGCATGGTTTTAGAAGATGCAGAGATTTCGGAGGGTGGCTTGCAGGAAGATAAGAAAGACAAAGATGAAAATGAAAAGACAGAAGTAAGGCAAGTCCACGTACCACCGTCTGTATCCAGTGTATCCAATTCTTCTGATAAACCAGCTTCTAATGAGAAGGTTAATCAGCTTTCTGATGTAAGAATCAAAATTCATAAGCAGCTCATTCAGCGTATTGACTTAAAGAGTCTGACTTTTGAAAAGGGAAAGGAGCAGGAAGTCAGAAATCGTACTGAAAAAGCCGTCAGGGGGATAATTAAGGAAATGGCTGGCTCTATTCCTAAGTGGGTGGATATAGAGGATTTGGTAAAAGAGGTACTGAATGAAGCGCTGGGTTTAGGGCCACTGGAGGATCTGTTAAGTGATGATGATGTAACAGAAATAATGGTTAACAGAAAAAATCAGATTTATATTGAAAAGAAAGGCAAACTTCAGCTCTGCGAGAAGACCTTTTCTAGCGATGAACAGGTTATGGCTGTAATAGAGAGAATAGTAGGGCCTATTGGCAGAAGAATAGATGAAAGCATGCCTCTGGTGGATGCAAGATTAAAGGACGGTTCCAGAGTAAATGCGATTATTCCTCCTCTGGCTCTAAAAGGACCAAGCATAACTATCCGAAAGTTCTCCAAAACTCCCTTTACTATAGCTGATTTGATTGGTTTTGGAACGTTAAATAAAGATATTGCAGAGTTCCTTGAGATATGTGTACTTTCACGCAAGAACATTGTTATATCAGGAGGAACAGGATCAGGGAAAACAACACTTCTTAACGTAGTATCTTCCTTTATCCCTCAAGGCGAAAGAATAGTAACTATTGAAGATGCTGCAGAGCTTAAGCTGCCGCAGGAGCATGTTGTTTCTCTGGAAGCCCGGCCTCCAAATATTGAAGGTAAAGGAGCTATTGCCATCAGAGATCTGGTAAAGAATGCTCTTCGTATGCGTCCTGATAGGATAGTAATAGGAGAATGTAGAGGAGGAGAAGCTCTGGACATGCTTCAGGCCATGAACACAGGCCATGACGGGTCACTTACTACTGCTCATGCCAACTCTCCCCGTGATGTTCTTTCACGTCTGGAAACTATGGTTTTGATGTCAGGCATGGATCTGCCTGTAAGAGCTATCAGAGAGCAGGTGTCCTCAGCGGTTAATATAATAGTTCAGGAGTCTCGTTTGAGTGACGGAAGCCGCAGAATTGTTGCTGTGACTGAAGTTACAGGCATGGAAGGAGAAGTAATTACTCTACAGGATATTTTTGTTTTTAAACAAACAGGAATTGGTCAGGATGGTAAAGTGCAGGGGGCTTTTACAGCTACCGGCAATATTCCAAGTTTTGTTTCTCAGCTAGAAGCAAAGGGAATGCGTCTGGATATGAAGATATTTGACGAAAAGAGGGCTGAAAAATAATGCAGATAGTTGAGCTATTAATACTCGGACTTACATTTTTAGCAGTGTTCATGCTGGCGCAGGCAGGTTATCGGGTTTTTAAGAAGGGAGTTAAGCAGTATGAGAAGAAAGTAGCTTCAGGCACTGAAAAAGAGCTGGATGAGATGTTTGTTTTTGTTTCAGCAGAGAAGATTGCTTATTTTAGTATTCTGGGTGTTCTGGTTATGGCAATGATGGGGTACCTGCTCAGCCATAGTTTGCTAATATGCCTAGCGTTTGGAGCCATTGGATTCTCTCTGCCAAGAATTTATCTCAGACAGTTAAAGAAGAATCGCAAGAAAAAGTTTGATGCCCAGTTAACAGAGGCCTTAACAACGGTGTCAAATTCTCTTAAGGCAGGTTTAAGTTTGCAGCAAGCACTGGATTTTTTAGTTAAAGAATCTGAGCCTCCCCTGTCTCAGGAATTTAGTCTGGTTATCCGGTCTACTAAGTTAGGGGTTTCAATGGAAGAAGCGTTGGAAAGATTAGGAAAGAGAATGCCAAGTGAACAGATGGAATTGGTTGTTACCTCAATTAATATCTCCAGGCAATTAGGAGGCAATCTTTCTGAGATATTTGACAGAATTGCAAATACCATAAGGGAGAGAGATAAAATGCATGGCAAGATTGGTGCGCTCACATCTCAGGGCAAGATGCAGGGATTGGTAGTAGGCTTGCTTCCTATAGGGCTTGGCATAATAATGTATTTTTTAGACCCTGCAACGATGAAGATAATGTTTACCTCTGCTATCGGCTGGGCATTTCTTGCAACAGTTATCTTTCTTGAGCTAATAGGCGGATTCCTAATTTATAAGATTGTTAATATTGATGTGTAAAAATGTTTAATATATTAGTTTTAATAATAATTTACAGCTTTTTCTTTGCAGCTTTCTATTTAATAGGCGCAGGCATACTATCGTTATTCGAGAAGAAGGAAGATGAGTCCATAGATCTGGATATGTTGGGTCAGCTGGAGAAAAAAAGAGAAGGGATTATGAAGCGTTATCCATTGTATCGCTTCTTAATGCCATGGGTCAGAAAAGTAGCGAAGTTGCACGAGCGGTTTGGGCTTAAAGAATATCAGGATAATATCACGCGAAAACTAGTTTCAGCTGGAAATCCAGGAGCTATAAGCGCTCTGGAGTTTTTGGCTATAAAAGAATTACTATTAATATTTGCGCCAATCGTTGGGCTTTTTGTACTTAAGATGCTGTCTATTGAAGCCGCATGGTATTACATTGTCTTTTTCATGCTCGCTTATTTCTATCCTGATCAATGGTTGAAGGATCAGATTAAGAAAAGGCATAAAGGGATCTGGAGAGGACTTCCTTACAGCCTGGACTTGATAACTCTTTCAGTAGAGGCGGGATTGGATTTTTCAGCAGCTATTAATAAAGTGGTTGATAAGATGAAGGCAGGCCCCCTTGTAGAGGAGCTTTTTCACATGCAGCAGCAGATTAAGCTTGGTTCAACAAGGCGCGATGCTTTAAAAGCAATGGCAGACAGAGTTAATATGCCGGATCTTTCTGCTATTTGCACATCGCTTATACAGGCAGACCAACTGGGAACAAGTCTTGGGCCTATACTCAGAGTCTTATCTGATCAGATGCGGACTAAGAGAATGCAGATAGCAGAGAAAACAGCAATGCAGGCGCCTGTAAAGATGCTGCTGCCTCTTGTAGGATTCATCTTCCCGGCAGTTTTCGTAATGCTTTTTGGGCCTATTATTATAAAGCTTTTGCAGGGTGGATTTTAGAAGGACAACTATAGTGGTCAGTTTTAGCAATAATCAGATTTTAGGACAAGATGTGGTTGTTGCAGATACATGGCAAATGAGAACCAAGGGGCTGATTGGACGTAGCAAACTTGGTTCTGGAGAAGGATTGCTAATTAAAAACTGTAAAGCCATACATACATGGTTTATGAGGTTTCCGATTGATGTGGTTTTTACGGATAAGAATTATTGCGTTGTGAAGACTATATCTCAGTTAAAACCGTTTCGGCTGGCTTTTGGAGGAAGAAGCGCACAGCATGTGCTGGAACTTTCCGCTGATGCTATTAATAGTGCGCAGGTTCGTATAGGAGATGTGCTTAATGCCAAAATATAAAATTTCTCTAACGAATGGGTTGAAGGCAGGAGAACATTTTGAGTTTGATGATGAACCCTGTACTATCGGAAGAATAGAGGATAATGATATTGTATTGGAAGGGAATGATACGGTCTCTCGTCATCATTCCAAGATAGTTTTAGAAGATGATAAACTGATATTAGTTGACTTGGAGAGCAAGAATGGCACAAAGGTAAATGACAGGAAAGTATCGCGCCATGAATTAAAAAGTCATGATAGAATTGAAGTTGGAGGAGTAGGGCTCGCTTTTGAAGTAATCCCTGAGCAGGTTAATTCATCAGGAGAGACCAGTGCAACAATAGTCGGGGAGGAGATTCCTGAACAGGACGAAAAAACCGAGTATTTTGCTATTAAACCTAAGCCAGTTCCTGAGAAAAAGAAGGAACCTGAAAAGAAAATCCCTGTCGCAAGAAAAGCGCCAGCAGAATCTAGTATCTCCCAAAAAGCTCAAGAGTCCAAAGAAAAAATCCTCGCCAGCATAAAGACTCCAACTCGTGATAGAAAAAACATTGCAAAGATTATACTCATAGCAGCTGTAATATTTGGTCTAATTTATGTGCTTTTGCCAAAGCATAAGCCTATCGAAAAAAGTCAGGAGGAGCTAAGTACTGAAAAACCACGGATAGCAGAAAGAATTGATAGAGGAACCAGTAAAACTGTTGGGAACCTGAGAGATAAAGCAAAAGAGGCTTTTAAATACGGAGAAGCTCTTTATAATGAGCGCATGATAAGTTATGAAAATACCTATAAGGCAATTAAAGCATATCAAAAGTCTCTGGCTTATCAGAGACATCTGGATCCAAAACCGGATTATTTTCATCAGACTCTCCTGAATCTAAAGGGAGCTAAGGATTACTTAGACAAGGAATACCGCATTCATAGGTTTGAAGCTGAAAAGGCTATCCGTGTGAGAGATTGGAAACAGGTTAAAAAAGAGCTAAAAACATGTATGGTTTTGGTATCTGATAGAAAAGAAGAGAGATATAAAAAAGCGCTGAAACGTCTAAAACAGGTGGAGAAGCATTTAGACGCACAATCAGCAGAGGGCAAGAGATGAAAAAGATTATCATTAAAAAGGAAGGGAAAATAATTCAAGAGTGGTCTTTTGAAGACGGAGCATATCTCATTGGAAGAAAGGAAGAAAATCGCATAGTTCTTCCTGACAAGAGTGTTTCAAGACAACATGCCCAATTAGAAATTAAGGCAGAGAATGTGACTATTCAGGATTTAGGCTCTGCTAATGGAGTGTTTAAAAATGGGAAACAAATAGAAAAAGAGACCATTAAAGAAGGAGATATTGTTCAGATCGGGAAATATAGTTTGGAACTAAAAGGGGACGACGATGAGAAAACCAGAATGGTGCCGAGGTCTTATACATCTCCGAAATACAGACTGATGTTAATGGAAGGGGGAAAAGCTAAAGAAGAGTATCCACTGGACGAAAATGAATTAACTATTGGCAGGGCAGAGGAGAATAAAATAGTTCTTAAAAATGAGACAGTATCCCGGAGGCATGTCATAGTTAAGAAGGAGAATAATCAGTATAAAATAACAGATCTTGGCAGCAGCAATGGCACTTTTGTTAATAATAAGAAGATCAAAGAAAAAGCCCTCTCTAAGGGCGATGAAATTAAAATTGGGAAATTTGTTCTAAAGTTTCTACCAGATGGCCCAGGTCCAGAACCAGGTCTGTTCGCAATGGCATTGCCATATCAAAAAAAACTTGTTGAGGCATGGAATAAACCGTCTGTAAGATTAGGGATAATTGGGTTTGTCGCCATATTGGCTATTATATTGATCATGAGCCTTATTCCAACTCGTTCTCCGGAAAAGAGGCGTACAATTAAGGTGTCAGATAAGCAGGTTACTGTTGCAAATCTCATCAAACAGGGTAAAAAATTACATGAAGCAGGCAAAAAAACCAAAGCGCTTGAAGTCTTTAACAAAGTTTTGCAGATGGATCCGGATAATCTTGATGCGCAGATTTATGTGGAAAAATCAAGAGGAGATGAAGCGATTGCTCAGTATCTTGCACGAGGTCTTGAACTTTATCAAAAAGCCAAATGGGAAAATGCTCTCCGCCAGTTTGAAAGAGTATTGAGCCTGGATCCTGAGAGTAGCAGAGGAATAGAATATTTTAACAAGACCAAGAAAGAAATCCATGTTCAAGAAGCTCTTAAACTGGCAGATGAGTATATCATTGCTGAGGAACTCCATAAAGCGCAAACAGAGTTAAATAATGCGCTTGATTTAAAACCCGGGGATGCTCATATAAAGAAAAAACTGGATCTTGTTGAACATAAATTGCAGTCTCTCAAACACTTTGAAAAAGGAAAGAAGTATTTTGAGAAAGCGAATTATGCGAATGCCTTATCAGAACTAAGAAAAGTATCCCCGCAATCTAAATATACGAATGAAGCCAAAAGATTAATAGCTCAAATTGGGGATTTGCAAAAAGCAGAGGAGTTTTTTACCCAGGCAAAGAAGTTCTATAAAAAAGGAAACGCCACTAAAGCTATTGAATTAGTGCAAAAAGCATTAGAAATAAATGGAGATTATGCAGAGGCACGGGAGTTTCTGCATAAAGTAAAGAATGTTATTCAGGCATTCGACAAGGGCATGTCCTTTTCTGCCAGTCAGCAGCTTATGAAAGCTGTTGATGAGTGGCGACAGGTGCTTTCTCTGGAACAGGGCAGAGATAATTTCTATCATGCGGAGGCTGTCCAGTATATTAAAACGGTGAGGCCTTATCTAATAAAAACACTTCATCAGCATATGGAGAAAGGCAGGAATTTTGTTCAGGAGGAAAAATTTAAGGCAGCTCTTTTGGAATTTCAGTTTGTCCTAACAGTAGAACCTGATCATAAAGAAGCTCTGGAGAACATTAACGAGCTTCAGGTTCATATAAAGGAGAAAGCCAGAGAATTATACATTCAGGGATACACTCTTAAGGATATTAATATCAAGAGAGCTGTAGAAAAGTGGAAGCAGGTACTGGAGATTGCGTCTCTGGATGATGAGTATTACATAAAAGCTAAAAAACAAATTAAAAAGCATAGATAAGCATCCATGTCAAAAGAAAACTTAATCGGCAAAACTATAGGCAGATATAAAATTATTAAAAAGATTGGGGAAGGCGGTATGGGGATTGTGTATAAGGGAATTCAGATTTCTCTTAATCGTCCCGTAGCTATAAAGATACTGCCTCAATCAATGGTCTCAGATACTGAATTTGTAAAGAGGTTTAAGCAGGAGGCTTTATCTGTAGCAAAGCTGAATCACCGTAATATTATACAGGTATATGATACTGAGCAGTTGGAGGGCAATTATTTTATTATTATGGAGTACATTGAAGGCGAGACACTGGATGAGTTACTAAAGAGAAAGAAAGCACTTCCACTGGATTTTACTTTAGAAATCTTGCAGCAGGTTGGAATGGCTCTTTCCTACGCTCATAAGCATGGAGTTGTTCACCGTGATGTTAAGCCCGGCAATATCATGATTGCAGCGGACGGCAGTGTAAAGGTAATGGATTTTGGTATTGCCAAGGTGCAGGATTCAAGCGTTAAAACCAAAACAGGGATGAGTATAGGAACGCCGGAATACATGTCCCCTGAGCAGGTAAAGGGCACAGGGGTTGATTCCAAATCTGATATGTATGCTTTTGGGGTTCTCTCATACCGCATGTTAGCCGGAGAACTTCCTTTTAAAGGCAAGGATCCGTTTGCCACTGCCTATAAACACTTGCATGAGGATATTCCCAGCCCACGCGCTAAAAATCCAAAGATATCTCCTGAAACAGAAGAAATGGTATTAAAGTGCATGAAGAAAGATAAGGATCAGCGTTATCAGGATATGAATGATATTATTCACCTGCTTAAAAAGCTTCTTCGTCACTCTACTCCAGCTGATGGGAAGACAATGGCTATTCCCGAAGATGCAGGTGCTACGGTTATGGCAAAGAATATTATTAAGAAAGCAAAAATGCCTATCAAGGTTATTGTTCCAGCAGTTTTGTTACTGGTTGTAATTATTGGCATTTACATAATTCCTTCTCCGCATGTTGTTGAAAAGCCTACTATTGATAAAGAAAAAACAGCAGAAGAGAAACCAGGGAAAATAATTGCTAAAGACATAGAACAGCAGAAACTTGTCATTGCTAAAGAAAAGGCAAAAGCAAAAGTCTCAGAACCTGAAGAGGTTACTAAAGCGTCGCATCTTGTAGAAGTAAAAAAGAAAAATGAAGAAAAGATAAAGGCAAACCTTATCAGGGGGAAAATATGTTTCAACTTAGGCGCGCAGGATCCCAGTGAATATGAGACAGCTATAGCATATTTTGAAAGTGTTATAAAACTTGATCCTGAAAACATAGAAGCCAGAGAATATAGACGTCTTGCGAGGAAAGCAATTGTTAAAGTGGAAGAAATAAAAAAACGAGGAAAAGAGTCTGATGAAGCACTTAAGCGGATAAAAGAAAAAGAGAAAGATTATTACTCCAGGTGGAAACAATATCAGAAATAATAAAAATATAGGTGATTATTTATGTCAAAAGAAAACTTAATCGGCAAAACCGTAGGTAAGTATAAGATTGTAGAAAAGATTGGGGAAGGCGGTATGGGGATTGTGTATAAGGGAATTCAGATTTCTCTTAAGCGTCCCGTAGCTATGAAGATGTTGCCTCAAAATCTAGCCTTAGATAAGGATTTTGTAACAAGGTTCAAGCAGGAGGCTTTGTCTGTGGCAAAGCTGAATCACCGTAATATTATACAGGTATATGATACTGAACAGCTGGAAGGTAATTATTTTATTATTATGGAGTACATTGAAGGCGAGACACTGGATGAGTTGCTAAAGAGAAAGAAAGCGCTTCCATTGGATTTTACTTTAGAAATCTTGCAGCAGGTTGGAATGGCTCTTTCATACGCTCATAAGCATGGAGTTGTTCACCGCGATGTTAAGCCCGGCAATATCATGATTGCGGCGGATGGCAGTATAAAGGTAATGGATTTTGGTATTGCCAAGGTGCAGGATTCAAGCGTTAAAACCAAAACAGGGATGAGCATAGGAACTCCGGAATACATGTCTCCTGAGCAGGTCAAGGGCACAGGGGTTGATTCCAAGTCTGATATGTATGCTTTTGGAGTTCTCTCATACCGCATGTTAGCCGGGGAACTCCCTTTTAAAGGCAAGGATCCATTTGCCACTGCCTATAAACACCTGCATGAGGATATTCCCAGCCCGCGCGCTAAAAATCCCAAGATATCTCCTGAGACAGAAGAAATGGTACTAAAGTGCATGAAGAAAGATAAAAATCAGCGCTACCAGGATATGAATGATGTTATACAACTGCTTAAAAGGCTTCTTCATCAGCCTACTCCAACTGATGGCAAAACGGTAGCCATTCCTGGAGATGCAGGAGCCACTGTTATGGCAAAGGATATTATTAAGAAAACAAAGATGCCTATCAAGGCTATTGTTCCGGCAGTTTTATTGGTGGTTGTAATTATTGGTATTTACATAGCGAGAACCACCGGTAAAAAAGATATTCCTTCTCCACATGTTGTTGAAAAGCCCGCTATTGATAAAGAAAAAACAGCGGAAGAGAAACTAGAAGAAATAATCGCTAAAGACGCAGAACAGCAGAAACCTGTCATTGCTAAAGAAGAAGAGCTGGAAAAGAAAAAAGTCCTTAAAGCAGAAGATCCACGATTGGTGAAGATGAAAAAGAAAAACGAAGAGAAGATAAGGACAAATCTTATTAGAGGAAAGATACGTTTCAACTTAGGCGCACAAAATCCCAGCGAATATAAGCTAGCTATAAAGCGTTTTGAAACTGTTCTGGAGATTGATCCTGGCAATATAGAAGCCAGAGAATATAAACGTCTTGCTCTGGAGGGAATTATTAGAGCAGAAGTCAAGGCAAAAACTGAAGTTAGAGAACGGGTAGTGGAGAAGAAGCAGAAAAAGCAGGAGAAGTTAGCTAAGGTAGATAAAGACAAAGTGATTTGGTCTGTCGGCAAGAAGATTCCAAGAGGGGGGCTGTTTAGATTTGATAGTGTTATTGGCAAAAATACGCAGATAAATTTTATTCAGGGTATAACAATTGATAATTCAGATAATATTTATGTAATAGACACAGTAGGCAAACAAAACAGCAGTGTTCTTAAACTCAGTCCAAAAGGGGATCTTTTGGCAGCCTGGCAAAATCCGGATATTGGCAGACCAATGGATATTGATGTTGATAAAGAGGGGAATATTTATATTTGTAATATAGCTGCATATTCCATTAAGAAGTTTAATCCACAAGGAATGCTGGTTGCAAGTATTGGTTCAAGGGGTCATGGCAAAGGGAAACTTGATCAACCTCGCGGTGTGGCAGTAGACAAAGAAGGTAATATTTATGTGGCAGACACTCGACACTACAGAATACAGAAGTTTGATAAGCATGGAAACTATTTGGCTGAGTGGGGCAAGCGCGGCACGGGCAATTCGCAGTTTAGCTATATATTGGATGTAGCAGTAGATGAATCGGGAAATGTGTATGCTCTGGATTATAAATTATGCAATGTTCAGAAGTTTGACAGCGCAGGGAATTTTCTATTAAAGTTCGCTAGACTTGGGCAGCGACCGCAAAAAATAGCTATAAATAATGGCTATGTGTTTGTGGTTAGTGCTGCAAATATGATTCAGGTCTTTGATGCAAGCGGCAATTATATAACTAAGTGGGGAAGCCGTGGGGGCGGTGACGGTCAATTTAATTCACCAACTGGCATAGCTTTTGACTCAAAAGGATATATTTATGTAACTGATACTGGAAATAGACGTCGACTTATCAATAGCAGAATCCAGAAGTTTAGACCTCCGCAATAGAAAAGGAGTATTTATTACCCGAATCCTAGGCGTCCCCAGGGGGAATCGAACCCCCGTTGGTAGGTCGAAAACCTACAGTCCTAGGCCACTAGACGATGGGGACATTCTTGAAGCGAGTCGTAATGTAGCATACCAGATTATCTTAAGTCAAGCAGGAATGTCATGCGAAAGTCCAGTCACTATCTGGATATTTTGCATAGACAATTGCACATCTTATGTTTATTTATCAAAACTATCATAAGATGCATCCATAGTCAAATTAGGTAAAGGGCATATGTCACGAAGCTTTCTTTTTGCCTAATTTCATAAGTATCGCTATTAGCACAAATATTAATATGGCTTGCAGAAGCAGCAGACAAGCATTGAGCTTATCTGCATTTCTTAAAACCAATGCGCTTATTCCAAGTACGAGACTTATTAAATATATCAT
>Ga0207996_1000516_pt1 | contig 33458 bp, 23 predicted proteins | sample AntAceMetag02UKG_FD_184773 | JGI IMG/M metagenome (GOLD analysis project Ga0207996, IMG submission 184773) | Saline lake microbial communities from Ace Lake, Antarctica - Antarctic Ace Lake Metagenome 02UKG (SPAdes) (version 2) | ecosystem: Environmental > Aquatic > Non-marine Saline and...
TATAGAGTCCTTTATCCTGAGATACGGTTACTCCTTCCACATCATAAACACCATTGTTGGTAATAAAAGAAACGCTTCCTACTACATCACCTTTTACATCTTCCTGCGTGAAAAGTTTCTGACCTGTTAATATTTCACTTGCATCATCTGGCCTTAAACTCTCAATATTGGCTATCTCCTTTGCACTAAAGGCGTATCTTCTATTTAAGTCTGTTGCGTCTTGAGCGCCCTTTGCATCAGATATCATATTTACGCCTTTGCTATATACTCTTACACTTGCAATCGCTGTATCTTTATAGATGCCCCCGGCTACCGCAAGATTAAAGAATGTTTCGGGTGAACCGCCAACTGACATGAAAACCTTGTGCTTGCCTTCTTTCCTGCCAAATGTGGCTACAAGTGCTTGCGCTACTGTTCCATCTGTTATTGCTGTAATAACGAGGCCTTTATGATTATCTTGTATGGCCCTTAAAGCAGCGAGCCTTTTTTCTTCTCGGGTTCTTTCCATTAAAACAACCTCGATATCATCAATCGATATATTATTTGCTATAGCAATCCTTGATAAATAACCTTCTATTGTATTAGGGTCTTTTGCGGTCTCTTCCGGATCCAATGGATTCTCCACAAAATCCTGTTTTTTATCAGCCGGTACTGCTGTAAGAATGCAATCCGCGTATACATCGGGACAATTACCAAGAGATTTCACTCCAGGGCCTTTTACCATTATACTAGTACCCCCTGATTCATCGTCTCCTAGTTCACTCAGAGTTTTGCCATCAACATCTGTTACAAACGGGTTTGTCCCTTCTATAACATCTATTATGGCATCCGCTATCTCATAGACTTCTCCATCTGTTGATGTGTAAGTACTTTCTTTATCCGTGGCATCACGTATATCAGCGGTTTCTCCTAAAAGTGTGCTTGGCACTATAACATCATTCGCCTTGAAACTCTCTTCAACGCCATCTCTACCAAAGCCTTCACTTACTCTAACCATTAAGATAGCATTCTCCTCTTCTACTACAGTCTCGAATATCCTCTTGGCCTTTCCATCAGCTTGGTCTTTTATCTGAGATATCTGTTTCTTCTCAGCAGGGATACCTTTATCTAGTCCTAGTGCCTTGCCACGTAAACCCTCTTTTGTTAAGACCACAGCCGTCAACCCTGTAGTCTTGGTAGTAATGTCAGGCAGAATGGGAACTGTAGGCTCAAAACCAACTTTATAATTTCCGCTCTTTGTAAAAGGCGCTTCATCTAAACTGACTGGTTCTGGCTTATCAAGAACCTTCAAAGCCCTTTGTACAAACCATTCAACCTCGGGCAAGTTGGAACCTTTTTCTACTAGCATCTGTTTCAAGTTAAGTACCGCATCATGCTTTAATGTTTCTATCTCTTGACCTGCAGAGGATGCCTTGCCAGGTAAATACTCGCTCACCTTTGGTATATCTAAAAGCTCTTGTTTCGGCGGCACAGCTAAAAGTGATTGCTGCAAATCACTAGTTACAATCTTATTCGCGGACATACTTCTAAGCGCGTCTTTGTCGCTGCTTATATATGAAGACACATAGTTAAGGTTGGTACTAGTAGATATAAATGCTAATACTATTAAGGTTGATATAATTTTATTTACTTGTCTGCCCATGACTTGCCCCCTTGTTTTTCCGCTATCTAAAAGTGCCACGGAAAGGTTTAGATGCCTCTAATCTTATTTTAATGATATTTTAAAAGGTATAAAAAAGATTTTAACAGAAACTGTTTGCGTTGTCAAGGAAAAACCGGGGAATTGAATTTTATTCGCTGATTATGCCTCTTGCCTTTAGCAGCGCGTTGGCTTTTTCGCCACGAATTTAAAGAGATAGCAAAAATACCCGCGCTGCGAAGGCAAAAGGCATAATTTCGTAGTAAGTGCTTGAAAACCAGTCTTGAGTAAAAAGCAGGTAACATCAATGAAAAACATTGGGGTATTGCTGGTGGGGGATTATTTCAGATATTTAAGAACCATAATAGTAATATCGTCTGATTGAGGCACATCTTTTGCAAAATCCTTTATTTTCTCTATTGTATTTTCTACTATTCTTTGTGCTGAAGTTTCTTTGCAAGCAGATACGTCATCTTTTAACCTATCTTCTGAGAATAATTCTCTTTGCTTGCTAAATGCCTCTGTAGCACCATCCGTATACATATAGATAGCATCACCCGGAAGCAACACTAGCTCCTGGCCTGTAAAGGCTGCCTCTTCAATAATACCTATAGCAGGATTTGATGCTATATTTAAAAAATCTACACTACCTGCATTCTTAATTATTAATGGTGGATTGTGCCCAGCATTAGCATAGCAAAGCTTTCCTGTCTTTAGATCCAGTATCCCGCAAAATACAGTTACAAACATGCAGGAATCATTGCCCTGGTATATCTCCTTGTTTACTCTCTCGAGAATCTCGTCTGGGTTGCCAAGCTCATGAGCAACGGCCTTAATCATTGTTTTAGCCACAGCCATAAAAAGGGCTGCCGGAACACCTTTGCCTGAAACATCTCCTATAACAAAGCAAAGACGGTCTTCACTAATAAAGAAAAAATCATAGAGATCACCACCTACTTCTTTAGCAGGCTCTAAAAGCGCATAGAGATCAATCTCTTTTCTTTCCGGGAAAGGCGGAAAAATCTTAGGCACGATATTCATCTGAATATCGTGGGCTATCTTTAACTCACTCTCTATCCTTTCCTTGGCTGCTGTAGTCACCTTAAGGTCCTTTATATACCTTTTAAGGGATTCTTTCATATACATAAAAGAATCTGTAAGTTTGCCTACCTCATCTCCAGATTTAATAACAGGCAAGTCAAAATCCAAGTTACCTGTTCCGATATCTTTAGTCGCCTTATACAGCCCCCTAAGTGGGCGGGCAATAGTACCTGCTATCAAAACAATGACTACCAGGAGAAAGAGAAAACCGAATATGCCTAAGAATAATACCACCCAATTAAGCCTTGTTATGCCTGCCATCAACTCATCCTTGGGAAAGAGTACACCTAAACTCCAAGCGGTCGAAGGAATCGGTTCATACGCCATCCAACAACTGCTGCCTGTAACAAGGCTATTAAAAGGTATAAATCCGGACTTACCATTTATCATGTCCTTACCTACCTGGCGCAGGCTAATATCTTCGCGTGCTTCTGCTATGCTGAATATCGTCTCATGCATAATAAGGTCCTGATGCGGATGAGTAACAACCCTGCCATTACTAGATATCAAAAACCCGTAACCTGTATCTCCGATCTTAATAGATGAAACGATATCCTGCAACCAGGATAAAGAGACATCAGCGGTCACAATACCCTTAAAGACTTTTTTTTCTCCGTCATATTTATAAAAAGGTACTGAGTATGTCGACATTATGATATTGCCGCCACCTTCGTCATAATACGGCTCGCTCCACACAGAATGCCCTAACTCTTTAGGGATCTGGTACCAATCCAAATAAAAGTACTGGTAAGCGTCTCCTCCTAGGTAGGCAGATTTAATCATATCTTTTTCCCGATAACAATAAGGCGCGAAGTATAGAGCATCTTTTTCAAAGGCGTATGGCTCAAAAGCGATGGCTGCTCCATATATTTCAGGGCTATTCTCTACTAAAGAGCGCAATACTCTTAATAGGTCTTCTTTTTTACAAAGAGACTGCTCAAGCAAGAATGCCAAACTCTGCGGCACCTTTTCTATCGGGCGGAGAGTCGCCTCTATCTTGTTCACCGTAAGCTGAGTCATATTCCTGGCGTTTTCTTCTATACCTTTAATAATAATCCTACGCGAGAAGAGATAATTATATCCAAAGGTAAGCAAAAATATAAGCGTGCAGCTGGTAAGAATAAAAAAGATTAGTTTAAAGGTTATGCCTCTATTTTTCATCATAATAAGCACCACAATATTTATAAAATGCGTTAAATGAAGGAATTGTATCTATCATACCTGCGTTCTTTAATTCATCTGCTACCCGGTAATAATCGTCTTCCTGTAAGATGCCTGATATCTCAATGCCGTTATTAATAAGCATCAGATCCTGCATCCTCTCTAACATCCACTTCTGATGCATCCTGTTAGCGGGGATATTGGCCTCTTTAGTATATTTTAATACAATATCCAAGGCTTCCTCAGGATGAGTAAAGGCATATATCCATCCTTCGATCGATGCCCTGACAAAATCACTGCAAAAACGCGGCTTACTCTTAACTGTCTCCTCCAGCGCATAGATACCATCTTCTGGAAAATTTAAATCGTGGTCAGCAAAAAAGAATGTGGTCAACTCATCAGCGTCATAACCGGAATTGAGAATAGTGTGGTATTCGTTGTACCACATAGCTGACACCACGTCAACGCCATCGCGGAGAAAGAGGTTTACAGAATAGGTCTGTGGCACAACCTCTACATCAAGATTATACTTTTTTATAAAACTTAAGGCCTGAATCTGCGAGATTCCCGTCCAGACCCCTACCTTTTTGTTGTTTATGTCCTCGATTTTTTCTATGCCGCTGGATTTTTTAGCAACAAGCATCAGGGCAGACCTTTGCACTAACTGCCCTATATCAACCAGGCTCAAGCCATTGGCTCTCGCCACAATCGCAGTGTTAAGCCCGATATTAATAAAATCCACTCTTTTCTCCTCAAGAGAATCACATGGAGAAACATGCGGCCCGCCATTGATAATATCAACATCTAAACCATATTTTTTGTAAATTCCTTTTTCGTAGGCAAGGTAATATCCCGCGAACTGTGCCTGCGGAACCCATTGTGAGATAAATGAGGCTTTTTTTAATTTATTTTCTGACGCGTAGGTAGGGAGTATAGTATAGAAAAAACATGCTAATATAGCTATGATTAGAAATATTTTTACGAATGTTTTATGCATGATCTCCTGTCATATGAATACAAATATGGCAACAACCCGAAACAGAACACCGATATCTTATTAGGGACAGCTACCAATTAAGGCTAATTGGTAGCTGTCCCTAATAAGACTAGTTCTCTTCGCTCTGTATCTTATCGAGATAATTATCCAGTTCTTCTACACTTGCGAAAACTTCTTGTTCAGGCAAAGCGTTTACTACATCGAAGACTTTCTTAACAGGCGGTGTAAGATTTACAAGATAGGCCTTTCCCTGATTCTGCTGCAGCGCCTTCTTTGTCTTAAAAATAACCCCTAAGCCGGAACTACTTATATAATGCACACCACGCATATCAAAAATAATTACCTTAGGACGATTTTCTAAAAGAGTCTCTACCTCTTGTTCTAAAACCAAATAAGTATCCGAATCAACGGAACCTGTTGGAGAGACAACAAAAACCCCCTCTTCTTTTTTAACCACCATTACCTCAAGCGACATATCTCCTCCTTTTTTTGTAATATACTTATACTATCTAATATTCTATCTGCTTAGACAATACATTTCAATAATAATCCAAATTAATGTTATTTTTATAATGAAAAATATTTTCTAAATATAAACAAAAAGATAGGCTGCTTTCTTAAAAGAGCAACCTATCTTTTTTATTTAGAATTATTTATTTTTTAGAGCGGCTCTGATGAAACTCCTAAATAGCGGATGAGCCATATCCGGCTTTGATTTAAATTCCGGGTGAGATTGGCAGGCGACATACCAAGGGTGATTTTTTAGTTCTAGTATCTCTACTAAATCGCCATCCGGGTAAATGCCGGCGGCGACTAGGCCTTTCTTCTCAAAAATACTTCTATATTTATTGTTAAATTCATACCTGTGCCTGTGACGCTCTGAAACCATCTTCTTGCCATAAGCCTTAATACTCTTTGTATCTTTCTTTAGCTTGCAAGCATACTTTCCTAAGCGCATTGTCGCGCCCTTTGCCTTTACACCTTTTTGTTCTTCTAAAAGAGCTATCACCGGATGCTGAACCTTGTTCTTAAATTCTGTTGAGTTTGCTTTTTTAAGTCCGCATACATTTCTGGCGAATTCAATCGCCGCTATTTGCATACCTAAACATATTCCAAAAAAAGGTATCTCTTTTTCTCTGGCGTATTGCGCTGCCTCTATTTTACCCTCTATACCCCTCTGGCCAAAACCTCCCGGTATTAATATACCGTCTACATCATTTAAATATGTATGCGCTCCGTACTTTTCGATATCTTCGGAATCGACACGCTTAATAAGAAGCCTCGCGTTATTCGCTATCGCACCGTGCATTAGAGCCTCATATATGGACTTGTACGCGTCCTGCAACATAATATATTTACCCACAACCGCGATAGTAACCGCGTTTACCGGGCTCTTAATCCTGTCCAGAACGCCCTTCTGCCATCTAGTGAGATCACTATCCCGGCACTTAAGCTTAAGCAAGCGCGCTAAGAGCTTATCGAGCCCTTCCTCGTACAGACTCAATGGTACTTCATATATATTCTCCACATCTACCGCGGATATTACCGCCTCCCTATCAACATTGCAAAAAAGAGCTATCTTTTCTTTTACCTGCTTTGTCAGGTGCTTCTCGCTTCTGCAAAGAATAATATCCGGGATTATACCTATCTCGCGCAACGTACTTACGCTATGCTGTGTTGGTTTGGTCTTAACCTCTCCGGCTGATTTCACATAAGGCACTAACGTAACATGAATATTAATAGCATGCTCTCTGCCTACCTCACGGCGCAACTGCCTGATAGCCTCTAAAAAGGGCCTGCTCTCTATATCGCCGACCGTACCACCTATCTCTATAATAACAACATCTATGTCTTTTTTGTTGGCTACCTTCTTTATATCGTGTATTATCTCGTCTGTTATATGCGGTATTATCTGAACCGTCTTACCAAGATAGTCCCCTCTGCGCTCCTTTGTTATAACAGAATAATATATCTTTCCTGTTGTTATATTATTATCCTTTGTGAGCTTGGCACTAGTAAAACGTTCGTAATGGCCCAAATCCAGATCTGTCTCCGCGCCATCATCCGTAACATAAACCTCACCATGCTGAAACGGATTCATTGTTCCCGGATCCACATTTATATATGGGTCGCATTTTATTAACGTAATCTTAAGGCCAGCAGATTCCAGCAATTTACCGATAGAGGCAGCTGCTATTCCCTTACCTAAACTAGATAGAACACCACCTGTTACAAAGATATATCTTGCCATTCGCGCTGCCTCCTTTATACATGTTATAGTGTGTTATAGGTATTTATTGTTAATTTTGTTTTATGTAAGATTGAACAGACGCAACATCCAGGCCACCTTTTAATACCGACTCAATACCGTTTACCGCTGCCTGGGCGCCTTGTAATGTTGTGATACACGGAACATTGTTCATTATGGCCGCTTGCCTAATAGAGCTCATATCTGTTTGGCCGCGCGCTCCCGAAGGTGTATTGATTATAAGGCCCATCTTGCCTAATCTGATAAGCTCTAATATATCGTTTCTTCCGTCTCCTATCTTGGGTATAACTTTTATATCAATGCTATTGGACTTAAATACCTTTGCTGTACCTTTTGTTGCTATTATATCAAAGCCCATATCAGAGAGTTTCTTAGCTATAAATATTATGTCTCGCTTATCATCGTCCTTTACGCTTATAAAAACACTTCCACTCATCGGTAGAGAGCTTCCGGCAGCCATTTGCGACTTATAAAACGCTATACCGAATGTCTTATCAACACCCATAACCTCGCCCGTGGATTTCATTTCCGGACCCAATATGATATCAACGCCTGAGAAACGTGAAAATGGCAGCACAGATTCCTTTACCGCTATATGAGTAATCTCGCGTTCTTTTGTAATGCCCATCTCCTTTAATCTCTTGCCTGCCATTACCTTTGCCGCTATCTTCGCTAAGGGCAAGCCCGTAGCCTTGCTTACAAATGGTACTGTACGCGACGCGCGAGGGTTGACCTCTAGCACAAATACTTTATTGTTCTTTACCGCGAACTGTATATTAATAAGGCCTATTACCTGCAGCTCCTTGGCAAGGGCATGCGTGCAACGCTTTATCTCTGTTATTATCTCATCACTTAAAGTATGTGGAGGAAGCACACAGGCTGAATCACCTGAGTGGACACCAGCTTCCTCTATATGTTCCATTACCCCGCCTATCACGGTAGTATCCGAATCTGATATAGCGTCTACATCTACCTCCACCGCGCCTTCTAAAAATTTATCTATCAAGACAGGGTTATCTTCTGATACACCCTCAATCTCTTTCATAAAAACGCTAAGAGAGGCCTCATCATATATAATCTTCATTGACCTGCCGCCTAAAACATACGAAGGACGCGCCAATACGGGATAACCTATCTTAGTAGCAATGGCCCTGGCCTCTTGGGCTGATACAACAGAACCGTTAGGGGGCTGATTAAGCTTTAGGTTCTTTATGAGATTGGCGAATTTCTCTCTATTCTCCGCTCTATCGATAGAGGTAACCGAGGTCCCTATAATAGACACGCCTGCTGCTTCAAGATGCCTTGCTAAATTTAACGGGGTCTGTCCCCCAAGCTGAACTATAACCCCGTCGGGCTTTTCTATCTCCGCTATATTCATAACATCTTCAAATGTAAGAGGCTCGAAATACAGCCTATCCGATGTATCATAATCAGTCGAGACAGTCTCAGGATTAGAATTGACCATTATCGTCTCTATCCCTAGTTCTTTAAGCGCGAACGAGGCATGACAACAACAATAATCAAATTCTATGCCTTGACCTATACGATTAGGGCCGCCTCCCAATATCATAATCTTTTTATTCTTTCCTGGACGCGATTCATTCTCTGTCTCGTATGTTGAATAATAATAAGGGGTGTATGCCTCAAATTCAGCTGCGCAAGTATCAACCAATTTATAAACAGGTTCCACTGCTTCTTTTTTTCGAATCGCCCTTATTGTCAATTCATCCGAAGAGCATGCCAAGGCGATCTGCTTATCACTAAACCCGTACTGTTTAGCATTTAGCAGGGTATCTTTATCAAGCATATCCACATTTTTCGGCAGGCTATTCTCGAAATCAACTATCTGTTTAATGTTATATATAAACCATGGGTCGATGCCTGTAATGGATACGATATCATCCGCGCTCATATCACTTTGTAGCGCGTATTTAATATAAAATATCCTCGAGGCATTAGGTTCCTTTAACCTTTTCTCCAATTTATCCTTAGAGATAGTATTGTAATCCTGCTTATTATCGAGTCCACAATGGCCTATCTCTAAACCGCGCAGGCCCTTTTGTAGCGCCTCCTTAAATGTCCTGCCTATCGCCATAGTCTCACCGACAGATTTCATTGATATGCCCAATATGTCTTTTGCCTCGGGAAATTTCTCAAATGTAAATCTGGGTATCTTGACCACGCAATAATCGATCGCCGGCTCAAAGCACGCTGGGGTCTCTCGCGTTATATCATTGCTTATCTCATCAAGAGTATAGCCTACAGCTAGCTTAGCGGCAAACTTAGCTATAGGAAAACCCGTTGCCTTGCTCGCAAGCGCTGAACTCCTGGAGACCCTTGGGTTCATCTCTACTACAACCATTCGCCCGTTTTTTGGATTAACCGCAAACTGTATGTTAGAGCCCCCTGTTTCTACGCCAATCTTTCGTATTATAGCTATCGACGCGTCTCTCATGTTCTGATATTCTCTATCACTAAGTGTTTGCGCCGGGGCCACTGTGATGGAGTCACCTGTATGTACGCCCATAGGGTCTAAATTCTCTATTGAACAAACAATAACCACATTATCTTTTACATCCCTCATAACCTCAAGCTCATACTCTTTCCAGCCTGTAACCGATTCCTCTATCAGGACCTCGCTTATCATGCTGCTCTTAAGGCCCATCTTTACGATACTGTAAAATTCTTCTTCTGTATTAGCGACTCCACCGCCTGTTCCCCCAAGGGTAAAACTCGGCCTTATGATAATGGGCAGGCCTATCGCTTCAAGCGCTGCTTTTGCCTCATCCAGATTATACGCCAACATACTCTTGGTAAGGTCAAGGCCTATCTCCTGCATAGCCTCTTTAAAATATTTCCTATCTTCGGCCGTCTTTATTACATTGTAATCTGCGCCGAGCATCTTTACATTATATTTATCTAAGATACCACTCTCTGCGACCTTCATCGCTGTGTTCAAGCCTGTTTGTCCGCCCAGTGTCGGCAGAAGGGCATCCGGCCTTTCTTTCTCAATAATTTTTATTACTATCTCAGGGGTTATGGGCTCTATGTATGTAGCATCGGCTATCTCTGGGTCTGTCATAATAGTCGCTGGATTGGAATTAAGCAGAACTACCTGATAACCCTCTTCCTTAAGCGCCTTACAGGCTTGAGTGCCTGAATAATCAAATTCACATGCCTGACTTATGATAATGGGGCCGGAACCTATAATTAAAATTTTATGTATATCATTTCGCTTAGGCATGAAATTCCTCCATCATCTTAGTAAAGCTACCGAACAAACCTTGCGCGTCATGCGGGCCCGGACCGGCCTCCGGATGAAACTGTACTGAAAACAAAGGCTCTTTCTTATGTGCTATACCCTCTAGGGTCTTGTCATTAAGATTTATATGGGTTATATCGATATCGCGTTTAGGTAAGGAATCTATATCTATACAGAACCCATGATTTTGCGATGTTATATAACATTTTCCTGAAAGAACATCTTTTACAGGATGATTGCCGCCATGGTGACCGAATTTTAATTTAAATGTCTTGCCGCCTAGGGCCAAACCTATTATCTGCTGGCCCAGGCATATACCAAAGATAGGCAACTTACCTATAAGGGCCTTTGTTGTCTCTATTACATCCAATACCGCTGATGGGTCCCCCGGGCCGTTAGAAATAAATATTCCATCGGGCTTTATTGAAAGTATATCTTGCGCTGAAGTATGACACGGAAAGACCGTGACAGAACAATCATTCGCTTTGAGATTACGTAATATATTGTACTTTACACCGCAATCGATTACAGCGACCTTGAACTTACCATCTTCATTCCAATTGTATGTCTTGTCGCACGTAACATCCTTAACAAGATTTCTACCAAGCAGGCTTGCACAGGAACTTGCTTTTTGTACCAGGCTTGCATCATCGAGATCGTCTGTAGAGATTACCGCCCGCATAGAGCCCTTGGTTCTTATATGTCTTGCAAGCGCCCGCGTATCAATACCTTGTATACCGAGTACATGATGCTTTTTCATATACTCTGACAGGCTCATCTCTGATCTCCAATTACTAGCTATACAGCTAAGCTCCTTAACTACAAGGGCATCTAAAAATGGTTTTTTTGATTCCTTATCATCTTCATTGACCCCATAATTACCTATAAGGGGATATGTCATAGTAACCATTTGACCTGCGTAGGAAGGATCTGTAATAATCTCCTGATAGCCTGTCATACTGGTGTTAAATACTATCTCCGCACTCCGCTCGCCTGCGGCTCCGAATGAGTATCCGTTAAAAACACTTCCGTCTTCAAGTACAAGCTTTGTCTTCAATGCTTTCCCCTGTTTTTATTAAACACTATTTTTGTAAGACCGCTGTCCAGATTGACTTTAAAACAGTTTCCTTCATGATTTGGACACTGTTTCGTTTTTAGTTTTTTTCTGGTCCTGAAAACATACTATTTTTTGCGATACCGTATCTGAGATGATTTTTACATCCCTTTTTGAGAGGTCATATACCCTGATACAGTCCTTGTATTTTTCTGCCTGTGGCAATTGCTCCGCAAGAATATTATCCAACCCATTAAACCAATCTTGATTCAACACCACCTGATCTTTATCAGGAAAAAGGGCAACATAGAATATATTGGTCTCTACAAGGTCCTGAAAAAAATGTGTGCCGAATGAAAGCTCAGGCATAAGGTGTCCAGCGGGGAATGCCACCTCTGCTAATACGATAACATTATTTATCTCCGCGAACTTAACAGGGACCCCAAGTGACGGTGTCGTCGTACCCCACCTACCCGGGCCCATCAATAACGTTGGCTGCTCTCCTCTGCTCTTTATGGACTTATTAAGCCTTCCTACATTGCGTGCCACCTCGTATTTATCCACAAGGGGCAATTTTATATACTCTTTAGGATCTATATAAATAACCCTTCTTATCTGTTGGGCGATGTTGCCTCCTAAGAAATAGCCTGTTGATGAGAATATAGTATCTTTCTCATCTATAACCTTGGGCATCTTAGTCTTCTTGCCAACACCCCATGTCTGCAATGGCCTGCACTGAAGCAGATTTATTTTAAAAGAATCGTCATGTGTAAAATTTAGAGTAAATTCAATCTCTACCGGATAGTTATACCCCTGTTCCAGAGTCTTTAATATATCCTTGAAGTGCTTCGCGATCTGAGTATCAGCAAAGAGTTTATCAAAGGTCAAGATCCAGTATTCCTTGCCCTTGATGCCCCTATCAGCAGCTGCGCAAATCGCGTCATAATCCTTTTCTGCTATCCTGCTAAATTCCGGGTAAATATCTTTTGCTATAATATCAGGAAATGGGATTGTCTCCAAGCGATTATTATTTATATTAATAAGGTCTAATGCGTGCTGTGAAAACTTTCTTAAGTCATTTTTCTCGGAGTATGGCCGGGCCAAAGGATCCTCAAGTGCAACCATGCGAGGATAATCACCTTCCACGCGGTCAACCGCGCGTGTGCCTAAACCAGATACAAGCCTGAGCATACCAGCTTCAGGGTTCATCTTGTCGTTCCATACGTATGTATTATGCGATACTCCAACACCCGCGATATCAGGGAAGAAATATCCTTTGTGGTCCGCACCCGAGACACGCTGGATAAGAAGGGCCATCTGCTCATCCATCTTATCTAGGCCCCGCTGTTTTCTATATACAAGGGCATCCTCGCTCATTGTGGACGCGTATATGCGTCTTACCGCATCGGCAAACTCTATATAGCGCTGCTCCGGAGAGCCCTGATTAGCCAAAAATACACTCTCGTATTTTCCTGCGAAGGCATTGCCAAAACCATCCTCTAGCAAGGAGCTAGACCGGATAATGATCGGGCTTGATCCAAAATATTCGATTATCTGCTGAAAATGTTCCATGATCTCCTGCGAGAATGAACCATGTAATATCTTTTCTTTCAGTATTTGAGCTATATTAAGATAGCCTTGCTCTGTCTTCTGTTGCACGCGTAATTTCCACCACCTGTTCTGTACTATATAAGAGTAAAATATATCAGAACCTATATAGAAAGAATCGTGCCCTTCAGCTATACTCTCCCAATTCAAACCTTGCTTAGCTGAAAGCATCTTTCTTGCCAGAAACATGCCCACCGCCTTTCCGCCTATAAAACCGGTTCCTATAAGCCTGGATTTGATATCGATTAGATCGTCAAGTGATAAATAGCGGGTAACCAACGCGAGCATCTCCTTGTTCTTTGTAAGCATAAGGTTACAAAGCCTGTCTATGGTATCTTTCTTGCTTTTAGCAGACGCCTTGCTTTTAGCGATCTTGCTAGCATCCATAAAAAGCCTGTCCCAGTAATCAAGATTTCTCTTGGTGGACTCTGTGCCTTTCTCTCTGATATAGGATAGTATCTTTACCGCATTTACACTGTCTGTAATTGGTATGAAGGTGTCGCCCTCTCTCTGGTGTGGCAAAAACATAGTCGGAGAATATCTGTTCCACACCTTTAGCGGGTGTACGTAATGATTGCCTTCGCAATGATACACATCTATCAAAAGCTGGGTCGTCTCACGTATGCGCGCTATAGAGTCAAAAGAATGATTGTTACGCATAATCGAGAAATAAGTCACGGTCTTTAACTCATAGAGATACGGGCAGGTTACCATAAAGAAATTTCCTATCATCAAATCTGTTGCCCATGCCGAAAGAAGGCCTGATAAACAATCAAAAACATAATACGCGCCAAGGCCCTCTTCTGTAATGATAGTATTCACTTTTGTTGCAAATGATTCAAAGCCCTCGTGGGCATCAAGCTGATAACGTTTTATCTTTTCTGAGGGCCTTAACAACTCTTTATGCGAAGCAAACCTCACATATATAACTTTTTTTTCTTCCTTCTGCGCCTGCTTAACAAACGGCCTGACTAAATCAATGTAATCCGCTATGTCGTCTATCTGCCAGACTACATTGTCACCCGCGCGCAACCCTTTTAATGTCTCATCTAAACCTTTTATACCTGTACTAAACATTTTTATCTACTCCCTGTTAAGGCCCAGCTCATTATCAACTAACATAGAAAGCTGGAAATCTTAAATAACCGCTAAATTGCTCTCGCCCATAAGATATTTATCGATATTATAAGCGCAATGCAGGCCTTCTGCGATAGCCCACACTACTAATGATTGTCCGCGCCTTATATCCCCGGCGGCAAAGATACCATCTTTTGTTGTCATATAATCAGGGCTTGTCTTTACGTTGCCACGCGCGTCGTATTCTATGCCAAGTGTGCTAAGAAGGCCTTTTTGTTCCGGGTGCAGAAAACCGATCGCGAGCACGACCATATCCACGTCTATTTCAAATTCGCTACCCTTGATCTCCTTCATAACAGGGCATGCGTTCTTATTTGTTTTATCAAAAGAGACCTTTACGCATGATATCTTTTCAACACGCCCCTTGCTGCCGATAAACTTTTTCGTAAGCACGGACCAGTGGCGCTCTCCACCCTCTTTATGGCTCGATGATGTCTTGAGTATTAGTGGATAGCTCGGCCATGGATAATCCCTACCACGACACTCAGAAGGCATATCCATAACCTCGATCTGAGTGACGCAAACAGCAGACTGCCTGTGCGCGGTACCGACACAATCTGAACCTGTATCTCCGCCGCCTATTACCACCACACGCTTGCCCGAAGCATTGATAATTGCGCCTTTTATCTTTTCTCCTGCTATTTTCTTATTTGACTGTGTCAGGTAATCCATGGCAAAATATATACCTTCTAATTCTCTGCCTTTTATATTTAAGTCCCTGGGAACACGCGAACCGCCTGCTAAACATACCGCGTCGAATTCCTTTAAGAGCTTCTCTTTTGGATAGTCTTTACCTACCTCTGTACCTGTCTTAAAGACCACACCTTCTTCTTTCCATACGTCTAAGCGTCTATCAATAATATTTTTTTCTAGCTTAAAATCGGGTATACCGTAACGCAGTATCCCGCCCAGTTTTTTATCCCGCTCAAAGACTGTTACAGCGTGTCCTGCTCTATTTAGTTGGGAGGCGCATGTAAGTCCAGCAGGACCTGATCCTACAATAGCGACCTTTTTACCTGTACGATTTATTTTACCGTATGGTTTTACAAGATCATGCGCAAAGCCATGCTCTATGACAGCTAATTCATTCTCTCTTATTGTAACAGCATCGTCATTTAGGCCCAAGACACACGAATATTCACATAACGCTGGACAGACCCTGCCGGTTATCTCAGGCAGGGTATTGGTGGCGCTAAGAAGTAATAACGCCTCTTTCCACATACCTCTAAACATATAATCGTTCCATTCGGGTATATAGTTACCAATAGGGCAGCCGGAGTGGCAAAATGGGGTCCCGCAATCCATGCAACGAGAGGCCTGTTCTTTAGACTGGCTATCAGTGCGCGATACCGCTACCTGCTCATAATCCTTAACCCGTTCACAGACAAACCTGTAATCGGAATCTATCCGCGCTGTTTTTAAAAACCCTTTATGCTTATCCATCTGATTGCTCCGTTAGATCAAGCTTTTTATCTACCTTTACAGCATCCAAGATACGCTTGTACTCTACAGGGACTATCTTTGTAAAATGCTTTAATTCATTATGCATATTATCTATAATGTTCTTCGCTATAGGGCTTGATGTGTATTTTGCGTGATTATACAAAAGATAACGCAACGTCTCCTTATCCTCTTCTGTAATCTCCTCTAAGAGAATCATATCCATGTTACATAGCTTCTTTATACCGAGTTTTTTATTATATATATATGCTATGCCGCCTGACATTCCTGCCGCGAAATTTCTTCCTATATCACCTAAAACCAATATCCTTCCGCCTGTCATATATTCGCAGCCATGATCTCCTATGCCTTCTACAACAGCATACAACCCTGAATTACGGATACAGAACCTCTCTCCCGCTATGCCCCTTATATACGCCTCTCCTGATATAGCTCCGTAGAATGTGGTGTTGCCCATTATAATATTATCCTCGGCAATATAACCTCTTTTCTTTGCAGGATAAATAATTATCCGGCCTCCTGATATGCCCTTTCCGACATAATCATTTGCCATGCCCTCTAATTCAAATGTAACGCCTTTAGTCAAGAACGCGCCAAAGCTCTGCCCCGCTACACCATTAAATTTGCACCTTAGGGTATCCTCGAGAAGAAGGTTGTCTCCGCACCTTCTACATATCTCGCCGCTTAGCATAGCACCTACCGCTCTATCTGTATTATTAATTTTGAGTTCCAGCTCAACATCCTGTTGAGTAATAAAGAGTGGTTCGCACTTTTTGATAATATCTATATCCAACTCCTGCGCGATAGAGGTTTCTTTTCCCGTAGGGTGGTCTTCATGAGTATTCTTATCGCAATCGGGCTTAAATAGTATTCTGGAGCAATCTATACTGCGTGATTTCTTGTGCTGAATGCTATCATCCTTTTCCAATAAGTCTGTTCTGCCTACCATATCATCTATTGTGCGCATCCCAATACCAGCCATTATCTCGCGCAATTCTCTGGCTATAAAGTTAAAATAATTTACTATATGTTCCGCTTTTCCCTGAAACCGTTTTTGCAATATAACATCCTGGGTCGCGACACCAAGCGAGCAATTATTAAGGTGACAGTGCCTGAGCATAACACAACCCATCACTATCAATACGGCGGTACAAACTCCATATTCTTGCGCACCTAAAAGCGTGGCTATAGCAATATCCCTGCCTGTACGTAACTGCCCATCAGTCTGTATCTTTACCCTGGAGCGCAGGCCATTAAGCACCAAAGCCTGATGCGTCTCTGATAATCCAAGTTCCCAGGGGAGGCCCGCGTAGCGTATTGAACTCCTCGGGGAAGCACCGGTACCGCCGTCACCTCCTGATATAAGTATCATATCAGCATGCCCTTTTGCCACTCCAACCGCTACTGTGCCTACGCCTGCCTCTGAAACAAGCTTAACGCTTACACGAGCTTGAGGATTAGCGTGTTTTAAATCAAATATTAATTGAGCTAGATCTTCTATAGAATATATATCGTGATGCGGTGGAGGTGATATCAATGTAACCCCTGGGGTAGTATATCTTGTCCTGGCAATAATCTCGCTAACCTTGTGCCCGGGAAGCTGGCCCCCTTCTCCTGGTTTCGCGCCTTGAGCGATCTTAATCTGTATCTCATCGGCATTTACAAGATAATTTATAGTTACACCAAAACGCCCTGAGGCGACCTGCTTTATAGCGCTTCTGCGTGAATCGTTATTTGGTAATCTAATAAATCTGCTCGGGTCTTCTCCGCCTTCTCCGGTATTAGACTTGGCGCCTATTCTGTTCATAGCAATAGCGATAGTCTCATGCGCAAGAGCGCTAATAGAACCAAAACTCATAGCACCCGTAGCAAATCGCTTTAAGATAGATTTCGCTGGTTCAACTTCGCCAATAGGGATACTATCTGTTTTTTTAAAACGGAACAAACTCCTTAGCGTAGTCGGGTTATCTGTCTGTATGTTTATAAGGTCCGCGAATTCCTTATAACGCTTGTAATCATTATTGCGTGTGGCATCCTGTAACGCGCAGATACTCTGCGGGTTCCATAAATGAAACTCGCCATCTTTTTTCCATTGATATATACCGCCGCTATTGAGATATTTTTTTTCCGGCCCTCTCTCCGGGTAAGCATCGAAATGCCTTTCAAATGACTCCTGAGCTATCCCCTCTAACCCTATGCCGCCTATTCTGGATATCGTATTGGTAAAATGCTGATCTATAATCTCCTCTGACAGTCCCAGTGCCTCAAATATCTGTGCGCCCCGGTAGCTTCTTAGGGTCGATATCCCCATCTTTGATAATATCTTAAGAATCCCATCTGTTAACGCCTTGTTGTAATTCGCCTCGCCCTTCTTAAAGGAGACCGATACAAACTTTTCCTCTGACATATACCCTATAGCTTTATAAACAAGGTACGGATTGATACAATCCGCGCCATAACCAAAGAGCAGCGCAAAGTGATGGACCTCTCTGGGTTCTCCGCTTTCAAGTATTATAGCGACCTGGGAGCGTATGCTCTTTCTAACAAGATGCTGGTGTACCGCGCTTGTAGCCAATAATGCAGGCAAGGCTATACTTGTGCTATCAGCGCCATCATCACTTAAGATGATAAATGAATAGCCCTGTTCAATAGCATATTCTGATTCAAAGCATATCCTATCCAAGGCGCGTTTAAAGCCTTCCGTCCCACTTGCCGAGTCAAAATATGTATATATGGTCTTTGTCTTGAAACTATTTATGCTTATGTTGCGTATCTTGTCAAGATCCATATTCGTAAGAATAGGATTTGCTACTTTTAGCTTGTGGCTATGCAGGGGCTCCTCTGTAAGTATGTTCTTTTCCGGCCCTATAAAACTCTCCAGACTCATAACGAGCTTCTCTCTTATAGAATCTATCGGAGGGTTGGTTACTTGTGCGAATAGTTGTTTAAAATAGTTATATAGCAATTGGGGCTTATTGGATAGACACGCGTGCGGCGCGTCATTTCCCATTGAACCTATAGGCTCTTTGCCGTCCTCGGCCATTGGTTTTAATATAAGATTTAAGTCCTCTCTTGTATATCCAAAAGCCTTAAGTTCCGGCATAATATCTTGTGTGAAATTAACCTTATTTTCGGTAGAAACGAGACTATTTATATCAACCATATTATCTTTTATCCATTTGCCATATGGCTTAAGTGCGGATAGATCTTTCTTTATCTGGTAATCATCTACCATCACAGCTTCTTTTGTATTAATAAAAAGCATCTTGCCGGGTTCTAATCTGCCGGATATCTTAATCTTACCTGGGTCTATATCGAGAACTCCTGCCTCTGACGCCATAACAACAAAGTCATCTTTGGTAACAATATAGCGTGCTGGGCGCAGTCCATTTCTGTCAAGCGTCGCACCTATACTTGTCCCATCTGTAAAAGCTACGGCCGCGGGGCCATCCCATGGCTCCATAAAACAAGCATGAAATTTATAAAAGTCTCTGAGTCTTTTATCTATCGACTCGTCATGTTCCCATGCTGCTGGTATCAACATCATCATAGCGTGCTCTAAGCTCCGTCCTGAAAGCGTAAGCAGCTCAAATACATTATCAATCGCCGCTGAATCACTACCCCCTGATCTGATAATCGGCTTTATCTTTTCGATATCAGCACCAAACAACTCGCTGGCGAGAAGCCGTTCTCTAGCACGCATCCAGTTTATATTACCTCTTATTGTATTGATCTCACCATTATGCGCTAAAAAACGAAATGGTTGTGAAAGATCCCACGTAGGAAATGTATTTGTGCTGTAGCGTGAATGTACTAAACAAAGAGCGCTCTCAAGTGATTTGTCATGCAGATCGAGAAAGAACTCTCGCAACTGTGAAGGCATCAAAAGACCTTTATAGGTTAATGTCCGCGAGGATAGGTTGGTAATATAAAAAGAGGACTTCTGATTAATCGCTGACAAGCTAATAGCGTTTTCTACCTGCTTACGTATAATATAGAGCTTCCTCTCAAAATCAATCTGTTTTTTCAATCCACTGTCTTTTTTTATAAAGACCTGTGCCATAAAAGGCGCGCTAGAGCGTGCACCGCTTCCTATGGCCGTACTATTGACCGGTACATCGCGCCATCCTAATAGATATTGGCACTCTTCGGCAATGATTCGTTCAAAGATATCCATACAGGCTTTTCTATCCACACTATCTGTGGGCAGGAATATAAGGCCTGTTCCGTAGTCCCCTGGAGACGGTAATGTTATGCCTGATCTTTTACAGATTTTTGCCAAAAAAAGATGCGGTATCTGGATAAGCAATCCAGCGCCGTCACCGGTCTGGGGGTCTGCTCCAACAGCCCCCCTATGGCTCAAGCGCTCTAAGACATCTATGCCCTGCTCTACCATAAGATGGGTTTTTTTTCCATTTATATCACAGACAAAACCTACACCACAGCTATCATGTTCAAACTGCGGATCATATAAACCCTGTCTATGTGGCATATTATTACGCTTCATCTTTTAAATCTCCGAACATCTATGTGGAATTGCCTAATCTTCTTACGCAGGGTATTTCGGTTGATACCGAGCTTCTTGGATGCTGACAATTGGTTGCCTTCGGATTGCTCTAACGCCTTCTCTATTACCAGCGTCTCAATCTTATTGATTATCTCCGCATAAACATTCCCCTCAACAGAGCCATAAAACTGCTTATCTATAATATCTGATATCTTTGACATACCGGGATTGCCTTATTTTTAGGCACTTTTTCGTAAAAATATACTCTGCCCTTAGCAATATGCATAAAGGCAGAGTATACCTGATTTTTTTACAGTACAGAAAGATACTTATCTAACTCATACTGCGGAACCTGGATCTTATACTCGTTCCATTCTTTTCTCTTTAGCTCTACAAACCTAGAAAAGATGTGATCTCCGAGTACCTTCTTAACAAACTTACTATCCGCTGTCATCTCTATTGCCTGTCCAAGACTATCAGGCAATGTATCTATGCCTTTCTCTTTACGTTCGTCATCAGATAAATGATAGAGATTCTGCTCCATAGCCTTGGGCACCTTATAACCTTTTTCTATTCCATCTAGGCCGGCGTGTAACATCGCAGCGAAAGTAAGATATGGGTTACATGCCGGATCGCATGCCCTGAATTCACATCTAGTCGCCTTTTCCTGTCCCGGATGATACAGAGGGACCCTTACAAGGGCGCTTCTGTTTCTACGGCTCCAGGCAACATAAACAGGTGCCTCATATCCAGGCACTAACCTCTTGTACGAATTGGTTGTCTGCGCAAAGATTGAGCATATCTCTTTTGAATGCTTTAATAGCCCAGCAATATAGCTCCTTGCTGTTGCTGAAAGATAATCCTCTGATTTCGCGTCATAAAAGGCATTTTTGCTGCCCTTAAACAACGACTGATGCGTGTGCATACCTGAGCCATTTTCTCCAAATATAGGTTTTGGCATAAATGTAGCGTAGACACCGAATTTGCTTGCAATCTCCTTAACAACTACCCTATATGTAATAACATCATCTGCCATCTTAAGGGCGTCCGCATAACGCATATCTACTTCATGCTGTGAAGGAGCAACCTCATGATGAGAATACTCAATCTGGATACCCATCTTCTCAAGAGCAAGTACGGTCTCTCTTCTTAAATCACTGGCTACATCAAGTGTTGTAAGATCAAAATAGCCGCCTTTGTCCAGAACTTCTGTACCTAAATCATTTTTAAAGTAAAAGAACTCTAGTTCAGGGCCTAGGTAAAAATGATCATATCCCATCTTTTTAGCGCGATCTAAGGCTCTCTTCAACACATAACGCGGATCACCTACATAGGGGGTTTTATCAGGATTGGTAACATTGCATATCATTCTAGCAACCGCTTTCTCTGCCGGGCGCCAAGGCAATATCGCGAATGTATCAAGATCAGGCATCGCAATCATATCCGATTCTTCTATATCCTGATACCCTGTAATAGAAGACCCATCAAAACCCATACCATTATTGAGCGCGTTTTCAAGTTCTTTATCTGTAATCGCAAAACTCTTGACCTGGCCCAATATATCCGTAAACCATAACCGTATAAACTTTACATCATTATCCTTTACAAGCTTAATAATATCCTGCTTTGTTCTTTTTGCCATTTCTGCCTCCTTTTTTAGTTATTATATTAAATAAAAGGCGCTCTTACCCTAACAGGGGGTTAAGAACGCCTTCGTCCTATCTGCATTATGCACATTCTTTGTGCATCTATATGCAAACCTTTCCCTAATCTATATTACAAGTACAAAAACCCATCTTTTGGTAACCCCGTACCAAAAGATTTATTATATCGATGCATTTAGTGCGGGGCAGGCCACATTTTTAGAAGAAATTAACCGATAGCTTCATTGCCTACCTCTCCTGTCCTAATGCGTATGCATTCAGGCAGATCCAATATAAATATCTTGCCATCCCCTATATTGCCTGTCTTTGCACCCTTGATAATAGCATTAATAGTCGGTTCGACAAAGTCCTTGTTAACCGCTATTTCCAAGCGTATCTTTTTAAGCAGGTTAATATCATGGATAACCCCTCTGTAGGTCTCTGTATACCCCTTTTGCTGACCGCAACCTAATGCATTTGTAACAGTCATTTTATAGACCTCTGCTTCATATAAAGCCTTCTTGACGTCAGGAAGCCTATGGGGTTGTATCATAGCTATTATAAGTTTCATATTATTAATCCTCCTATTCTGTGGTAAATATCTGAAAGCCAGCATATGACTCCATGCCATGCTCGCCGATGTCTAAGCCTTTTAATTCTTCCTCGCGAGACACCCTAAGGCCTACTGTGCTATCAATAATCTTAAAAATAACCCACATAGCGCCGACAACAAATAGGACAACAGATGTAACGCCAATGAACTGTATGCCTAACTGTTTTAATCCTCCACCATAAAGAAATCCGTTATTAGCTAGCCCTAGTGCCTTTTGGCCAAATATTCCGATTGATAAGGTGCCCCAAATACCGTTTAGGCCATGGACAGGCACAGCGCCTACAGGATCATCTATCTTTAATTTATCTAATACAATAACCCCAAAAACAACAAGAACCCCTGCTATACCGCCTATAACAAGCGCAGCCCATGGCTCAATAAACGCGCATGGAGCTGTTACCGCAACAAGTCCTGCTAACGCTCCGTTCATAGCCATAGAAAGATCAGGCTTGCCAAAGAGCCTCCAAACTGATGCCATAGCTATTATACCGCCCATAGCGGCAGCAAGGTTTGTATTAATCGCTACCCTACCTATTAATGAACCGTCTCCGACACTTAGGGTAGAACCTGGATTAAAACCAAACCAGCCAAACCATAATATGAATACACCGAGAGATGCTAAAGGTATTGAATGGCCTGAAATAGCATTCGCGGAACCATCTTTGTTGTATTTACCTAAACGGGGCCCGAGCATACTCGTACCAACAAGCGCAGCTACTCCACCCAAGGCATGAACAACTGTAGAACCTGCAAAATCAGAGAAACCAAGATTAGCAAGCCACCCACCTCCCCATATCCAATGGCCGACTATCGGATATATTAAAGCAGATATAATAAATGAATATATAAGATATGCCTGAAACTTCATGCGTTCTGCCATGCCGCCAGCAACTATTGTTGCCGCTGCCCCACAAAATGCCGCTTGAAATAACCAAAAAGCATATAACGGTATATGTGATCCAGACTCAGCTCCTGATAAGCAAAAACCCTTTAAGCCTATAAAGCCATTGCCGGGACCAAACATAAAGGCGTATCCCAGGATAAAGAATCCTAAAGATGCCATACAAAAATCAAGAAAATTCTTAGTTAAGATATTGCACGTATTCTTGGCACGTATGAATCCCGCCTCGACCATGCCAAAGCCTGCTTGCATAAAAAATACCAAGAATGCCGAGATTAACACCCATAACGTATCTACTCCTACTGTTGTTGCGTATGTCGTCTCCATAATCTACTCCTTTTTATGCGTTTCATTAAAAACTTAAAGCTAATGCCGCTCCACCATAAAACTTCTTATCCTGATTGCCATCATCTGATTTTTTAAGATCACCAAACGGTATAGAATATGCGATATTTGGATTCAGTGTACAATTTTTTGAAAGTTGGAATACCATCCCAGTGCCTAATCCCACATCTCCGCCGTCGCCAAGGATAAAGAGCTTGTGGTTATACCCTACGTGCCCATTAAGATCGAGGGTAATCGGCAAATCCGATATCGGTATGCTATGGCTTAGTTCCGCAACCACATAATCCCCGTGCCCGCCGCCGTTTACCTCATCTTCAAAATCATGATACCAGGTAACCGCTGGGGAAAGAAGAATATCGGCTCCTAAGCCTATATAGAATTCCTGACTATTTAATTTTGCTGATGGGAAATCATAATATATATAACCCCCTGACACCGAAACCGGAACATTTAATTTTTCCTTAAGGTCATAAGAATAACCTACACTATAATCGACTTCATCCGAATTAAGGTCATCTTTTGAATCTATATCAAAACTACCCCAAATGCTGGCGTTGAATCCATAACCATCGACATAAGCGCCTGACTGCATCACTGGATCATTATCAAGCACAAAGCCCCTCCATATATATTTTGAATAGACCGCGACATCCGCGCTAAACTCAACATCTACATCATCAAGTAAATACTTATCATCGACTTCTTCAGCGTTTACTCCTGCAACAAGAAGCATGGACATAAACGACGTTATAAGCAATGTCAAAAAACATTTGTTTCTGTTCATCTTCGCCTCCTTTATATTGGCTGGTTCGTTTATATTTTTATTATAAAATTAAAAAAGCCCAGATTACTCATACTAGCATCTGGGCATCATCGCCTCTTTAAAAAATAAATAGCGTTTTTAATAAAACGCCTTTGCTTCACACAGCCTTGTGTTTTTTACTTCACACCTATAAGTACAAACAACCTATAATTGGTAACCCCATACCAAAAAACTTATTAAGTTTATGCTTTTAATACGGGGCAGGCTTATATTTTCGACTTTTTTATTATATTCTTCTTGTATTTAACAACCATTACATGTGATATGCCAAGCTTCACCGCTATTTCACGCACTGTGTCACCTTTAATAAGCAGGTCTAGCACGCGCCGCTCTTTTTGCGTCAGGTTTCTTTTGATAGCCTCCATATTTATATTGTTATCTGCTGATGATGAAAGATCCTGCTGACTATCTGGCAACATATCCTTGAACGTTAAGTCGGTGTCACTTACCTGGGTATCGAGACTATAAATACTCGGCGCTCTATGCCCCTTACGGAGATAATTTAATATATGGAACTCACATGCCTTAATGACATATGACTCATTTATTCCTATCGGCATTCCCTCCTTGAAGCGTTGCCATAGATATAAACACATCTGCTGGTAAAGGTCATCCGCGTCATAAAACCCGTATAGCACGCGCTTACGGGCTATCGCCTTTAAGGCTGGTGTGACTCTTTCTAATAATATCTTAAAATCCATAGCTTATTACCGCCTTGAAAAATAAAGGGCGCATAGTGTCTTTTCTTTAGACATTAAGCGCCCTTCATTGGATTGCTTCTATATACTCTCATTGTATAAAGCTTTCTACGTAAAGATACCACATAATACTAAAAAGTCAAACAAATGCAAACAAAAAATGGTAAGCCGGACTTTCAAGAATCGCACTATTGCCTTTTTTTATTCTCTTCTTGATTACAATAGTAGATACCTTAAAAAAAAGATAACGCCCAGGAGATAGACAAGCCAGCTCGCATCCTTAACCTTACCTGAAAATATCTTGCATATAGGATACGCTATAAACCCGAAGGCGAGGCCGTTTGATATCGAACACGTTAGGGGGATTCCCACAATAGTCAGGAAAGCCGGTATCGATTCAGTATAATCATCCCAATCTATTTTCACAACATTCTTCATCATCATAGCGCCTACTATAACGAGCGCTGGCGCGGTAATAGGTTTGAACATACCTATCATCTTAACAAGCGGGCTAAAAAATATAGCGAGAACAAAAAAGAACGACACGAATACAGCCGTAAGTCCTGTTCTCCCGCCTGCCTGCACACCTGAGGCGCTCTCTATATAACTTGTTACCGTGCTTGTTCCTAGGCATGCCCCGGTAATCGTTCCGATAGCATCAGAGACAAGAGCCTTATTGGCTCTTGGGAGTTTATTATCTTTTATGAATCCTGCCTGCTCGCCAACGCCGACTATTGTGCCTGTGGTGTCAAAGATATCCATAAAAAGCAATATAATGATAAATGACAAGGCTTCATGTATAGGGATTAATTTAAAGACCCCTATTATATCCATCTTAAAGAATGTAGGGACTATAGAGGGCGGAATAGAAACAATTCCTGTAAATTTTATCTTTCCTAATACCAAAGAAAGCACTGCGGATAATATTATCCCGATAAAGATCGCACCCTTTATCTTTCTTATAAGAAGGATTGAGATTACAACCAAACCAAAGGCAAAGATACCTGTCTCTACATTGATTATATTATTATTAAGTTGGACCAAAGTACCTGGATTTGATATAAGAATATTCGCGTTCTGCAGCCCTAAAAAAGCAATAAATATCCCTATGCCTACAGCGATACCGTTTTTTAAACTTGGGCTTATGACTTTAATCAGGGTCTCTCTTACATTAAACAGGGAGATTATTAGAAATAATAAGCCAGCAATAAAAACAATGCCTAATGCTACCTGCCAGGCATTGGCAACCCCCAATGCCGAAATGGCCCCTATAACAGATACGAAAAAGAAATTCTCACCCATACCGGGTGCCTGAGCTATAGGATAATTCGCATAGGCGCCCATGATAAAAGTCGCTATAGCGGCAGATAGACACGTGGCAAGCATGACAGCGTTAAAATCCAGTCCTGTAGGGGTGCCGTTAAAATTAACGGACAATATCGCGGGATTAACAAAGATGATATATGCCATCGTCAGAAATGTCGTAATCCCGGCAATCAGTTCTGTCCTTACGCACGTTCTATTCTCTTTTAATTTAAAGATTCTCTCTATCATATCTAACTATAAATTATACACTTCTACCTAGAGTATTTAAAGAAAAAAATAAAACCGGCGGGTTGTTAAGCGGACATGTTTGCTCTTATTTGTTATCTGCTAGTACGACTTGCTTGCTGTTCTCAAAATTAATCTCCTCAAGGCGTGAATATAAGCTACGTTTGAGAATATGGTTAGCAAGGTCTTGCATAGAAGCCGCTGTAGTCCTCTTATATGTGGTATTATCAAACCAAATATAATGACCTTTTTCTTGAAAAACACACACAGCATGGCCCTTTCGTGTGCCGCGCCTTAATAGCGCTACTACCTTAGGCTTATAAGCTAATACCTGTAAGAATGTTTTGTTCAAGAACGCAATATCTTCGTTATCACCTGATTTCTGAGCAAGCGTCTCCTCTGGCGTGGACCATATATCAGAATTACTATCTTTCTTATATTGGACTGTTTTCTAAATCCACTTGGCGTAATCATCAATGGATTTCATATTAAAGAAACGTATAAAATCTAGGATATTTAAATCTATTCTAACTAATAATTTTGTATAATGTAAATAAATATACCATAAAAATTGGTATAACGCAATGTTTGGGAAGTAGTTGGGTAGTTTTATTACAGAAACCTTATGCTAGCATCTTGAAGTGTTAAGCGATTATCTCGCTTATATCTTTTATAGGAAGCTTGAAAATAAGCCCTCTATTACGGAAGCTTATCCATCTAAGCGTTAGTTCCGTATGCATTATATCATATATTTTGTTAAGCTGATTCTGGTTCTCTATCGTACACATTACAGCGCCATTATACTCTTGCGTCATCATTGCCTTATCTATATCTAATCCGTCGTTAAGAAGATAACAAGCTTATCATCTTCGATTTTTTTTGGCTGCGCTATCTTCTTTCTTTCAATGATACTGCTAAGCGTATCAATGTAATGGCTATTTTTATGCATAACCACTAATATCATCTTTTCACCTCTTCTTTTTATCTACTTACAAGCTTTGGCGTTCCTGCTGAAGCAGTATTCTTTGTACTTCCTCAACAGATTTTGCTGCCTTTAATGCATTGGGCATACCTTCTGTATTCAATAATTCTGCCACCTTTGATAATAGCTTAAGATGCAGAACAACATCAGGAGCGCATGTCATAAAAAATAGCTGTACCTTTTTCTTATCAGGAGAGGCAAATTCAACGCCCTCTCGGGAAAAACCTACCACCACTCCAGGCCTTGTAAATAACTCATCATTTGGATTGCGCGGATGCGGTATGGCCATACCGTTGCCTACCGCGGTACTTAGCATAGACTCCCTTTTAACGAGTTCATTAAGCAGTCTTTCTACTGAAACTGCTATCTTTGCTTTATGTGCTGTCTCCGCGAGCTCAAGTAGTATCCCATCTCTATTATCAGACCTAAGATCTAGATTCATACACACAGGGTCAATAATCCTTGATAAGGGCAAAAGATCTGTTTTCTGAGAAAGCGCGCTAAAATCGTAACCCAGACTCTTTGTTATCTTGTCCTGCATATATTCATCTATGGCAGAGAGGTAATAACGCCACTGCTTAGCTATCTTTACAGCGGGAAGCTCTCCTGCCTGCGCCATTTTAAGCACTGTCTTCTCATTAAGTTTAAGATATTGCGCCACCTCTTTTGTAGTTAATATCGTATTTTGCATCTCTTCTCCTAACGATAATGGATGTTAATAAAACCTTAAAAATACCTTAGCCACACATAAAGCAAAGATATCAGTATAGACTGTATCATAAATGGAAAACCGTATTTAAAGAATCTGAAGAAACTTATATGGTGGTTATTCCTATCGCTTATCTTTGACATCACAACATTAGCTGAAGCACCTATCATAGTACCGTTACCACCTAAACATGCGCCCAATGCCAAACACCACCATAAGGGAGCAGCAATATGCGTATTTATCATAGCAGCGTCCATACCTACAGCAGTAGATGAAAAATGCTCTATTACGCGCTTTATCATTGGTATCATTGTAATAACAAAAGGGATGTTGTCCAATATAGATGAGAAAAGAGCGCTTCCGCAAAGAATAATCGCGCATAAAAGAAATAGATTATTTCCCGCCATATTGATAAGGAGCCCTGCGAGCACCTTTATAAGTCCGGTATATTCGAGGCCTGATACTAAAATAAACAAACCTATAAAGAAGAATATTACTGACCACTCAACACGCATAAATGTAGCATCTAGCTTGTTCCCGCAGGAAACGAGCATTAACATGCTGCCTGATAGAGCTATTATGCCGGGCTCTATTCCCGTAATACCTTGCGTAAAGAAGCCCAAAAATATCAATCCCAATATCGCAAGAGCGCGCTTCATCTTCTTAAGATCGATTATCGCAAGTCCCGGTATGGCCTCTGTCACCCTTTTCTTTACGGATTCGCTTATTTGCCACTTCTTGCGAAAGATAAGAAAAGAGGTGAGGGCAAAAGCCGCAAATACTAAAATCACTACAGGCCCAAGGTTAAATAGGAAATCATTAAACGATATATGCGCGCGCGAACCTATAATTATATTTGGAGGATCTCCTATTAGGGTTGCCGTTCCTCCAATATTAGAGGCTATAACCTCCAGCATAAGAAAAGGAATCGGTGATATCTCTAGTATTTCCATGATAAGAATTGTAACAGGAGCAATAAGTATAATAGTTGTAACGTTATCAAGTACGGAAGAGAGGAGAGCGGTAACTACCATAAAAAGCAGCATAATAACAAGTGGCTTTCCTTTTGCTATTTTTGCTACAGAAATAGCAACCCACTCAAAAAAGCCTGTCTTGGAGAGTACAAACACGCAAGTCATCATACCTACAAGAAGAAAGATAACATTAAGATCAACCGCTGATAGGGCGTAATCCAAAGGAACCAGGCGGAACAAAAACATAAAGAAAGCGCCAAAAAGTACGGCAACTGTCTTATCAAGTTTTTCGCTTGCCATCGCAATATAAACTATCACAAAAATAAGTCCGGCTAAAAACATAGACACTTAGAATCCTTTCTTATTAAATTATCAAAAAAACAATATCTTATCTATAATGCTAAATCTGTCCAGCTCACCTACCAGCTTTTCGTCTTTTACGACAAAAAGCTTTGGTTCGTTCTTTACGGTCAGCTGAAAGATTATTTCTATAAGAGTAGCGTCGTGAGGTATTACCGAGCATCCACCTTTGAATATATCTTCTGTCTTCATATCTTTCTTTATCTTAAAATATTTTTCGAAAGGGTCAATATGGCGTACGAAAGATACCGTGTGCAAAGATTTAAAGAAGTCGGGTATTCCTAGAGAGAATATTTCAAAACAAGATATCTGGCCTATAAGCTTATCGTCCTTTTCTAATACAGGCAGAACATCAAGATGGTGGAGATGCATAAGACGCGATACCTTCTCAAGCGGAGTATCGAGACTTACGACAACCTTTACAGGCCTCATTATATCGGAAGCGCGGATCGTCGATGTTGTGCTAAGGCGATATCTCTTAAATTCATCTGCTATCTGGGTGCTGTCCATGCCATCAAAGAGTTTATCGTATATTTTTGTTTCCTGTGCAAACCGGATAAACGCGGCCATAGCCTGAAGCACTATATAAGGCTCGTCTTCTGAAGAAACCATAAGACATACTATATTAACAGGAAATCCATCGAGCGAATTAAAGTCTATGCCTTCTCTGCTTATGCCAATTACCATTGTAAACTGCGGCCAATGTTTAATGCGCGCGTGAGGAAATGCCATCTTTTGGCCCAGGCCTGTTGTCTGCAGTCTTTCACGCGCTATAAGCTCCTTGAAAAGGGCATCTTTTGCTACTTCCTGATTATACTCCGGGCATACCTGAAATATCTTATTAACCAATAGCCTTATCGCGTCTTCCTTTGTCTTACTCTTTAGGTCTGCCATTATAAGTTCTGGATCTATATAGCTGCTGACGTCTATCATAATCTCTTCTCCGGTATATGTACGCTTTTTGCAACAACTAGTTCCTGTTGACGTTGTAAAAGTTTTATATCCACCTCTTCTATGAGGTGCTTATATTCTAATATACCCACAACCTTGTACGAAGTCATACGTTCTACAACAGGTAAATAATCTATCTCTCTTTTGTCAAATATCTCAAAAGCCTCTTCTAGAGTCTGGTCCTGGTATAACATTTTGCCCACAGGTTCCGCCACATCCTTTGCGAGAATAACATGATTCAGGTGCTGTTCCATAAAGGCATTTCTCAATCCGCCTAATGATATTAGGCCCGTAAGCTCGTTATGGCTGTTTACGGCAGGAAAATGGTATGAATCTGTCTTCTTAACTATATCGATTACCTTGCCTAATGTGGCATTCTCCTGTATCAAATGAAAATTTCTTCTCATTACATCAGACACCTTTAGACTACCTATTATATCCTCTTTTGTCACGTTTCGCCAGACTTCATCTGCTTTTGTCACTGCGAATTTAACGCATGAAGGCCCTATCAGCTGGACTACGAATGTTGTTGCTGTAATAATATTTAATACCAGAGCTCCTACCTCTTTACCTTCTGCTCCTAAAAGGCTGAAATTATGGTACACTACCATAGCAAGACCTATAGCAACACCTGCCTGCGAAAAGAGGCATAATCCTAGATATTTAGTAACACTCTTCTCCGCTTTGGATATGAATCCTCCGAACCAGGCGCCTGCCACCTTACCGGATGTTCTTCCTATAAGATATACTAATGCTAATAACGCTATGCTTACATTCAGAAATATCTTTGCCTGAAGTCGAGCTCCTACCAATACAAAAAAGAGTATAAATATTGGCGGGGTAAACTTTTCAATGCTCTTAAATACTCTATTACCGGATTCACCCGAAAGGTTAGCAAATACAGCGCCTAATACCATAGCTGATAAGATAAAGTCGAGCTTGAGCATAACAGCAAGCCCTACGGTCAGTATAACTGTTGCGATGGAAAAAGTAAATACGCGGTCCTTATCTTTAATATATACAAGAAGCCTTGTAAGGCCATATCCTATAGAAGCACCTAAAAGACAGGATTTGCTAAGTTCCAGCAACGGCCCTCCTACGCTGTGCAGTAAAGTAAAATCTGTTCCTGTCACCATAGATTTTGCAAATACACTTGCAAAGCCATATATGATAAGTGCAAGACCATCATCTAAAGCAACTATTGCAAGGAGCGTACTTGTTAAAGGGCCTCTTGTCTTATATTCCCATAATACATCTGTGGTAGCGGCAGGCGCTGTAGCTGATGCGATAGCTCCCAATAGAAGGCCCAAATAGAGCTTCTTGGTAATTAATGTAACTAATATTGTAACAGCTACAAAAGCAAAAAAACCTTCACTAAACAGTATAGTATAAATAGAGCGGCCATACCTCTTAAATACATCTCCTTTTAATTCAGCGCCTATCCTAAACCCTATAAGCCCCAATGCCATGTTTATTATTGGAGTGAACATCTCTATTGTGCTATGTTTTAATACACCAAAAACAGATTCCCCTAATAAGACGCCTATTATGATATAGCCGACAACCTGAGGTATCTTCAGCTTTTGAAATAATTTACCGGCTGATGCCCCTAAAAATATAATGATTCCCGTTAAGAAGAGTATCTCCATAATAAGCTCTTATCTTTAAATTAAAACCTAACTATCTGCTCATGTAAGTACTTGTCTATCGCAGATCGGTAAAAACGCCACTGTTTCGCGATCTTAAACGCAGGCAATTGGCCTGTTTGCGCCATCTTAAGCACTGTCTTCTCATTTAGCTTGAGATATTCTGCTAAATCTTTTGTAGTCAGCAATGTGTCATCTATACGTTTTATCTTCATTTTAACTTATAATAACTCATTTTAACTTATAATACCATAAGTATACCATGCTTTTCAATTTTGTCAAGATGCCGCTTAAAATAAATAGGGGAATTATAGGGAATTGAGTAAATCAGAATTTATCCGAATATAGCTAAATTCTGATTAAAACTCTTTCTTGGTTTCAATACTGGTTTAGAGAACACCCATTGAAGGCATAAGTGATAATAGAGACGGCTTAACCCGCTGGGAAAGGTTGGTTAATTTGTTCAAGGCCACAATACGCTTTAATTTTCTAATAAGAAACATAATAAGCAAACAAAAGATTGCTCCGCATCTTACGGCTGCTGCAATACTTGCAAATGAAAAGAGCGTAGTATTTAGTATGATACTATCATATATATTAATCATATTAAACATCCACTGTACTTGATAGACTTATCTTACAAATAACGCTATGGATTCTATGTGCTTTGTACGGGGAAACATGTCGAACGAGCTTACGCGGTCCAATTCCCACGTGCCTGATTGTGTAAGAAGCTTTGCGTCGCGCGCAAGTGTTGCCGGATCACATGATATGTAGTACAAGCGATTTACCTCTTTTATATCAATTAAGATATTAGCAAGCTTTTTACTTATACCTATACGCGGTGGATCAAGAAGAATTGTATTTATCGCGGAATGCGATCTCTCATAACAGAGAGGGAAAATCGTATCTGTATCTCCACAATAGAATTTTATATTATCAGCTGAAATATCCTTTTTAGCAGTCTTGGCGCAATCGATGGCTACACCATTATCATCTATAGCGATAACGGCCTTGAACATGTCCCGAAGAAGTAAGCTAAAAAATCCTACGCCGCAATAAAGGT
>Ga0207996_1000517_pt1 | contig 33446 bp, 51 predicted proteins | sample AntAceMetag02UKG_FD_184773 | JGI IMG/M metagenome (GOLD analysis project Ga0207996, IMG submission 184773) | Saline lake microbial communities from Ace Lake, Antarctica - Antarctic Ace Lake Metagenome 02UKG (SPAdes) (version 2) | ecosystem: Environmental > Aquatic > Non-marine Saline and...
ATGTGGGCTGGTAAGATGTGAACTGCGGCGACCGCGTGTTCCTTGCCTTCTTTTTCGATTACCCCGGTACCGACCACTTGGCCTACCTGTATCCGCTTCTCGTTTGCCTTGGTAGAATGCTGAAAAAAGACTGGGGTTTTCGGCTTCATCTTGGCCGCGATCTCGTAAATCAACCCTTTCATGTAGAGCATGGCGGATTTGACATAACTCTCACCTTTTTCCGCTTTAAACGACCCGTCAGCGATGCCTTCGTGGCCTACCGAGTAAGCCTTGATCATCGGGTTCGAGTCAGTCTTTTTGATCTCCGCAATGGTAACCGCGTCCATGATGGTTTCAATCTCAGCTTGATCCATGGATGCATGCACTGCCTGTAGACGTATAACTTTAAGCATCTACCTGTTCCTCTACACGTTTCCAGTCGTTTGGTATACCCGTGGCAAAACCAAGGCCCAAAAACTCATGCTTTTCGCTCATTTTGATTTTACCCAGAGGGATAGCTGAGAAGTCATGGGTGTACACCGCCATCAACTGACCATCCGGTTTCTGGTAAACTGCTGGGATACCGAGTGTCAAATCCGAAACCTGCGCGAGCAATTCAGATGCTGCGTTGTAATAGATGGTTTCCCAGCTTGCCGTTTTACTGTTTTTATGCCAGAGTTTCATACCAGACTTCCCGTGTTACGTTGGGCCACTGGCACCGATGCCAGTATATGGACCTACCCAGGTTGGATCGTTTGTATCACTTCCAGAAGTGCTACCAAGTTGAGCATTAAAGCCATTACCTGATTTATCATTGCATATCTGACCACTTCCTGGCAGCATCGGGTAGTACACCAGCGGGTTCTCGTCTTGGAGGTCTTTCTTGAGACCGATGCGGCACACGTCGGCAGAGTCCCACACGTCAGATGAGAATATTACCTGTGCGACTTCACCCTTATTCGGGTTTGAGATTGAACCATTCGCCCATCCTGAACCAATAGAGACTGCGTTAGCCTTGACCGTTGCATCGTCTACTACGTCCTTCCACCACGCGGTGAGGTTAGTTGAATCATCGAATACACCTGTATCAGGCACGCAGTCGATGAAGAACGACGGAGTGGTACCGTTGTGTGATATTGCAATGTGATGCCATGTGTCTACCGATACCTGACTTGTTCCCGTCCATTTCCATTGGGTTGCGCCGTCTACAATGCAGTAGACTATGATGCCCCGATAAAAATTACGGATCATAATTGTCGTGCTGCTCGATGTCGTCGCCGCAAGACTTAATGGGATACACTCGACCGCACCTGTTATGATGTCCGCCCACACAGCCATCGAGCCAGTCGTCTTACCTGACAACGCTGACACTGCACCCGTTGATATTGCGTAGTCATCACCGTCGAAGTTTAACGCCCAGAATGACGTGATGGGTGTGGTGGTCGCTCCATTACCACCGGCTTTGGTTAGTCTTGTGCCCAGACCTAAACCCGGCATACGGCTACTCCAACTCCATAATGTACATCTGACCGTCGGCAGATTCGCGTTTTTGTGAAATCCTATCGACACCAGAAACAGGGATTTCTATTACCTGGTTGGCTGGGAGCAAGAAGTCAGTGTCTGCTACGTCTCCAGTAGCGGCAAACAACACGTAGCAAGCTGATGTGCAGTGAAACAGTAGCGATCTTGCCGTGCCGGAAAACCCGGTTACCGCAGTGGCACCAGTCACAATGGCCGACTTGATGTTGGCCGCAGAAGTCACCGTATTACGAGATGCCGACTGGATATCCAGTGTACCGGTATCGGTGGCTATGATCGTTGCGGCTGAGATAGCATTGAGTATCGCATCGCTGGTAAGGATATCTTCAACCAGATAGTTGTCGCCAAGATCTACCGTGTCACCAGCACTCAGATAGTTACCCGGGTGCAGTGGTGTGGAAATCTGTGTCACCGTGGCCACACCGGTCAACGTGGTGGGTTTTCGTGCTGCTACTCGCTGAATGAACGTGGTCAATGTCAGGGTCGCCATATCTATTCTCCCTCAACCGCGCCATTGGGCAGTTGTGAATCCGGTTCCATCGTAAGCAGTAGGGCTTGTTCAGCTTCCATCTCTTCTTTGATCAACGCCATCTCTACCTTGGGATCGATCCCTGGTATCATGCGAATCGCAGTCTGTTTGGACATGAGTCCCATTTGCTTCAGTTGCCCGTAAACGTCGACAAGCTGCTCAAGCTTTTGCTTGGATACCTGCGGGAAGTCAGCCGTGATAGCTTCGGTGTTGAACTGTTTATCCTCTGGCCGCGTTTCGTTGGCTATCGTCAGTACACGGGAAAACAATGTTTCCATGATACCTTGCCAGATTATCCGCTCGTAGACCGTGGCAGCAGTGACGGACTCCATGAGATTTTCAGCGGTAGACCGGTTGGACATCAAGTCGGGGTAACCAAGGAAGTGAACCGGGACACCACAGGTGCCAGATATCTCTTTGACGTAGGTCTCTACCAGTTGGCGCGCACCTTCGAGACCACTGAGGTCAGCCGATACCATACTGAAATCACCGGTACTGACGATCGCTTTACCGAAGGTCCAGTTACCACCGTCGATAGCGGTTTTTATTTTCTTGGCAGCCTCGGGCGTGTCAGCGTGGAAAAATGGGGTGGGACTGGCGGACAGGTTAATGATCGATCGCCAATCATTCAGCGTCTGCTCCATCTTGTCCAGCATACCGAGAACATGTGCAAGTTTCGACTGCTGTGGTTGTGATGGTAACGCGACCCGGTTGGAGAAACCTTGGAATACGAAGTTCGGCGGGTACACGGTTACGATGTTGGAACCAGTGCCAATCGTGGTTGACGCATTGCTATTACCGTCAGAGTAGTACTTTACCGAAGTGGCGTTTTCGTAATCACCAGCGTCAGCCGTAACTTCGTATTTGAACACCAACCATGGCATCATTCGAACACGCGGGTATGGGTTACTGGTATCCGGATCAAGTATGACGGCGAAGAACTGACCTTCTATTTCAGTTTCCCGCGCCCACGTCTTTACACTCTCATCGAGATCATCGAATTCGGCAAACTCAAGAATATACTGTAACTCGTCTTCAGCGGTACCGGGGATTTTTTCGCGTATCGCGATACCCTCGCCGGTAGTGAAAGCGGCGCGCACGTCTACCAGGTTACCGATCAACAGGTTGCCGAAGTCTGCAATACCATTATACCGATCGGACAGCGCCTGAGTGGCTTTGGCATACGTTTTGTAGGTGTTGGTGTACTGGGGGTTTTTATCGGAGTCGGAATCGGTATCAGTTACCGCATCAGCCATGTGGAATGCTGACATACGTAGAAAACCGCTAACCGTGTCTAATGTAGATCGTAGGCGTGTTGACATATCCATGAACGGTATCCTCCGTGTGACCAGAGGATACTCACCAGCAACCGCTTATGTCAACTTGGCATCACGTTGGCATTGGATGTGCCAAAGAAGTCGTCTCCGTCGTTGTCTGCGACCTTCCACATGGTAAAGTAGCGTACTTCATCCATACAATGGTCATCTTTCTTCAATGGTTTACCGTCACGGGACTTATAGGTACTGAATTCCCGAATGACGTTTTGACACCTGCTGCTGAACCCGATCTTGGGTGGGCCTTTCATCGGAGCCAAGGCGTTCTTTACCGCATCCAAGCCTTCATCGTAGGCATTATTCGCCCGGGTCATTTCAATACCGGCGTGGCCCCAGTCGGTAAACAGATCTGGTCTGGCCGGGTCAGCTACCACCCCTTTGATCAGTTTCCACCAACGTCGTTCTCTTGCCATTTCCATAATGACAGTATTGGATGTTTTGGCTTTGAACACTTCATCTACGCGGACCCACATGTCCAACTCGGGGTCATTTTGCCACACCCCGACCGAAAACGGTGCATCTCCACCCCAGTCAATCGATAGGTAGACGGGACGCTCATAGTTCACCGGGTATTCACGCAGAATATGTTTCTCCGGGTCATACTGGTCTTCGTACACCGTGTCGCCGAAACCTACCTTGATGCACAACCACTCCCGTTGAAATACTTCGAATGACAAGGTTAGCAGTTTGGCTGAAAGGTCGGCTGGTTGATAGTAGCCGTCTGCCCCTTTGACTTGTGGACCGGGGCATATCGATGACAACGGGCATGTGGAACACTCATACACACCGACGCATGACGCGATACATTCCCAGATGCAGTACTTGTACAGCTTGTACAGTTGGTTTTTCTTCGCCATCTCGATGGCAGCATCCATGAGGCCTACTGCTTGATGGTTGGTACTCCAAATATGGATGGATGCTGGTATACCGTAGTTTGCCTGCGGTTGTGATAACGCCGACTGATATATCGCGTCTTCCATCTCATCCAGTTCATCCAGATGCAACGACTGCGGGTGTGGTCCACGTACCGCTTTCATGGATGCTGTGAGGATGTTTACCTGGGAGCCGTTTTTCCATTGTGTCCGGTGCACCTCGGGATCTTTCACCAGCACCTTGTCGCGTAAACCGGTGATGTCCCAAAAGCCATCCATTGCCGCATACGCCAACTTTGACTGCTGTTCACTCGCGCCGAGAATGTTGGTTTGCATTTTTTTGAACAGGTTGGACTTGGTGAAGATGATCAGTCCGGCACCGTAAGTTTTTGAAGATCCACGGTTTGCCCATGTGATGGTGTAATTCTGTTTTCCGGTTAGGATATCGACAAACACGTCACTCTGTGGGCAATGGTCGGGCTGGTTACAGATTTTCTTGGTACCGATGACAGGTTCGCGGAAAGCTGAAACATACTCCATCACGTCTGCTTGGCATTTGAACGCATTTTTACCTTTCGACAAGTAGTGCTGAATCATCTTGGGACCGGCCATGTCTACACAAGTGTGAACTGCGTCCACCTTTTCTTCTGGTGTCACTTGGCATCCTCTATTTCAAACCCGGCCTGACCCTGTGATGCTTTACGTGCAGCATGGAAAAGCTGTGTCCGCTCTTCTTGCGGGTACTGCATCAACTCTTGGAATGCCTCATCGGACTCATCCCGTTTAATGGATGACAGTAGGGCTGTCTGGGTCTTCATGAACTTCTCGTGGACCATGCCGAGTTTCGCAAGATCTTCTACTGATGAAATCTCGAACTTCAACTCTAACTTGGGTTCACCATTGACCATTTTAACCTTGTATGCCTGGAGAAACGACTCCTCGATCGCTTCGATCTTCTGATCCATACCGGTGATGCGTTCATTCTGACGGCGAAGTAAATCCATGTCACTGGATTCGATGGCTTTCTTCTTGAACTCGTAATCGCGCTGTTCGGCTTCACGCTCCCATTGGAAATCGGCCAACCATGCCCGCATCTTGGCGGCGGCTCGGTTTATGTCTTCTTCATTGAAACCGGGTTCTAGCAGGTGGACGGCCAAGTCAGGCATATTCGGCTGCCCGAGACTATACCACGTTTCGAAGGCACGGACTTGTTCATCCGTGCCCTCATTTTGCAGATCCTTCGCTTTACCCAGTGGTTTTTTCCGCGTGCCCGGCGGTCGGCCCCTTTTTTTCACAGCCGGTTGGATGTTTCTTGCGCCCTTGGGTCGACCTTGGGGCTTGGCGGGTTTACTTTTCTGGGTTGTATCGGACACTTTCTGCCCTCTCCTTTTCAGGTGATGCGGCAGTGAACGCATCTTCCACGTCCTGTGGTGACAGTCCCAAGTTTCCGGTTAGATGGTCTCGGAGTAGACCACGGTTGAATGATGGTGCCATAGTCTCAGGGATGTGCGACAGTGTACCGGAACCTGGTAACAGCACCGAGGTGTCCAACTCTGCCAGAATCGGTGCAGCGATCGCATTCGCCTGTTCAACCAACGCATCGGCCTCTTCCTTCAGCGCGTTTGCCCGATCACGTTTCTCGAATGCCACTGCGAGTCTTTTTGTCTTCCGTGTGACCGGTAGATCACTGAACAACTTGACCGGTTTCTTCTTCGCCATGTTACCCTTCTTTCCGTTTGCGCTTCATCCTGGTGATTCCAGGATTCACTTTTTTGGCCGCTTCGTACCCAGTTGCCCAGATACCATGATACTGGTTTACCCTGCCGTTGATAAACCCAGGTTCAGGATTATCCGTTATGTAGCCTCCGCGTAGCCAGCAGAGCCACCCTTGTGAAAACGATGCCCGTTCGAGCATCGATATCATCATCTTCGGATATTGCGGATACTCATGTACCTGCCCACCCTGATCTACGTCGGGGGCGAATACGCCTTTAGATCGCGCCATGTCATTGCTACCTCCACGTCACACTCGATCGGGACATCCAGTTGCACCGCGTTTTCCATTATGAACTTCAGTGGATTTACAATCGAATCCAAGTTAACTTTACCCACTTCAAACAAGAGCTCATCGTGTATCTGGATCAATGGCCAAAGGGTAACCCCATGGGATAACTGGTTCAGGTAAAACGGTGTCACCTTATCCATGGCAATTTTCAACACACCTTGAGCAGAAGACTGAATCGGCATGTTAGTCGCTTGACGTAGACCGGCGTTGACAATCCGATCGTGAACACTGAACACCTCTGGTATCCAACGGCGACGACCAAACATGTCGACCACGAAACCCTTCCGTCTAGCAAACCCCCTGATCGTTTCGATCCACCTGGCCACACCAGGGTAGAGCTTGAACCACTCTTTTCGAAATGACTCACAGTCGTCTTCAGACCAGTCCAACCCCTCTTCATCCATGCTTTTCTTCAACCCGTATGCCGTAGCACCGTAGAAGATTTGAAAATTCATCGTTTTGCACGGGTACCGGTGTTTCTTCGGGTGCACGTCCTCGGCTGGAATGCCGAATACACGACTGGCAGTGTAGGTATGAAGGTCTTCACCATTCCGATAGGCTGATAGCATGTTTTCGTCACCAGATATGTGAGCACCCACGCGCAACTCGATCTGCGAGTAATCGATCGACAAAAAGGTGCAACCTTCCGACGGGACAAAGCCAGACCTGATCTCTTGGCCTTCATCAGTCTTCTGGGGAATGTTCTGAAGATTGGGTCGAGATGACGATAGACGGCCAGTTTCCGTTCTGGTAATGTTGAACGAAGTGTGTATCCGGTCATCCATGTCTGCCACGTCAGGCAGATTTACGTAAGTGGACAGTAGTTTACCGAATTTCCGACATTCACTTACGGATTTTGCGATCTCAGAATGCTGCCCCCACAGTTCCAGCTTATCCGAGGTGACCGATATCACCCCGTCCATGGGAACCTTTCCCTCGTTGACCATAGCTTTTACCACCTGCGGTCCAGATCCAGGGTTGACATGGTAGCCAGTACACTGGTCCAACTGCTGTGTAAACGAAAACAGTTTACCGTTGAACTGCCTGTCCAGTGACTTGAAATGTTCCCGATCTACCTTGATTCCACGGGTTTGCATATCCGATATCATTCGAAGAGTCGCGGTGTCTACCTGTTCGATTTCCGCCAACCCTTCGGTCTCGATCTGTTCAGACAAGACATTGAACACCCTGAGTGTCACGTCAGCATCTCTGGCAGCGTAGGGTATTGCCAGTTCCTCGGGAACATCATCGATCCAAGCTAACGGCATCGATCCAATGGCTGACTCTACCATGGACCGCCCGTCTTCCGGTGCTACCAGACCCCATCGGTGGCGTAGATCTACCTCGTCGCCTTTCTTTTCCATGTCGTTCAATATCCGCTGTGCCCGCTTATCAGGTTTGGCGGGTGTGCGAATTTTCAACTTCCCATTGGTCGCATTGCGTACCGGATAAGCTGCTGGTTGATCCCACTCGGTAACCGCTACCTGTTGCAGGTAGGCCAACTCTTTACCTCGGCTGTAAGGCCCGACCATGTCACTGTATGACAGCATCCGTTCACCGAGTAACCGGTAGGCGAGGCTTTTCAACGCTTGTGGGTAGCGACCGAGCAGGTACGACTGGATAATCGTGTCACGGATAGCCTTGGGTCTGACGTTATCCGCATCCAGTTTCGGCAAGTCGGCCAAGGCATGGTGAAACACCACCTCCACGTCATCGGCATTCAGTATCTGATTCATGGCCTTGACTACCTTGGGGTTACCGCCGGAGCCAACCCGAACCACCAGACCAGTATTCGGTTCACAACTCAGCGAGTAACACCAGGTTTCCTTATCGGTCCACTCAGTATCGCAACCGATCACCGCCGCATCACCGAAACCCATGTCCCAGAGATCATTCGGACTGGTTGCCAATCGGTAGTCGCGTTCACGCTCTACCGGCATTACAGATGTCCGAGGTTTCACTTTACCCTGTAATGCCTGACTGACCACGTAGAAGTCATCCATAATGTGCATCATGTTACTGGTAACCTTCATACCACCGGCAGGGTCATAGCATGGCACAATGATCGGCCCGTCCACGTCTAACTGAAACGGGATACCGTGTACGTCTTCCACATTGGCCTTGGGCGACTTGAGAAACCACTGGATAGCAACCCTACCTACGGCTGCGATGACCAGGGGTTCGCACACCCGTAGCTCTTCTTCCAACGTGGGTGCCCACTCTTCGATCTCCGTTATCGTGGGTTTGCCCTTCTTGGCCGATTTCTCTTTCACCAGATTGGTAAGGTAGGCTGTGTCACGGTCAATCTTGTGGGCAACCAGGTAATTAGTCAACTCGTGGCCGGGACCGCCTGAAAATGGCCTACCGGTCGCCACGTCTTCCATGCTTGGCACATCTCCGACGATCATCAGATCCGCAGGCAGTGGACCGTAGCCGTAAACTGCCATTACGCCCCCTCTGCGTCTTCCAACGCCGTCATCTGCTCCATTGCTTTACAGAGATCGGTTACCCCGCCGCGTGACGCTGCCAAAGACGCGAGCGGATGCCAGCCGGATACGCCGGGGTCGGTGAATTCAAACTCCATCAGTACCCCGTTGAACTTGGTCGGTGTGAGGATACCCCGCAACGACGTTAACCTGCTGGACAACAGCGTGACGCTTTGCGCTTTTTTCCCACGATACATAAGACCCTGTCTCCGTTTCTCATAACCAGCCATCAGTTGAGCCGGATGCAGGCCAAAAAACTCCGCCATCTGGCAGACCGAAATTCCCATTTTCCGTTGCTCACTCGAGGCCATCTTGTTCACCACGTCTAGCGACATACCGGATTCCAAAGCAAACACAGCCAAGTTGCTGTTACGTTTCGGGTATTCAACAGCGTAACTGGTTATCCATAAGGCCAGCAAACCTCGGATCACCTGCACGTCTATTGCGTAGTGTCCTTTCGGTATGGTGTAACCGGACATCCTCTATCCTTTGCTTCCTGGTGTTTCTGTTTCACCGCAGGCGTAATCATCATATGGCAATCGTGACACAGTACTGTTAAATCGTAAATACGCTCTTGATACCAACCACGGTACCTATTGTGGTGTACTTCGAGATTTTCTGTTGCTGCACATAAAGCACACCGATGATTGGCCAGATCTAAAGCCACTTTCCGAATTGTCTTCCAATGGGCAGAATTCATGTATTCTGAATACTTTTCCCTTGTAGTGCGTTTACGCACTTCTTCGCTGTCACCTTGCCGACTCCTTCTATTGCTGCCCATGTATCAACGTCTCCGTTCACCATCTCAAGCACTGAGTCAAATGTTTTGTCCACTTCTACTGCCCGTTTAATACCGACACCAGGCAACTCTACCGCCATCCGAAAGACCAGACTCGGGTTTGCCAGTGCTACTGGTATATGCTTCGCGAGATGTGATTTATGCTCGTCATACCGTTTACTCACCCACCAACCGTGCAAGTTGATGACGGCCCTTACGGTCTCATTCGGGCTACCGGTCTGTATTACTGAGGTGCCGAAGAATTCCCGAATCGTCTGCAGATAACCGAGTAGCTCTGAGTAGAGAAATTCCCGGTTTCCGAGACTGATATTATGCCAACCACCCCGGTAGTAATGCTGAATGAACCCGGAGTCTGAGCACTTCCACACACCCTCGATCACCAGGTAGACCCGGTGACACATTCTGGTAGCCACTTTCAACTGGTGCCCCTGTAACCGGTTACTCGCCATGGATGATAGCATATCCGTAATCCGTTTACGCTCAATGCCAATCCGGTATGGCATACCTTGGGGTCCATTTCCAACGAAAGACATGTCACCATAATCAAATCGCCGTAACCTTGCTGTCCCGTTTGGAAACAGGGGGAACAATTCCTTGCTCCCAATCCTGTCATCCACGTCTATCAAGTTTCCCTCAGCTTCTCTACTGCTGCCATGATGGCCTCTTGGATAACCCTGATGGTATCCTGACCATTCTTGACCGCACCCTTCACCTCGGGATACTCGTAATCTTTATTCTTGCAGGTGGCTGAGAACTTTCGCGGCTTCCCATCGGAATTCTGATCCAGTGAAATGACCCACTGATTACTGTAGATCGTCTGCCGGTAGATCATTTCAAAATCCCCATTCTTTCAGGTTTGCCTTTGGGTACGTCGCCATGACCAGGGACAGAAAGTTCGACATCATACCCTCGAATTCCATCTCATAGGTCTTATGGTTGACTCCGGATGACAAGACTGTGGTGATGAACTCACCCGAATCACCCATGGCCCCAGGTCGATACATGTGCTTCAGATTGACCTGTACCTCACTGGGTAGATCGCGGTAGCCGGACCGTTCATAGTTACCGAACCAACTGCTTTTCTCTTGGGCAACGCCCATTTTGAACTCGCGCTTCACCCGGTGAATGAAGATCGCATTGACTTTGTCGTTTCTCGGGTCCGACAATGCTCGGGTGATGACGTTCATGTCGGCGTATACCGCACCGTATGCCTGTGGCATACCACCTTGGGCAACACCGCGCCGAGCACGCGACAGGTTATACAGTTCAGTAGCCGTGTCGAATACAATGGTGCGGAAAGCCGGGGTGTGGTTCTTTTGCCATTTCCCGCTGATCGGATCTTTGCCGATCGTCGACAATACCTCATCGTGTAATTCATCCCAGATAGCGGACGACCCGGCTTTATCACCAGCATCGTATTCGAAATGCAAATGCTCTACTTTCTTGCCGGTTTCCACCGTATCGGATAAGGGACCGATGTAACTCGAATCGCTCTCTATATACAAAATGGGTCCAGGTGCCGAAAGGGCAAACTTAGACTTGCCAGACTTCTCTCTGCCCTCAGTGCAAACGGTCAACCTGCTAGGTCTCATCACTACCGCATTCATTTTCGTGATACCGGCCATCTATACCTTACCTCCTGCTTTTGCATTGTGCATCGTGTAGTCCTGATGACACCACAAGAAATCCAAAAGCATTGGGTTACCGTCTACCCACCGGTATATCACCAACGCATTACCCCAGTCCTCTTTACCAGATAGGTAAGCTGTGTCTACACCCGGTACCACTTCAACCACATAGCTTATATGTGGCACTTCTATTGCAGCTGAACGAGTTAATCCGTCGGTGTTCAATTGCATTAGCATCTCGTACACTTTGGCGGTCTCTGCTGGTGTCAGCGTCTTGGTGTTTTCGTGAATAGCCGCCAACTCTGCCAAGTAATTCATTACATTTTCCCTCTCGCGTGTAATCGGTTACACATATCAGTCACCGCCCCCTTGGTCCAGTCTCCGGTGAACACAAGCACTATGTGTTTGCTCTCGTCTTTCCATGTCCAAGCTTGCGCTACCCAACCCGTCTCTGTGCATTTTACCACTTCATCAGCTTGCGTATCTGTGTACCATACTGCTTCTTTGTCTGCACATTTTACCACTTCACAAGCTTGGGCATTTGTATGCCATACTGCTTCTCTGTCTGTTTTGTTCATTGAAAATGCCATATAGCCAATGGTCACTTTCATATCGCCATTCAACTGATGCAGTCGGCGATTCTCACCTTCCACCGGTATCTCTGTCATCATAGCCAACCTCTTGCCTTCCCTTCTCCAAGCAGCATATTCCACAGCATTTCCAACTCCGCATCTTCGAACGTGAGTCGCCGCACCCGATATGGCACGGGCGGATCTTCTGGCGGTACATCATTCCACCGCCACGGCGCGCCCTCTTTCAGATAGAGTATTCGCATCACGGTCGACTGGACATCGTAACCGATCTTCCGCAGCATGTAGGTGTATGCCTTCACCTGCGCCATGTAAAGCCAACTCAACTCCGGGTCTTTCTTCGGCGAACCCCAGGTTGACTTGTACTCCTCTAGCACCCAGGCACCATCTTCATACTTCAACCCGTCGGGCGATGCCAAGATACCCATATACTCGATCTCTGCCGGTCGTGCCGCCATACGTCTACCAAACGCATACTCCAAAGCCTCTTCCCAGAGAAACCCAGTGGTAAACCGGGCCCGAAGTTCCAGGGGCAGCTCAGGTCGAGCCACCCCCGGTTCCTTCACAATGTCGCCGGGCAGAAGTTTGAACCGGATCGCGTATGCACGTATCAAGTCGGACACATGCAAACCTTCACCTCGAGGAGGCCCTGAATCTTGCCAGGGAAAATCCTCATGTAGTTCTTCAGCCGTCATTGCCTACTCCGAGAAATAGATGCCGTCTTCAACGACCCACCACTTACTGTCGACACCCTTCTGCAGAAACTCTGCAGTGGTCGCCATCTCCATCGCTGCCATCGTTACGTTCGGCGGCAAACCCTCACTCACACCCTTCGCCTGAACCATACCACTCAACGCACTGCCTACCACACCTTCTTCACCGGCTGCCTTCAACGCTTCAGTGATCGCACCCTCGGCAAGGTTCTCTACCGCACTGGCATCGATCTCTACCGGTGCAGCTTTCTTTGTTCGCCTACGCTTCGGCTTCTCAGCCTTGGCAGGTGTCGCCGGTTCACTCGCGTCACCGGGCATGTTGATGATCTTATCACACAAGGTATCCTTGGATTTCACGGATTCACCCTTGGCGTTGGTCCACGAGTCACCAGTTGCCTTCTGGATGATGTGGAATTCCAACCCCACCAGTTCAGTACAGTCCACACAGATACCAGACGTAGCACCGTAACCAGCATCAACGAAAGACTTGATCAGTTTACCCACATTGGATGTGCGGGAAATTGCCTCTTGGGAACCGACCGCAGCCAACCCGGTCCCACGCTGGTCCACAGCCTCAAAAACCTGCTGACCGTCTGTCGGTTTCCAGAAATCCGGATTACCAGCAGAAAACCACTGATTCGACGGGTCTACGTCCTGGTTTTCCACCGGGACAAGAGACAAGAACATGTGTGGCGCGGCTGGCTTACTTTTGTCGAAGCCTTCCCTGAGTGCAAACCATGCGTCGACCACTTTTACGTCAACGTCGTCAAAAACCTGAACTCCACCTTCGGGCATGTCTTCGTAGTTCGAATTGGCAAACTTGATACCCATTTTCGTTTCCTTTTTGAAACTTCGGTCTCCTCGGTCTCCCCGGTATCCACGCCCTGTGGATGGGGATTTGTGGAATTTCAACCTAACTGGTCGATTTTCCCGGTCTCGTCAGACTCGGTAGGGCTTGGTCAGGTGCGTTGATCAAATAGCGTGTAAATTCACAACACGTAACATACACTTTCGGAACGGTAACGACCACTTTCGCAACGGTTTCACCCCCCTTAACGTCACTTTTCACAACGTTTGCGACCGAACACTACTTTTTGCTTTTCGTTGTAACTGCCTGACCTCACAGCAGTTTGTGAAGAAAGTGCGACCGAGGAGACCGAAACTGGGGTCAAATAAAAACCCTAGGGGAAAACCTACCCACACTTTCTGGATTGTCGGTCTCCTCAGTCTCATCGGTATCAACTCCCTTTTGGTGGTAGACGGTTAGTAAAGTATCACTTTTCTCTTCGGTCTCCTCGGTCTCCTCGGTCTCCTTTTTATATATATATACTACTTATTTTACTATAAATATACTATAAATATATACTTATATACTATAGACCCCCTGTATACCCTTACCCTTCCATACTTGAATCTGCAAACTCTACTGGCAAGATTCCTCTCAGCCCCTTATCCCTTCCAACGTTGCATCTGGTAACGGAGGGATTTGCAATAAGTCTTTTGATCATGTCACGCTTCGGGATCGGGATTTCCGTTTCCCGCTTACAGTAAGCCAGGTACCGATTGTACAAATCGGCGATCTTTACCTTGGCGTTCGGGGCGAACTTGACCCGTGTGGCCAGAAAGTCACTCAGCGGGTCCATGTCGTGCCGGTAACTGTCAACTGCTGTTTGGATACTCAAAGGGGTATGCAAGCCGTCCTGATACCATCTCTGTGCCCCGGCTACCATCTGTGAGAAGATTGCATCCCGGTCTTCCATCAGTTTACGCCCCAACTCTGGATCACGTGCCTTACCGGAGAAGATTCGGTTAAACGGGATCAGTCGGATGCGTCGCCAGATGGCGTGGTCGATGCCACGGACAATCGGTCGGTGATTACTGGAAAACCATATCTTGCAGATGGGTCGGAATTCGAACTGGGGCTTATACATTTCCCGTGCGGTAATGAAGTCTTCACCCGTAATACGTTTCACGGTTTCTTCATTCCACTCGCGGCCTTCTTTATTTTCCGTAGCTGACAGCAGGCGAGCACCCCGGAGACGTGACAGGTCGTACTTCTGCTCTGATGTGGCACCGGTAGACAGTAAGACGGTGGGACCGGCGGTAACTGCATAGCCGTCATTAGAATTACGCCCCGAGAGTATGGATTTGAGCGTGTGAATGAAGACAGATTTACCATTTTGCCCGGCCCCGTAGAGAAAAAACAGACACTGTTCCGATGTCCTGGCAGACATGCTGTAGCCGATGGCTTGTTCGACAAACTCGATCAGTTCGGTGTCGTCGTCAAAAACTTGCCGGAGAAACGTAGACCAGATGTCCGATACCTGCCCAGCCTTAAACTCTACGTCAAGGCATTTGGTATGCAGGTTTGCCGGAAGGTGCGGTGCGAGTTTACCGGTCTCCAGGTTGACGGACCCGTTACGGCAGTTGACATGGTCCAACTGGCTATCCAGGTCAGCCAACGGTATGCCTACGTTGCCTTGTGACTGTGCCAACCGTATCATCGCGTCGATCTTGCCGGTATTCAGTGAGGCTTTCTGCCACTTCATCAAACCCTCTTCCAACTCATCGGAAACCTTCTCATCGATGATGGCGAGGGAGGTTTCGATCGCATGCTGAGTCATCATGGGCCCAGGACGATCATTGGATCCGCCGATGTCTTCGACCCAGTGTAGACCGTCCCAGCAGTACCAGGTGCGTTGATCTCTGCAAAAGCGGATCTTGTCGCCAAATCGGTCGATCAGACGTTCCGCGTTTCCCACTTCAGTCCACGATGGCATAGGTGACCTTACTGCGAATCAGCTTATCGAGGTTGCCACGTTTCAGTTTCAACTGGACTGACCCGTTGTTTTCACTGACAAGGGAGTGGTCAGCCTCGGTAAACCGACGACCGAAAAGTTCTACGGCATCCGTGGTTTTCATAATGACCATGGTCCGACGACTACTGGTAACTGACATGCCCCTACCCCTTGGCTTGTTGGCGTTCCATGTTACGACGGCGTTTCTGCTGATCATGCTTACGTCGCAGATCCCGGTGACACTCTTTACACACCCCGCGCACACCGAACTTTCCCCTGCGGTCAGAGTAGAAGTCGCCCCTGACTTTGATCTCACCACACTTACTACAGCGGATAAACGCCAAGACCCGGTTATGCTCCTGCTTCCGTGTATCCAGACTGGGTGTGTATCTACTTCGTCGGTAGGCATTCAGGCACGATTTACAGTAAGCCGAGTAGCCATCCAGTGTGTTGGTATCCAGGCTGAACTCTGACACAGGTTTCAGTTCACCGCATCCGATACCGGATTCACGGCATTGTTTCATTCTCGGTGCGGGCAAGGTGAACTCCTACTGGTTACCGGGTGTAAACTGAGTGTGCCGGTGCAAGAATCGAACCCTCGGGTTACCCCCGACATACCCTATGCCGAAGCTACTGGCAATCATTGAACTGGTTAACGCTATCTTGGCCGGATACCTTCAGCGATCGCGTCCCACAGGTCACGGCCTTCCTTCTTTGCCCCGAGACGGGCGAAGATGAACGAAAGGGCAACGAGAATTATACCGGCGGCCTGTGCGTAAGGGTCGTCGATCTTGACGGTATCAGTTGCTACCGCTCCACTGAGGCCAAGTAGACCGACTGACGTGGCGATGGTTTTCTTACCGGCTACGGCTTTCTTCACAAACGTGGCGAGGGTCAAAATAGTTGATAACATGGCTCGGGTACCTCATTGGTAAACTGGTCACTCGGACTCAAACTTCATGATGTAGTCCACGATCTTATCGGACCATCCGGTGATACTGTGCCAGCCGGTAGCCTCATTGGCCACCGTAGGCTGGTAACCGTTGACGTTGATGACATACCCGTAGTCAGCCATCGGTGGCGACATCTGACCTACGTCACTAGCCTGCTCATCTGTGAGCACGATCATCCGGGTAGTGCTGGCCGTCAACCGGTAGGTGCCCGCGTTTACCATTACCCGGTTCAACGCATCGACACCTGGCATCAGGTATGTAGCACCGTTGGGAACTGTCTTCGCCGTGGTTTCCCATACTGACATGAAGTTGGAATCCGGTGAGATAGCCACCTCTCCAAATTGAGCCGAGAAGGCAAACAATCGGACACCGCCGGTGCAACTGGCACGAATGGCCTCAGCCAGTGCGATTGCCCGGTCATACGGTTTAGCGGATACACCTCGGCCATTGTAAGCTTCACGCCCCTCGAATGGCTCATTGCCCCTACTGTAGTAATCATGTGGCGGCGACATCGATGCGCTCACGTCGACCATGATATACGTCATGCCATCGAGACTCGTGGTATTGGCCAACGCCGATTGAAACACGGTCAGCAGAGCTTTGCGTATCTCGACGTTTTTCACATTCAGAAATGCCGGAATGAAACGAAACGGCAACACTTTGGATATGCTGGCAGCGATACTGTCAGTCAGTGCAGACACCACCAGACTGGTATCCACCTCGGCCTGTTCCATGTTACGCAGGTTACGCAGCAGTGCCATGTAGCCCAGCTTACCCTCGATCAACAGACGGGTGAACGTTTCGCGCTTATCGGCACCAGAAGACAAGGCCACTTCCCAGGTATCCGGTGGACTGAGGGTGCCAGTTTTCAACCCCCGGTAAGTTTCACGCTCGTCACCCGTGATCGGTTTCGGATGCGTAAGGCACATGATGTCTTTCAGCGTCACCTTGGCGGTGCTCTTACGATTATACTTACCCAACTGGTAGGCATCGAACTTGTGAAACGCATTCATCTGCCGCGAGAGTTTCAACTTCACCGATCCGCCAATGACGAAGTTATACAGTAGGGCGATCTCCGACAGTTCATCGGCGCGTTGTATGGTGTCACACACTGTAGACCGGATCAACGTAGACTTGGGGTGGAACGCAGCAAGACAGGCGGCGACCAGTAGGGGTGCATGTCGCACGTACATCTCAGTCCTACCTTCGATCGCAATGTCCCGCAACTTTGCCGGTTCCACAATCTTACACAACTCGATGATACGCTGGGCACGGTCACTGGATTTTTCATAGTACGTGGGTTCGAACAGCATAGTCGCCATGACGGCGCGTTTGAGTTCCTGATACGGGGTTCCCGTGGTGGCAGGTGCGCCCTCATGGGTGGTGATCCGGTCACCTTTTGGTTTGACTCGATTGATCGATGCCATGCCGCCTCCGTTGTAGGGGGAAATGAAAAGGGCCCGAGAATTGTTCGCGAAAGGTTTCTTTGTGGTAATTGAAGTAACCATCCACTTCGCTCGGGCCCTAAATTGATGAAACTGGAATTGATCGCAAGTAGGCTTACAATCCAACTGCTCTACCAACTGAGCTACACGCTGACTTTCGTCATCATGGGTGGGGTCGAACCACCGACCTGTTGGTCCATACGAAGTATCTACCTGCTGCGCCGAGTCTCATTTTCAATCGGTATGTAAAACCCGTGGGAAAGAGATGCTCAGGCATTTTTTCAATCAACGAAGTATGCCTGAACTGCGCCGCACAGGTTGCCAAGGTCAGCCGGGTTTATCACCTAGCCAGTCTTGACATTGAAGAAGGTAAGGCGGCCCACAGTAACGGTCAAGGTCGTAACGGTGTTAAGTTGCCGACTTTACCATAGCAAACCCGCCAAACTCCCACTGGGTGGGCAAACTTTGCCCAAACTTTTCCACCTAAAACTCTCGAAACTCTCGAAACTCTCGAAACTCTCAGCCAAACAGAGAACCAGATTCACAGCCACGGGATTCATGACAAAGTTGATCCACAATGCATACAATCTGATTCATGACAAAGTTGATCAACAAAGTGGGTTTTGGCAGCCGTATACCGAGCGATAGGTAAGCAGTCGGGCCAAAAAGAAGCCGAGTACGGTATCGACCCCCATACCCGGAATCGGTCACATGCTACCGTAGACCGCGATACAGGCGAAAAAGAACAGCACCACGAACACGCACATGGCCAAACAGCCCCGGGCTAGTTGATAATCGCGCTCCATTTTCGACAACCGCAAGTGGCGATTTTCCAGCCATGAGCGGTCAAGGTTCTCGGTCCGGTGTGATTCGGGTTTCATGATGTCCCCTGTTGTGTGTCCCCTATGGTCAAGTAATCCGAAACGGGGACACGTAATGTGTCCCCGGTTTGGACGGCTTTACTGTTTGGCCATGCTCAATCTGTCATACGAAGAGGCATTACCAACGTGAACGTATCGCGTCCGTTTGGCTGTACTTCGGGTGTCAATATTGCCGCACTTACTGAGCGTATCTCCATACGTACCCAGCCGGTGGGCAAGTATTTCAAAGATTCGATCAGGTAATCGGCGTTGTAACCGGCTTTTGCCCCTGTACCGCTCACGTTTTCGGCGGGTACTAACGCTGTTGCTTCTGATCCCGTTTCTCGGTTGCGGACTGTCAGTGTTAGGCCGTTGGTCTCCCCTACCTCTGCACGTATCTGGTGATTTTGGCTACTCGCGACCGTGTACATTTTCTTAGCTGCTTTTACAAGCGCATCCCGGTCAACACGTATCACAGCGTCAGGGGGTTCTGATTCTCCAGGTGTTACGCTTTCGATGTCAGGGTACGTACCATCCGTAGTACGTGCGATGATATGCCATTGCAGGCCCTGCTTAGGCGTTTCTCCGTAGAGTGCAATACGTCCGCGTTCTTCCCCTGCTTTCGCCTCTGCGTTGTACCGGATCTGAGAAATGGTGCATTTTTTGAGGATACCCAAGGTCACTTTAACCGTGTTAGATGGTATAAGTAGTTGTACTGTTCCATTGGTGTCATCGGTGGCTTCGAAGGGTAGGCGTTCGGAATTATCCCATTGGGATACAAGCCGGTGGCCATCGGTCGCAATAACACGGGTACAATCATGCCCACGTCGCACACATACCGCGTCTAATACTGGACGTACCATATCGCCTTGAGATGCTGCGTACAGGGTATCGCGTAACATATTGGTAAGTTCCACGCACTCAAAATCATGCGCGAAAGTACCCGCATCCGGTAGGGTTGGAAAATCTCCAACGGGCATGGTATTGAGAGTGTACTCGGTACCTTCTTCTGAGAGTGTAAGCCGTTCGGAGTTGTTCACGTCGGTGCGAATAGTGACCCGTATACCATCATCTACCGCTTTGAGTATGTTCCGCGCTGCTTTTAAGTTGAACAGTACTGAGCCGGATTCGTGCGCGTGACCCGGAACATCGCAATGTATGACGGTTTCCAGGTCAGAGGAGGAAATGCGTATACCCTGCCCGTTTGCCTGCAACAGGACACACTGCAAGATAGGTAGGTACCCCCTTGTTGGTGTCACTTTTCCGACTGTTTCCAGCGCGTCCAGTATATCCGCTTTTTCGATTGCTACGTTCATGATGTCCCCTGTTGTGTGTGTTTATGACCGGTTCCCTTGTTTGGCACCCGTGCTACCAGGTGCCGAACGGGGGAACCACCCCCGTGTGTGTGTCAGCCTGTTATTATCAAGGCCGGTTCTGTCGAGCCGGTAGACCACTGCTCTTCCTCTTTTGCTGTCAGTATCAATCTGAGACCGATAGTACAACGCCCATCCAGCCATTCAGTCGTTTTTACCCATCCAACGCGCTCCCGTGTGAAAATTGCATCAACGTCTATACCGTGCTGCTCCCACTCTTTGCGCAGATGGTATAAACAACTGCGTTTCCTCTCTTCGATATCGAGTATCCAGTCTGGAAGTGTGGTATATATCCATTCAGTCATGTCGCGCCCCGTGTGTGTCAATGGTTATCGAAGATGTGAAGCTGTCCTGATTCACCGCGTTCAGACCAGATATCGCCACCCAATTCCAAGTCACGGGCGAAGGCGTCGTAATCGAAGTAAAATGAAAGGTTTCCCATCATCTTTTCCAGATCATAGCAGCCGTCAATGTAATCCTCTGCGTATGCCTTGACGGTATCCCATGTACCACGGTACGCGTCGATGAATGCTTCGTAGTGAGTCTGTATATTAGCTATGTAAGTTGGCTTTTCCCCTATGTTCGCCAGGTACAACCCGAACGGTTCCCCGTGTTCGTCGTCGAAGTCACTGCCAAGCATCCAGTACGGGTTATCTTCCCTGCATGTTTCACACACCGGTTCGCCGTCAACGTCTAACGGCGTATTCTCCGGTAGATTGTCATGGTCGCATAGACTGCATGTGTACGTTTTAGTAGTCATATTGTAGCCCCTGTTTTTGCGATCATGTCGCACGCGGCACAACGGTACCGGATACGGCCTTCTACGTCTATCTGATACACCTGATCTATCAGAACCGGATGATCGATACCGCACTCAGTACCGCAACAGTCGCACATCTTGTGTTGATACGTACCGGGATATGTCCGAGCGTATGACTGATCTATGTCTACGTCATTCATGCTGTACCCCTTTTTTACCCATGTTACGCAACTGGGTTGTATGGATCCCGTAAGGATAGAAGTATGCCCCGTTTTGGAATCCAACGATGTTTTTACGGTAAACAACCATGTTCGAGGTTATCGCCGGGCCCCGTAAACGTACAAACGTGATATTCGCCCGTATCGCCTCTATTGCTTCGCGCTCAGTCACCGGGATACCATACCCGTCTATCTCCTTGCGGTTCAGTACTCTGCGAAGTGTCGAGGTATCGCATGAAGAACACGGGAAGTGATAACTCAGCCTGTTGACTTCTACGTATCCAGTGTATGAGTGCCTAAGTCCATGTAATGGATTATTGTTCATGATGCGCACCCCCCGTAAAGCCAGCTAGTCCACTGTCGTCGGCGTTCTCTGCGTTCGTTTCGTTGCCGGCGTTCATCGCGGTCAACTGGTATACCGGGTTCGGGTCGGTTCCGTATCTGGACACCGAGGCGTAAGCTGTCGGCGCATGACTGGAGGTTCGCGGTTGTGATAGGCATTGGTTACCCCTTTGGCGGTGTGGATATAGTTTCGCGCAGTTGGCGATTGCTTCCGTTACGCAGATACTACCATCTCGGTATAATCGTCGTCCCACGGGGCATACGCCCCAAGTACATCACTCCACGGCGTTGCCCAAACAGATGAGCAGGTACAGTCAGCGATCCCACATGCGAGGCGATTCAGCCGTTCACCCACCCGACGCGATACGATGTACGCGGGTATGTCCCGCTGATCATCCCCAAGGTCTACGGCCTGACGCGGGCGGATCGTCGCGGTGTGTGACCCGTGGAAGCCGCTGTGTGCGATCGTTACTTGCTTCATGGTGTCCTCGTTTTGTGTGTGTGTATCTGATCCGGCTCCGAGAGTCCGTAGACCCCCGAAGTTGGAGCAGGTCAAAAGTTGACGGTGTGTGCTACCGGGTCGGTGTCCATATCCGCGTCGTGTCTGTCGTGCGCGGTATTTACCATACGCTCACGTAATGCTTTGACCGTGGTGTGCATCCCGTATGTGAAGTGTGGGAAGTATGGAAACATCCGACGCAATGAACGGGATAGCCCGTCACTAATCCAGTCGGGGGACGTATCGCCCAACGTGTGCGTGTTGGTTGCTTCGATAGCTTCCGGAGTGGGGCGTGCAAAGCGTGTAATGTTGAACCGGGGGAATATGCCCTGTCGTGCAAACATGACTAACTCACGTTCCGTAATAGGATACGCAGCATCACATAACGTACTGAGTGGGAAGGGCAACGCTTTACGCCTGGAGATTGTACGGGCTATGTCAACGTCGATACACATAGCGCGTAATGCACGGTACGCCGTATCTGCCCCTACCTCGTCAATACGGACGTAGGCTGTGTATATCTTGGGTATGGCTTTCCGGTTGGTGATTTTCATGGTGTGTCCCGTTGGTGTGTGCCTGTGTTTCGTTAGTATCTTCTACCTCTAAGTATACGGCTTTTAAGGGGGTAAAGTGCATCCGTAACGGTAGTTTTTCACAACGTTACATGTTCCATTCAGTACACCGGGTGTCTCATAATGAGACAGTGGATACCAGATGGAAAACGCTTGGCCATTTGGCCAAATAGGCAAGTAGATTGGGCAAACCAACCGGTCACGGGGACTTAGTGTATCATGGACACTAAGTAATTGAGACTGAGTCTCAACAAAGACATAACGCCCACCTACAGGGCGTTGAGTTGACATAAGAACGCTTATCAGTCGTGGCCAGGGGAGATTGTGGACTAAGTTGATCAACTTAAAAAGAACGTCATATTGAAGTTATGAAAACGGGGGTAGGGGGGCAGACTTCCTCAAATGCACCATTTTTGAAAAATATTGAAAAAACCACCCCCAGAGAGCCGGTAAGTTGGCTACCCTACTGGTATACCAACCGGTCCCTCCAGGGGCCACTGTGAACGGATACGGGGGGTTGGTCACACGGTAAACCGTCACCCGGTCAACTGGTAACCTGTGTATCGTGTATTCGCGATCTGGACAACTGGCAATAGGCTTGGTTTATATCGATACCGATGAACCGGCGATTTGTCAGTTTCGCCACAACGCCGACAGTGCCAGATCCGGCGAATGGGTCCAGTACGGTGCACGGTACCGGGTTCGCGGGTACGCAGTCGCAAATGGGTTTCCAGCCAACGGTCGTTGATGTGACGCACGGTCCGCGTCGGATGTCCCGCGTTTCGCCACCACCCTGCAAGTTTTCGCCGTTTTTTCCATCGGGTAGGTTGCCAGCTTTGCCACTGCCAGACTCGAAAGTCCGTGTCTTTTCCAGCATTCGTATGAACGGGGTACCGCAAACGGTGCAGCACCCACCAGATGAAGTACCGGCCAACAAACACGTCTTGGCCAATTTTTCTGGGAAGGTGGCGAAGTGTGCAGCTTTGTAAGGCTTAGTCTGTATAGCCCAGACGGAACGCCGATTCCTGGTACCCGAATAGGTGGCGTAATCGGCACCGCGACGGTTTCCCTGCCGGTTACCTGATCCTTTGGCTGCGATAGTCCCTGCAGGGAACACACCGACTTCTCTAACCGCTTCCTGATCGCAGATATACCACTCAGATTTCGTCAGCATGAACAGGTACTCGTGTGACGTGGTAGGCCGCCAAGATCCACGTTTCAATACCCAGCCGTCGTTCGGGTTGCACTTTTCGCACCCGTTACACTCGATACGCTCGCCGGAAACGGTAACCTGGTGGCGTTCCCATCGAAAACCGTTGACGCTTTCCGGCATACATGATCCGACGTAGTCAGGGTTATCCGACATGCCTTTTGCCCAGATCACGTCACGACGTAACCACCAGCCGTCGGCCTGTAATGCGAACGCCACACGCCACGGGATACCCACGAGGTCTTTGTGCTTCAACCCGAATGAATGCGCGTCACGACTTGGTGACCGCCCATTGTGACGGCCTCTGTTTACGGTCTCGCCATCGGATGTTTTCCCATGCTCACCACCTGCCAATGTTTCGGCTGGCATGTAAGTCCCACCACGAGCAGCGGCGTAGCTATCGCCGAGATTCAACCAGCACACGCCATCGTCACGCAACACCCGACGCACCTCGCGGAACACGCCAACCATGCGGGCAACGTACTCGTCAGGCGTTGACTCCAACCCGATCTGGCCAGTGGTTTGATAATCACGCAACCCCCAGTAGGGCGGGCTGGTGATGACGCAGTGTACCGAGTTGTCAGGTAATTTCGCCAACCCCTCGATCGCGTCCGCGTTGATGATTCTGCTTTTTCTTGCCATGGTCATAATCCCTTTCGTGTATTATTTCCAGTCACCCAGATCGGATGACCGGTCTCCGGTCACTTTTCCACAATCGATCCAATGCCAAGTAGTAGTACACCAACGGCTATTATGCCAATATTCTCCATCAGTGGCATGCCACCGAATAGCAAGCTGATAGCACCGTAGAAGCAAAAACAGGCGGACAGTAGGTAGATTGTGGCGCAAGCTTTGTTTCTCATCTCGGGTAGTCTCCTACTGGTAGGTTCTCTACGGTATCGCTGTTGAACTGCGCGATGAGGTGATCGCGTAATGCTTTCGCCACCTCCTTGGCGCACACTGGTTGACTGCCTTTGTCGTTGTTTTGCCACTGCACAGTCCAGTTGCGCCACGAGGTTTGCCCGCAAAATTCAGACTTGACAGAGTAGTAGTTGAATGTGCCAGTGTCACCGATGGCACGGTATGTACCCGCCGAGTCGCGAGCTAGCGTAGTCTTGCCAAACACGAGCTCCATGGGCATTGCCGGTTCAGTCGGCATGTCGAATGCAATCTGGTAAACCTGTATCATCTCGTATCTCCTGTTGTGTTAGGACCGATACTAGTATTACGTCAACCCAAGTGTTTCGGGTTATCCTTAACGTCTCCACCGTTGTTGTATTTGATATCACACCCGCGAGTGAGGTCTACCGCGTAGGCGATAAACAGAGGCACACTAACTGCCACAATCCACATGAGTATCCATGCAGCTTTTTCCTTTCCGGGCGGGAACGTTGGTGCATCTATGCTTGTGACAAGTTCAGCCAATGCACACATGAACGTCTTCCACGCTACGTTCGCAAAACCACAGAATAATATGGTCATGGCAATACCGTAGAACGTTCGGGCCAACCACATCATTTTCATCTCATTGGTCCTTTCAATCTAGTTCGTATTTGCCTAAACAGTATCCGCGAATTGCATCTTTCAGGTTATCGAGTCCACGATGAACCAGGGTGCGTGGCCTTGCGAGCATCGTCTGAATATTTACATCCTGTATGCGCTTGTAATCAGGGTGGCACCCGATGATTAGAGGCTTGGTTGTCATCGACCACGCACCGAGTTCATATAGCACAATAGGACACAAGGTCTCACACGGGAACCAGAACAGGATCGCATCTGCTTTCCTCAGATGGTCATGTTCCCACTTTATTTGATCCATCGCCGCGTTCGGGTCACCGATAGGGAAGTCTTCGCGCCTTGGGTTGAAGACTGTCACGTCTACATCCTCTAAGTATCTGACTACGTCGCTCTGCCAGTCAGGGCACCCTGTGATACCACCTGCAAGGAATACCTTCATCGCCACATCTGGCCCTGTGGTGTTCGGTGCTTCTATGTATCTCATCTCGTATCTCCTGTTGTGTTAGGACCGATAAGGTAAGATATGTCAACTACTTATTTCTTCTTCGTACCTCCTTTTGAGTTCATCTCGCTCGTCCTGTTCGATCGGTCGCATACCTGGATTGTCAAATCCATCGATATCACGTCGATACAGTTCTCGCATATGCTTCTGACATCGGTGATTTTCTTCAGGATAGATCAGGGTCCACGTCGCGCATCCGTATCGAGTATCCTTGCCGTTACATCCGTCTGTATGCTTTAATTCGATGGGTGTAGCTCCAGTTTCCCCACATCTGTCGCACTCAAAGAACACCATACCGGTCTCTTTGTTCACGTAACGGATGATAGGTGGCACCCATCCTCCATCTGGATCGCCTGACTTGATGTGTCTCAATTCAAATAGACCGGGAATTGCTTTGATCCAGATTACGAATGGTAGTCTGCGTTTGGTAATCATCCTGTATCTCCTGCGTTACTCGTATATCTTTGACACTACATCAACAATCATATTACAGACTACTATAAGAGCCACAACCAGGAACATGAGTGCGAATAGACGGGCATCGCACGCGCTCAGTTTGCTAATACCGTCATGAAACGCTTCGTTCATCCTTCGCCTCCTGTGTCGTTGGTTGGGGCTGGGAATGCCCGCAGTATGCTGTCCACCATATCGTTAGTCTCGCTTACAGCTTTATCGTTTGTCCAGTGTGTTCTGTGGTCATGATCCCATGAGTGGTTGCCATCCCAACCGAACACGACACCGCCACGTTCAACCCACGATTCGACATAAGTCACCCCACCATATGCCTCGATATCATCAGTTGTGGGGTAATTACCACGGTCTTCTGGAATCCACGGAACCCACACATACCCATTCATATATGTTGGCAAAGACCGCCACATTGTGGACAACTCTCTAATCTCTGGATTGTTTGATGGTGCGTTTTTCCTTTGCACGACCCAGGCAGTCATCCCATCACGTTCCCACGTATGGACAGATTTGTCAAAAATGGCAGTTGGTGAGCTTTTGTATGGCCTCGGTTCATCGTTGAATACTTCCACTACGACTCTGTTTCTACTGCCACATGTATGGCATCTGGCGTGCCCGACAGAGGTAGCTCCCTCTGGGCTTGTTACTTCGAGTAGGTAGCTCCCGCGGTTTGAGCATTCACTGCATGAAAGTTTAGCTATCCTTTCATATGTCCATTCCTTAATCACCCTTTGTCCCCTGTGTCGTTGTCCGTGGCTTCCAGCTTCTTCAGTGTCCGCTGTATCGCCCACCTCACTGATCCGGGGTCAAGCACGACGCATGTTTGTTTCAACAACTCTATCGCCTCTGCGAACAACTCCCTATCCACCGGTGGCGTGGTGCTCCACTTCGACTCGCGGTAGGCTTCGTCGGTGAGGACCGACACTTCGCCTGTGTCGTCTTCTGTGATGATCCAGTCACCCGGAACGATTACAGTCGCGTGAAAAATTATACGACTGGGGATTACACCGACACCGTCCATATCAATATCGAGGCCACGGCTTGACAGGACCGCCTTTATCTCGATGGTGGTGAACCTAGGTCGATACACAAGGGTGTGTTCAACCCCGTCGCCCCACTGCACCGCCGTTGCCGTCTGCTTCGCGTATACCTCACTCATCAGTATCACTTTGCCCCTCTTGCCCATCTATGACGGCAAGCAGTTCTTCACCTTCACGAACCAGGTGGCCCGCCATGTTTGCGTCCTCCACGACAGCACGGAATATCTCGATGATCCGCTCCGTCGCCTCTTCTGTTGTCGCGTATACCTGCTCACTCATCGCGGGTCTCCTTCTTCTATGCGCGCCTCATCCATGATATCACGGCATCGTCCGTATGATCCCCTCTCGAAGTCTTTGGGATTGTTTATCGCGCACCATTCTCTAGCCTCTTTTGCAAGGTCTCGCTCACAGTCGATTTCATCCTGCGGATACCCACCCCTCTTGAGATCATCTGCCATAGATTCAGCAGACAGCGCAAGCAACGACACCAGGTAGTGGTGATTAAAGGCTTCTGCGTATGCACTCTCTCGTGTATCAGTCATCGCGGGTCTTCTTGGTGGTATACTTTGCCAGGATAGCGTTTGCCATCTTGCACATTTCGCGCCCTGACATGTTGATAAATGCGTGTTGCTCATGGACCCCATCATGTCCACCAATAGCGACAGATGATGACCTGCTGTGCATTTTGACGGTGATCTTTTCGCCTACATACTCCATGTCTTCGTTGTTGTTGTTGACGTTGCTGTATGAATACACCTCATCTTGTTCCCCCTTTTCTGTTGAACTGGCCACTTGCACGTAGGGCGCATCACGCCAGCACGTATGACATAGGCGTGACACGTTATGCCGGTAGTCGCCAGTCATGGTATAGACTTGGCCACAGCGTCCGCAGACTGTGCGGTTGACAGGGTTGTTTTCCGTTGGCATGGGTCACCTCCTGGTTTCGCCATTACTTATTTAGCGCAAATCAACGATGGGATCAGTTTATCGGTGCAAGTGTTGCGGTTTTCGGCCAGTACGTGTAACTCCTTGGGTGTTGGGAGCACATACATATCCCACATGGTTGCCGTTGACATGTCGCGAAACAGCATAGTGGTCGAGCGTTCCATAATGGTGTCTATTTGGCTGTAGGTGAATCCGATATCCCTCAAGGTTTTGTGTGTGTTGTTGTACGGGTAGTTTATGGTGATCCGGAGATGTATGTGGATTCTTTTCACTTGTGACATGGGTTACTCCTTTACGCTCGCCTTTACCGGGGTATTCCAAGCTGCGTCGCCGTTATTCCGATACCCTACGTAGCATGGTCGACTGCAAAACCCGGTACGCTTACGTTGGGTGGGCAAAAAGGCTTTACCGCAGTGCAGACAGATGTAGGCCGTGGCGGTTTCCGCTACTCGTCTTGCGATCGCCTGCACCTGGCAACCGGGTGAACAGTATCTGGATGAGCGTGTACCGGTATACGATTTACCGCAGAGTTTGCATTTCCGTGGACGGTCTTCGAGAAAAAGTGACATTACCGGTATGGCTTCGTCCGCCCACTGGACACCTTCTTCTGGTGGCTCTCCGGTGATGCCGAGACTTTCCCACTGCTCGGGTGGTATGTGTTTAACCTCACTGAGGGTTTCCCAGTCAGTCATCATCTGGCACCTGCCTTTTCACGATAGTATGCCGGGGTGCCGTTTCGGTCCACGAGGGTACCGATGCCCGGCATGGTAAACCGGGTGTTGCCCGCGGTGCCCATGTAGGTGTGGATCTCGGTTTTGGCATGGGTAACCTGGTTTGCCCGTAACTCGTCGGCGGCTGTCAGTAACTCAAGGTCTTGCATGTGGCCAGCCAACCGATCGATGTAAGCCGTGTTACCCTGACTGTAGAATGTGTGCATGTCGTGGACCCACTGATTGCAGATACGGAACATCTCGTCCCACTCGGATTCCTCTATGGTTGACAGCAGGTGGTGCATGGATTCTTCCACAGCTTGGTTGCCGTTCAGTACCGCGGTGACCGTGAGGGTGACCAGTTTATCACGGTAGTCACTGACGTACAGATGGAGGGACTGGTTCTCAATGCCGCCGTTTATGTGTGACCAGTAGATAGTCCATGACCAGTGAGTGCCGATTTTCGACTTGTAGGTTACCATTGTCACGCCGGTGTCTCCAGTTTGATGATTACCACGTCGGGTCTCAGGTGCAGTCGCGCTTTACATAATGCGGTACACACCTCGTTGGTGACCGGTATTGACACCATGTGGCCGAATCTGATTTGTGAGTCGGTGCCAAGGCTGGTTTTACGTGCAGGTAGCCAGGTGATCTTGATGGTTTTCTGCCGAAGTAGCCCGTAGATCTGGTCTCGGGTCAGGGTGGATATGCCCAAGATACCGTGGACTGACTTTTTCCAGATGCGTTTACCAAGGCCTTGGGGCCACACGGACACGTTCACCAGGTGTGTTTTCGGTGTCATACAGTTTTACCTCTGGGTTTACTGAAAGGGTTAACTTGGAACCGGATAACGAGTCAAGCAGGATTGCGTTTTCTCTGCGTTTCCATTCTATGTGGTCACGCTGAGTTTCACGGATACGTAGTGATAGCCGGACCAACATTGTAATGGCACCATTTGCTTCAGAGGAGCGATCATTTCTCTTCTTCATATCTTTGATAAGGTTGTCGAGTGCTGATGCCCAGTTGGTGCTTTTAACCATGTCTTCAGAATAGCCAAGCTGGTAGCATACCATAGAGAGCCGCTTACTGGTTTTAATGTCGTAGGTGCTCAGTACCCCCAAAGTGGTATAGAGCGATGGGAATGCCACTTCGAGGGCGATGTTCATAAAGTCATGAATCACGTTTTTTTCGCAGACCGTGTTGGATTCCATGTTTACCTCTGCTGTTTGGTTTCAGGGTCCGTGGTCAAGATTGCCCGTTGGATGGCTTCATGTTCTTCCAGTTTGGACGGGACACGGAAGATACGGTTGTCGTTTACGGTGGTGAAGACCGTGGCCGGGTGTGTCATCAACTCCAGGGATCTGCCGGCACCCAGGGCTTCGTCTAGCCAGAAGGCAGCGTAGAACTTTGCTTCGTCCTCACGGTGGGTAGGAGGTACAGGGAACTCGAAGCCAAGGTAGTCATCAGGGGTGTTACCGGTGGGGTAGCCGTTGGCTTCCCAGGTGAACCAAGAGCGTGTCAGCGTACACATGGCCCAGATGATGCCGACTGTGCCACCGATGATGATGCCGATGACTGTTAACACCGCTGCCAGTAATTTGGCAAGGGTGCCGAGGATGGGTTTACGCATGGTCATACCTCCGTTTGGCTAGTAATCTGTATCTCTGCCGCAGCATGGGCATGTTTTATCGACTTCGGTAATTTTGACCTTGATGGGGCCTACGGCGGTGCATGATAGGTCGCTTTCGAAATGCAAGGTGTAATGGTTTTCTTCTTTGCACTTGCTTACCGCCATGGATGACCAGATGTAGTGGGATGTGGGTAAACCGTCAGCTCTGGAAAAGGATACGTCAACTTGATTGAAATGGGTGGCAATCCCATCGGTATAGTGGGTGACCGTTTCTGCTTCTACTACAACGTTATCTATGATGTCACCGTTTTGAAGCTGCCTTTTCTCGTATTCTATCCGATCACGTTCACGTTTTCTTCGCAGGTTGTTTACGCTGGATGCTATTACGACTTTGTCCACGATAGGGGCGCGTTTTTCACCCTCGGTGTGTACGTTGTGCAGGCTTTTCTGACATTCATGTGTTGACATCATACCGGTGCTTCCGCTGTTTCCGTTTGGAGGATGTTTTCACGGTACCACCGGTTACCCTCTTTCACGTTGCCGAACAGCAGGAAAGGTGATGTGGCTCGTTTGACGGTGTCCGGCTTGATCGCGCGGGTTGACGTTGGTGTGGGTGTGGTGAAATCGATGGGTTTGCCGACCAGTGTGACTCCGGTGGCACCGACGACGATCACCAGTAGGCCGTCGCGGTGACCGGCGATGTAACAGCGGGCGTTACGTGGGACTTGGCGTAGACCGGGGCCGATGTAGTTGGTACGAAGTGCAAATGCCCTCATGGGAACCTCCGAATGGTGTGGGTACGCGGGCCTGTTCATCAGACCCACGCTTACCGTGGAGGTGGGATAGGGGTCGGTGGCCTCCACGTTGTGTTCGTAGAGGAATATATGGTTGCGAATAAGCGTCGTCAAGTAGTCTGGTAGACTTTATTTCCGTGTATTCCGTGTTCCATATTTATCGATGTCTTCTACACGTTCGCATACCGAGTTCAGATGGGTTTCTACACCTTCTACGCGATCTTTGAGGCCCTTTTGTCCGTTGCCGAAGACAGCTCGTTTTAGTTCACCCATGTCAACACTTGTTGCCACAGCTTGTTCTTGTAACCGAACGATGCCGATATTTATTTTCAAAAGCAAACCGATAACACCACCAGACCCAGCAACTATGAATATGCCTTGCGCCATATTGCTGAGTTGTTCCCACAGTTCCATCTTAGGGGACCTCCGTAATGGAGAGACGGAATACGTTTTCGTCTTTCATCAGTTGCATGAATTTGTGGAATGCGGCCTTGGAGTTGCCGATACCGTAGCAGTTGCCGTCGTCATCGAGCATGAGGGTCTGGCCAACAAGGATGCAGCCATGGGTATGGCGTTCTTCGTTGCCTGAGTGGAAGAGGACGCTGGATCTGTCGGGAACGTCATTGACGTGGAAAGTTTCGCCGAACTTGGGCGACTGATGCCGTGTGACGGTGTACTGTTGGGCGGGGATGGATGAGACGTTCTGGGCATTCTCAAGATCGTTGGGTTCCAGTGTGAAGCAGGTGGGCATGCCGTTGATGAACAGTAGCCCAATTGTACCTTCGTCCCATTCGGAAATGCGTTTGAGTTGCAAAAATGGTAGCATGTGGGTCTCCTGTTGGTGTTAAACTGCTTCTTCGTACCAATCCATGTCGATCTGTACAGCAGCGGTTGCGCCCGAATCAGGTAGACGCAGGGAATTCTTCCTTGCGCCATGTCCCGTTCACTCGTGTACATCTCCAATACTTGTGCACGCCGGTGTCCTCGGCATCCAGATATTGAGTAGTTCCGTTGCTCGGAGATCCGAAGTCGCTGTCGGCTTCCAGCGAGGTATTCCCCGGATCGTTATCCCCTGAGTGAGTGTAAAAGACCGGATCGATCTTGTCCACGCTGAGCGTTCCGTCGATAGTGGTATCATCTAAGGTTGTATCGCCGTCAACGTTGAGGTCACCGGTAATGTTGGCATTGCCGACCACGTCTAGGTCGCCAGAGAACCATGCGTCACCGTAAGCTGTTATGTATGCTTGATTTGTGCTTGACCCGGTTTGTATCAGTAGTGCGTAAGGTGTTGGCGAGATACCGGTGATGGTCAGTATCCGGAAAATGGCATTTGTACCTGCGTTTGGAAACTCAGTACGCATGTCAATGTAGGTTGCGCCTGCTGTCGCATCGCCCCATGCTTTCATGTCGATATACTGCGAAGACCCACGCACATACATTTCCAGTCTACCGTCGTCAACTCGTATTGAACTATGGTCACCAGTGGTACCATCAATAAGTATGTGTCTGTAGTCATCCGAGCCGTAGAACTTGAGAGATGCGTCAGCTTGGTCCAGACGTACAAGTTGACCGGTGTCTCCGGTTTCTACCGTTACACCAGATAGCGTGCCGGTCGTGAACTTCGACGCTGACAGCCCTGACGATGCGAGCTTTGCGTTCGTGATCGACCCGTCGGCAAGGTTGCCACTACCGACGGTGCCCATGACTGCGGAGTCTACCACGCTGCCGGTGCCCTCGCCGTAGGTGTCGTAGGCGATGACCTGGCAGTAGTAGGTGTTTCCAGAGGTGCCGGAGAAGCTGAACATATCTGTGACCGGGCCGACGGTGCCGACTTGGGTGGTCGGTGGGTTACTGCCGTCAGCGTAGATGTTGTAGCCTTGGACGTTCGAGTTGCTGTTGGGGTTGACGATAGCCTCCCACGTCAGATCGATCGAGACCCCTGTTCCGGTTGCAGCAGCTAAATGAGGTACCAGTATGGGTGCCGCGTCCGTTACGGTTACGGAGTCCGCTGTGGTGGAGTAGTTGCCTGATCGATCGCGGAGTTTCCCGTAAAACGTCTGGCTGATTGTGGATGGCCGGGTGCCCGTCATGATGTAATCGAACAGTACGTTTGTCGATAGTCCACGGTATATCAGGTGATCGTCGTCGGTTCCCCAGTTAGCGTCGCTGTCGCGGATCTCGTATGCCCATAGATCGGGGGTCGCATCGGTGTCCCACATGAGACGCATGGTTTTCTGCGAGTAGCAGTTGCCGTCTTGGAAGGCCAAGTCAGGTG
>Ga0207996_1000522_pt1 | contig 33243 bp, 32 predicted proteins | sample AntAceMetag02UKG_FD_184773 | JGI IMG/M metagenome (GOLD analysis project Ga0207996, IMG submission 184773) | Saline lake microbial communities from Ace Lake, Antarctica - Antarctic Ace Lake Metagenome 02UKG (SPAdes) (version 2) | ecosystem: Environmental > Aquatic > Non-marine Saline and...
AAAAATTCAGGCAGAAGTTTCACGAGAAGTGTTTGCCATTCTTCATTCAGAAGCATTCCTCACCGCTCCAAAAAATATCATGGCACGATTACAGTGGCTCTACAAAATGGCTGGGCGACATGATGATATCGTGGCGATGGGGCAATTAGGAAACTAAAAAACGCACTCTTGTCATTCCGATTCCCCGATCCCCGACTTTACGAGGACATGTTTCTCGAGGACAGGCTCCACGGAGGAATCCCTTCTTTTATTGTGACTGGATATCGGTAGGACTGTTCTTTTTATAACTAAAAAGAACCAAAAAGTTCTGGGGACAAGAAAACTCGCTTTCATTGGCATAGCACAAAGTTGCCGAGTCCCATTGGCGCTCAAACACTTCTCGTCCCCAAACCCCCAAGCGATAGCGAATATGAAAATCAATTGATAATTCTGAACTGATAACTAATAATCGGAACAATGGAATTGTCATTCTTTTTTCTGATTGGTTTTGTTTTGTCACTCATCTTGACATGGGGGGCTGTAAAAATATTCCCAGCACTCGGACTGCTCGATTTTCCTTATAGATATGGATTAAAGAGAAAACGAATTCCATATCCAGGAGGACTGGTGATTTTGGTACTGAGTATTCTTTTCTTTGTGACAGAACCGATGCTTTGGTTTCTCAGTATTCCATTGGCATTGCTCGGAGTGATAAGTTTTATCGATGATAGGAAACCACTCCCTGTGTGGATTCGGGGACTCATTCATTTAATTGCCGCAGGACTTGTTTTTTATTACGGGATTCGGATTGCGTTTATTGGAAATCCATTTTCTGCGGGAGCAAGTTTCGATCTCACAACGATACCCATTATTTCATTCGGACTAACGGTGGTTTGGATTATGCTGATTCAGAATGCCATGAACTGGTTTGATGGAATCGAAGGATTATCGGTGGGAGTTTCAGGGGTTGGTTTTTTGACACTGGGAATCTTTGGACTGATTCGACAAGAAGTAGCTTGGGAAGCAGGACTCGAATCGTTTCTGCTTGCGAGTTTCTTTTTGGCAGGGATTTGCGGAGGGGCATTTCTCCTCTTCTGGCGTGGGAAAATTCTTCTTGGAGATAGTGGATCACAGGTATTAGGATTTCTTCTTGCAGTACTCTCTATCTTTGCAGGAACGAAAATAGCAACGACATTACTTGTCCTTGGACTGCCGATTCTTGATCTTCTCTTTGTGATTGTGCGTCGAGTATGGAAAGAAAAAGTATCACCTTTCCGAGGGGATAAAAAACATCTCCATCATAATTTATCTCGCAAAATAGGAGAACAGCGTACAGCTCTTTTAATGATTGCTATTTCGGGAATATTTGGCGTGATTGCTATTTTCGTGACCGGATATCCAAAGTTGTTATTTTTGCTTTTGGTTGTGTTTCTAATTTTTCTTCTAAATGAATGGAGTCAGAAAGGTCTTCGATTGAAGTTGTGAAATTTTCGATTTTATCCAAAGTTGTTTTTGTTTCTGGTTGTAATGTTTCTTTTTCTTCTTCTTTATCAGTGGAAAAGAAGTCAAGGAGGTCTTCAATTGGAGTCGCGAAATTTTTCATTTCCTTCACCATCTTTTCCCATTCACTTGGTTCTGTTGGAACTTTTCGAAGAAGTTTATTTTGAGGAAGTGATTGAATATAATCCTCATCGATTTTTATTTCAAAACAGTTTCCATCACGAATATCGAGAATAGATTCAAATTGCGTAGAGTTGCGATTAATTTTTGAAATATTGGAAAGATCTTTCCATTGTGCACGAAAGGGAGGAGTTCCTTGTACAAGTACATTATCTCCTAATTTATTAACTCCGATGACGGTGTAGTTTTCATTAAAATTCACATCATTAAAAGTGCGTGTCGATTTGTCATAACAGTAAAAAAATGCGTAATCTTCTACGAGAATAAAGTACTCATTTTTGAGGAACAGTTTTTCCAAGCTTTCTGGGGTATATTCGTATTGTGGGCTTGAAAAAAGAGATTCGGCAGTAACGAGCTTTCCGACGGTGTTAACCACTGCTTGTGCGGGGATTGCTTTTGCCTCATGATAAGCTTTCATAAGCTCCTCTTCATTACATCCGGAGATAAATATGCTTGAGAAGAGGCAGAGAAGAATCAATAACTTTTTCATTGTGTTTATAATAAAACAACAGATTGATTATGGCAAAAAATCTTGAAGTGTTGAAAAATAGAGTGATGACGATTTAGAAATAGCGTTATTGTGTCCGCCTGTAAGTTCGATAAACTGTTTTTCAGTTTCAGCTTTTTTAAAAAGCTTTTCTCCATGAGAAAAAGGAACCATTTGGTCATCCGGACTATGGAGAATCAGAAGAGGGAGAGTGAGTTCTGAAATTTTTAATTCATTATCTAATTGGTATTGGAACAACCATCGTGGGGGTGAAAAGTGAAGGAATTTATGCGCGAGTGTGGGAACGGATAGAAAGGGTGCTTCAAGTATCAATGCTGCAACAGGATTTCGGAGTGCTATTTCGGTTGCAACACCTGTTCCCACAGAGAATCCCCACAATGTAATGTGTTGGGGCGAAACGTGCTTCTCTTCGCTCAGAAAATCGATAGCAGCTTGTCCATCGAGATATATATCTTCTTCTCTTTTTATCTTCCCCTCGCTTTGTCCATATCCGCGATAGTCGAAAAAGAGAGCGTTTTTACCGAGTTTTTTGAGCATATACAACTGTCCAGTGTAGTAGGAAATGTTTGTTGCATTCCCGTGAAAAAAGACCACAGTCTCTGTGGATCCGACGTTCATCCACCATCCATGAAGGAGTACATCATCACTTGTGCGAAAATTAACTTCTTCCCAATCGAAATTTCTGGGAATTGGATGTTGAACGTAATTTCCTGGAGCTGGGAAAATAAATTTTTCTTGAAAAGAATACAGCACTCCAATCCATCCAATAAAGATGACGAGTAGTACGAGAAGCCATTTAAGAATATATTTCATGTAAGTGGGAATTCGCGAAGAATATGCTTTTCGTATTCCCCGTGTTCGTTTTTAGCTTTTCCAAAAAACACTTTTTCTATTTTCATTATTGATGTTTTCAGAATTCTATCAAATGATTCGTTCAATAAATCAGCGTGATGTGCTCCGTAAAAAAGTGAGACATGCGGTTTATAGTTTTCAAATCGGTACTCTGGATTTTGAGAAAAGGGGATCGCTTTGCAAATCTCATTGTGCAATCGTTGTAGTTCTCCCGATTCGTCCAACACTTCTCGAAAGAGGCTGTCGGGAAAACAATTTACGTTGCTCAAGATTACCTCAAATGGCTTCGTGTTTTCTAAAATCTTCTCAATTGCTTTTTCCATAAAACTCACTTCGTTCTGCTGAAAGTGCACTCCCATGCGTCCGGGGAGGGCAAGTGTGATGTGCATTCGTTGAGGTGCAATCCAGTGTCCTTGTGAAAAAGATTCTCGGAATTTCAACTTCTCTAACACCTGTTCCATTTCAGTTCTCATACTGGATGGAATCGGAATTTCTATAAAAAACAAAAAGTTCGGATCGGGGACCCATTGTTTTGTTCCAAAGAGCGGAGCGTTCTGTTTCCAGTTTTCTTCCCAAGCGTTTTGTTGATCTTTGATATTCATGTTGGGGGAATTATTAATGGAAAATCACGAATTATCAATTGAAAAATTTCCTGTCATCCCGAACTTGTTTTGGGATCAAACCTTTAGTTTTTGTGCTCGCTTCGCTCCAGAAAGTCATAACTTCCAATCGTCTGATTCCGCAATAAATGCGGAATGACAAAAGAGGGCGGTCGATTTTCCATCCTAAATATGCCACAATGGGAACGATGAAGATATTAGGTGTTGATCCTGGATACGGGCTTTGTGGGTTTGCAATCCTGACCAAAGAGAAGGGGGATATGAAACTCGAAACGTTTGGGGTGATTAAAACAAAACCAAATACAAATTTCGCGGACCGACTTTTCGAAATCGCCAACGACTTCAAGGCGATTTTGGCGCAACACAAACCAGATGTGGTTTCGATTGAGGATTTATTCTTTGTTCAAAATGTTACCACCGGAATCCAGGTGGCACAGGTGCGAGGGGTTCTTATTCTTCTCGCCCATGAGTACGGAGCTCAGATCATTGAACCCAAACCCGTCGAAATAAAACAGTGTTTTACGGGAAATGGACAAGCAAAGAAGCCGGATATGAAAAAAATGGCACAAATGATGTTCAAATTAGACAAAGTACCGAAGCTCGATGATGGTGTTGATGCGATAGCTGCAGCATTTTATGCGGGCCAGAACCTTGACTTCATACCAAATAAGTGATAAAATTAGTAAATGGACAATCCATTCTCTGATTCTCCTCAAAAAACAGATGCTCCTGCCTCAAGTGTCGCTCCAAAAGCGCCAGTAAAAGGGACGGAGAATCCTTTTGAAAATCCTGATAAAGAGACGCCAGTGACCCCTGCGCCTTCAGTAGTTCAAACACCTGCATCAACTCAGGCGTCTGCTGAAGAGAAAAAGGAAGACATACAAGAAGAAGGAGAAGTGGTAGATGAGAAAGGAAATGAATTGCTTATCGAAAATGACGGAAATGTTTTTTGGATTTTTCAGAAAGTTGCGTGGAGTTTCCTCAAGATGGTGCTTGTTTTTGGAGTAATTGCGCTTTTGGCGTGGGTTATCTGGCGACCCGTGAATAATCCTTTCAATAAAATTCATCGTTCGATAAATGCAGAAGAAAGTGTAAAGAGAGAAACGAAAAAAGTGATTCCAGAAAAAAAGAAGGAACCACAAAAGAAAGTGGAGAAAAAAGTGGAGACGCCTGTGGGAACAAAAGAAGTACCAATAGCAAGTGTTCTTGCGGAAAACTATGCGTACAAAGCGAGCCTTTGGGCTGATTGGATGGAGAACACTCGGCAAGCACAAAATGCACAGATTCTTTCTCGATCACTCTATTGGGCGAAACGAGCAGAAGGATTTTTTGATCTGACAACGGCAGATTTACTTTCTTCAGAAGATGCTGATGTGAGAGCGAAAAAGATCGATGGAACGCTTGGCGCGCTTCGAGGAATTCTTGAAGAATCAAAAGGAATTGTGATGACGTTAAATTCAGAACAGAGTCGAGCATCGGCACAATCACTAGCTTCGGAAGCGGAAATGCTCGAATATGATCGACAGTTGTCGATGAGCATTGAAGTATTGGATGGGGATAGAGTAGAATATCTTTTGACGGAGAAATCTCGTTTGTACCAAGATTTTGTGACACAAAAGACAAAGGTCACGGCGTATTATTACACGCTCAATCGTGTGCAGAGTTTGATTCCCATGTTACAGGGAATTCACGATAACATCCTTGCGAATCGCCAGGTTCTGATTGATAACGTACAGGTTGTGGGATTCCCACAGGATATGTTTCATCGGATTCTTACTCCAGCGGAGTGGCAGCAGATGCGATAATCTCTTCTCATTCCATATTGTCATTTCGATTCTCCGATTTTTCGAGGACAGGCTCTGCGGAGAAATCGCTTTTTTATCACACTCAAAAGAAGGGATTCCTCGATTGCGCTCGGAATGACAAAGGGGGGAATTTAAAAACACCACGGTTCTAGAAAAACGAGACCAATATTCTTTGATATTTTTTGTTTTTGATTTGAACTAAATTTATCTTTTTGAAATAACGTTCTTTGCAGTGGAGTATATTCCACAATTGCAACTGGGGAAGCGAAGGTTGAAAAATCAGTATAATCTTTCATGAGATTATTTGCATCGATGGTGGCGAGGAAGTCAGCAAAAAAATCATCGGCTACTTCTCCTGTCTTCACCTCCGCATTGCGAGGGGCCTTGGTCAGTTCTTTCTCGATCCATTTTTTCAGACTACTGGTAAATGCACTTGGTGCACTCCCTGCGCCAACTTTGAATGGATCTTTTGTTAACGATTGTGTGAAGGTGTGCGTAGCGCCAGAATAATCTTCAACAACGAGTGTCACCGTGAAGGCGTCTTTTTTTTCAAAGTTAAAATAAATCCGGTCGGGATTGGAACGCGTGGATTCCTCCTCGCAGGTCCGTTCTCCGATTCTGGTTTGTCGCCACTCCCAAAAATCCGTTGCATACTCCCCGCAGGATTTTCCATTCACTGTCCACTGATACTGCTTAATATCAAAACTTCCATTCGGATCGGTCGAGGTTAGCGTCGTCCCATCAAATCCCGTGAGATTGAGTGAAGTTTCATGGATTTTTGCTCCGCCCTGCACGAGGAATTTCGCGGTTGGGGTTTGATTTATCGTATTGGGGAAAGAGTTCTCAATTCCTCGTGAACCGAGATAGTGGTGCAGAAAATCAGTAGTTGTATCAGTGTCATTTCCATCACGGGCAAAGGATTCGTTTTCCACTCGGTCTGTAATATTTATACACTCACCAGACCAGACGCCTTCGCCAATTTTCTTCTCAACTTCACTCGCGACAGACTGACTGATATTGCCCTTTTTCCAACAGACAAAATCCTCACTCACTTCCCAGCTCGTTCCTGCATAGAGGATAACTTCAAATGTTTCAGAGCCTCCTGAAAGATCCGTTTCGATTATAATTAGCTCGTCATCTTCCACCAATAAATCAGAGGTCTGGAACAGTACTGTGCGCGGAGAGCTTTTTTTCTTGAGCTCCATATATTTCAAATTTGCATCGCTTGAGACTCGCAGTTCTACAAAATTTCCATCGAGTGATACCTCATTGATTGATATCTCCACATCGTCCGGGAAAGTCGGCATTGAGTAATTCAAAAATCCCTTGGAATGGCGGAAATTGGGATCTCCACTGCTTTTATAAATCAAAGGAAAAACTTCATTCGTCGCATCTCGTCGGTTCCAGATCTCGGCGTAGGGGAATCCTCCAGAGGTTCCCGACTTGGTATCGAGATAGGTCACTTCATCCAGTACTTCGTCGACATCATTCATAATCTGCACAGTGCCTCCACCGTTTGGGAGACTCAGAGGGGATTGTGTCCATGAGAAATACGCAATTTCCCCTTCAGGAGTAAAGACAAGTTCTTCACTCAGCACTCCTTCAGAATGAAGCGTCAGTCGATCCGCATAATCAGAAAACAATTTCTGTGTCGTGCCGTTTGAAATTTTCCAGTTCGCCAGAGAGACCTCTTCACTCGATTGCACCGTAAACTCAAACCACTCCTTCTCATCGCCAACAGTGGCGGGGGAGATTTCGGTGATTCTTACTTCAGCAAAACAGAGGCAGGGAATCAGTATTCCGAACAAAAATACGCGGGGGGTCATGGGGATGATTTCACCTTTTTTGCGGAAAAAAAGAAAGAGGGGGATTTAAGGAAAAATTAAGAAATAATTTCTTATTCTAAAAAACTTTTAAAATTAGAATAATAAAATTAATTATTCTAGGGTCTGGAATTAATCCTGTTTTTATTCTAGAAAATGCTTGCAAACTAGAATAATAACTATTATGGTTCCAATGTTTAGAATAACTATAAATATGACAAAACATTCATTCGATCCACCTTTGCTACCCCCAGAACTAAACCTTTCCCCTATCTTTTCTAAAATTATAAAGGCAAGAGACATAGTGGCTCGCTATGATGAAGCTGTTAAAAGATTGCCAAATCCAGAAATTATTCAAAGATCTTTTGAAACTAAAGAAGCAGTTTTAAGTTCTAAAATTGAGGGAACACAGGCTACATTTGAGGAAGTTTTACTACTCGACGCTCAAGAAACCAAGTCAGAAGAAAATGAGAAAGAAAAAGATTATCGTGAAATTTTAAATTACCGTTTTGCACTCAAGTACGGGAAAGATATATTGGCCCAAAAACCATTGATAGCAAGCGTTATAAAAGAGCTTCATAAGATACTTTTAAATTCTGCTCGTGGACACAACAAAGCACCAGGTCAATTTCGAAAAAACAAAGTTTTTATCGGACCATATGGAGGAACTATTGAAGAGGCAACATATGTTCCTCCTGAACCACAAAAGATTCCAAACCTTTTTTCGAATCTTGAAAAATACATTCACTCAGAAGAAGTTCTTGATCCACTTGTACAAATAGCGGTTGCACATTATCAATTCGAAGCCATTCACCCGTTTATGGATGGAAACGGAAGGGTCGGAAGGTTGCTTATTCCATTATTTCTCTATGAAAAAAAAGTAACAGCGTATCCTAATATTTATATTAGTGAGTTCTTGGAAGAAAATCGAAGTGTTTATTATGAGCTACTGGGAAATGTAAGTAAAAACGGAGATTGGATACCTTGGATTTCCTTTTTTCTTGATGCAGTTTACGAACAAACAAAGCTTACTATTGAGCGTGTAGAAAAAATAGAAGCATTATATAAAGGGTTAAAAGAACGAATGCCTGAAATTAACTCCATTTATGCCAACACATTTCTAGATGCTATTTTTATCAAACCAATATTTACAACAAACTTTATTAAAAAAATTGCAAAAATTTCTAACAATCAAACACTTTATTCTGTTATAGAAAAATTTGTTGAATTACAAATTGTCAGAGATGTGACTCCTAAACAAGTTCGTAATAAAGTTTATATTTTCACTGATTTAAGAAAAATTATTAGATAAAACGATAAAAAAAATAGGGAGGGAATTAAGGAAAAATTAAGAAATAAAATATTGACACTTTTTGTAGAAAGTACTAATAAACATAAGTACTCTCGTTTTTATTTGAAAAAATAAGAAACAAGGGGCAAGTGTTCTTTGAAATTTTCTTCTCTTTTTGTATCGAACAGATTCAGGTAATTGTTTTGCTCACAGCTCGTGGTCAGGAGAATTACTTGAATTAAAAATTAAATTTGAAATCATGGAACAAAAACCAAAAATTAGAAACGTCTTAAAACATCTTGGCATTATTTTACTTGCCATGGTGGTGGTTGGGTGCAGTTACTTCTTTATTATTAGGAAGCATCTTTTTGAGTTTGAACCTGCTCCACCAAAAAACTATGTAATTGAATCTGACATCATCAATCATCGGCCTGTTAGTAAAGTAGCATTTTTTATTTCAATCGGTGCAGATAGCAGTATTGTAATATCGTGGAAATCTTTTTTAAAAGATCCGGAGATAGCCTGGACAGAATCTTTTATGACAAGAAAAGATTTTAAGTATAAAAGTCTTCTTCAGATTGTTTTGAAAGAAAAAAAGGACACAGGTATTCGTCAATATATTGGATTTCGTGTTCAGGAGGTATTATGGGTATTAGATTCTATAACGATTATAACGAATGAAAATCGAACGGGATATCATAGTTCTTCTTCCATTTATAATTCTTATTAAAGAAGAAAAATTTAAAAAAACACTCAAAGCACTCTTTCTAGGGTGCTTTTTGTTATGCGAAGATTATCGTCTTCCTCCTCGTCGGAATCCACCTCTTCGACTCTGCGTAGGGCGAGTAGAGGGTCTGCTGAATTGTCTCGGTTTTGAAGATGACCTTTTCCCAGATGTCTTGGGTGCAAAAGTTATATGAAAGGGATGCTCTTCGGTGATTGGGATTTGTTGATTGATGAGCTTGTGAATATCCTGAACAAAATCTCGTTCAGATTCATCACAGAATGAAAGCGCGATTCCAGATCTTTCTGCACGACCCGTTCGTCCAATTCTGTGGACGTAGGTTTCTGGTTCATTTGGAATTTCGAAGTTGATCACGTGAGAGAGTTCTTTGATATCAATTCCTCGGGCGGCGATATCAGTTGCCACGAGTACTCGGGTTTGATTTGATTTGAAGTTCTGCAGTGCTTTTTGTCGAGCATTCTGCGATTTGTTTCCGTGAATGGCTTCAGTTTTTATCCCTGAGACATTCATGAATTTTGCGAGTTTGTCCGCTCCATGCTTGGTTCGCGTGAACACGAGAGCAGAGGGAATAGCTGGGTCTTTGAGAACGTGACGAAGGAGATTTTTTTTATTTGCTTTTGCGACCATGTACATTTTTTGAGCCACCGTGTCTGCCGTTGGAGCATCAGGGGTCACTTCCACATGTACGGGATTCGTAAGCATGCTTCCCGCGAGCGTGATAATAGTCGGCGGCATTGTTGCCGAGAAAAAGAGAGACTGTCTCTTTGGGGGAAGTCTTTTAATAAGCTTCTTGATATCATGAATAAATCCCATATCGAGCATACGATCGGCTTCATCGAGGGTGAAAAATTTCAAATTTTGCAAGGGAATATATCCTTGATTGCAGAGGTCGAGAAGTCGTCCTGGAGTGGCGATAACAATATCAACACCTTTTTTCAGTTTTCTCACTTGGGAGTGTTGCTTCACCCCTCCATAGATAACCGCGTGATCGAATCCCAGACCTTTTCCGTAATCAGTAAAACTTTCTCCAATCTGAATCGCGAGTTCTCGTGTAGGCGTGACAATGAGCACTTTTATGCCTCGTGGCCACTCTTTCGATTCCCGTTTTTTATACAATGTTTGGAGCATGGGAATGGCAAAGGCAGCGGTTTTCCCGGTTCCTGTTTGCGCACATCCCATGATGTCTCGTCCCTCTAGAATAGGCGGGATTGACTGCATTTGGATGGGCGTTGGTACGGTGTACCCTTTTGATTTTATAGCACTCAGAATCGGTTCAATCAGGTGTAAGTTTTCAAATTTCATAGTAATGGACAGGGAGGGCAGTGTAACGAGTGTTCCTGCAAAAACCTATCTTTCATAATATATACAAAAAATGTAAAGTGTCAAGAGAGTCAAGGTTGGGGTCCGGAGCCCGAAAGGCTCCGGACCCTATCGAGCTTGAAATATTCCAAAAAAATACTACCCTGCGTTCGGCTATGGGGCGTCGCCAAGTGGTAAGGCTCTGGTTTCTGGTGCCAGTATCGGGGGTTCGAATCCCTCCGCCCCAGCCAAAGAAATATTTTAGAAATTTTATGAAGAATCCACTTATCGAAAAAACTGGTGAGCTATGGGTGAATTATCTTTCCTTAGAGTTAATAATTAGGTTCTGTCTCCAAATACAAGAATTCAAATCAAAGAAAGAATTGGATAGTACCTTTGGTTCTGCTTTGAAGTGTAAAGAGGGAGATGAGTTGGACGAAAATCATTTTACTAATTTCAAAAACCCCACTGAGTTGATAAATTTGTTTAATGAAAAATTTCCTAAAGAATGCCTTGATAAAGATAGAATCTTGCGTATCCGTCATGCACTAGCGCACGGAAGAATGCTAGCTACGAACGAAGGCGGACCTTGGACGGTTTATAAATTTTCTCCACCAACCAACAACAGAGTTACTGCTGAAATTGTTCAAGTATTAGATGATGAATATCTCAAGAGCTCCATATGCTATTTTTATGATGAGATAAATAGGCTACATGGCATATATGAAAAACTCCGAAAAGATTATATTCCCAAGTAGCCAGCCATCCCATTTTATGGAATACGTATCCGGTTTTATGTTTTTATTAAAAAATCTTTTGACTTTTTCTTTGTATCTATGTATTAATGTGTGAGTACAAGACTACATAAATACACGATGCAACTTCTTCAAGATATAGAAACCATCCAGACCACCCAAAAACGCATAGGAGAAGCGCTTGAGAAGCTCTACTGCATGGGAGAATCTGTGTCTGATATTGTGCAAATAGTGCGGTTCCTCGAATCGCAAAAGGTTGTCGTTCCCACTCCCGAAGGTATGAAATTGTTTGATGTTTGTGGAACGGGGGGCACGAGGAAACAAAGAATGAATCTTTCCACAGCGCTTGCGGTAAAACTTTCAAAAGAGTTCTCTATTGCGAAACACGGAAACAAATCAAGTTTGGGGCGATGTGGGAGTTTTGATATTATTGAACACTCCTCATTCCCGGCGTGCAAGACACCAGAGCAAACGCATGGAGAACTTCGGGATAAAAATATTGCGTTTTTGTTTGCACCAGCGTTTCATCCAATACTCGGACTCCTTGTATCGGTTCGGAAGTCATTGCCCCATCCGACAATTTTTAATCTGGTCGGTCCATTGCTGAGTCCCATGAGCACTCTTACCGCTCAACTGATCGGGGTCAAAGATATTCCCACGGCCCGTAAACTGGCAGAAGCCTGTGCCGAGCTCGGGAAGGATGCGCTTCTGGTGCACGATACGGTCTTTGATCTGGATGAAGTTTCGATTGGGGGAGAAACGCATTATTTCAAAGTTATTAATGGGAACATTGAAGAAGGCACGTTTGTGCCGGAAGATTTTGGAATTGAGCGCGTGACAGATTTCACCCTTATAAAAGGCGGAGAAACAAAAGAACAAAATGTGCAGATGTTCCAATCATTATTAGACGGAACAGCGACGTCTGCGCAACAAGCGTTCCTTGATATTAATTATCGTGTTGCGAAAGATTTCTTTTCCTCATTTCAAAAATGACCATCCTGGATACCATTCTCGAACAAAAACACAAAGAAGTGGCGATGCTTCCCAATTTCATGGAACGAGACTTGAACTTGAATCAGAATTCTTTCGTGGAAGTTCTTTCTCGTCCGACAGAAAGTCAGATTCATATTATTGCAGAAGTGAAACAACAATCGCCTTCCCAGGGAGCTATTCGTTCGGTAGATTCGTCTCAGCGGGCGCAATTATATGAGCAATCTGGTGCCACGATATTATCGTGTCTGACAGACAAAGAATTTTTTGGAGGGAGTTGTGAAGACCTTCTCTCGGTAGCCGAAGCGGTATCAATTCCGGTGATTCGGAAGGATTTTATTTTTACAAAAAACCAAATTGCACAGGCCCGATATTTTGGAGCGGCGAGTTTTTTACTCATGATGGAAGTGATCGAAAAAACAGGCGCGAATCTTTCAGAACTTATCGAATATGGTCGGGATCTGGGCATGGAACCCTTGGTAGAAATCCAGAACGAAGTTTCCCTCATGACTGCCGTACAAGCGGGCGCCAAAATTATTGGTGTGAATAGTCGGAACTTCCAAAAGGAAGGATTGCCGATTGAGTTCGAACGATTTGAAAGGTTGTTACCGCTGATCCCAAATGGGATTATTCGTGTGGCAGAATCAGGAATGCAGACGTCTGAGGACATTGAAACGGTGCGTGGATTGGCCGATGCGGTTCTTCTCGGAACAGTGCTTATGAAACAAAAAGATCAGGATGTGCCGAAATTTCTTTCATCTCTTATCACTCAATGAACCAAACGAATTACCGACAAACGCTGTTAAATAAAACGGGTCGCTTCGGCGACTTTGGGGGATGTTATGTGCCCGAGATGTTGATGCCCGTTATGAAAAACCTGCAAAAATCTTTTTTTAAAGCGAAAGAAGACGAAAGTTTTTTACAGGATTTAAAAGATTTGTATGAACACTATTCGGGGAGAGCGACGCCACTTTTTTGTGCCAAAAATCTCACAGAGAAACTTGGGGGAGCGAAGATATATATTAAAAACGAAGGACTGAATCATACTGGTGCTCACAAGATGAACCATTGTTTGGGACAAATTCTCCTTGCGAAACGAATGGGCAAAACACGTATTATTGCCGAGACAGGAGCGGGGCAACACGGTGTGGCAACGGCAACGGTGTGCGCGAAATTTGGAATGGAATGTTGTATTTATATGGGGAAAAAAGATTATGAACGACAACGGCCGAATGTTTTTTGGATGGAGCGATTAGGGGCTGAAGTGGTTCCGGTTGAGGAAGGAGGTCAGAGTCTTCGCGATGCGGTGAATGCCGGACTTCGTGATTTGCTTCAAAATCCACACGATACGCATTACTTACTCGGAACGGTCTGTGGGCCGCATCCCTATCCAGTGATGAATACGTTTTTTCAAAAAATAATCAGCGAAGAAATTCGAGATCAAATGACGAACCTGACGGGGAATATTCCCGATGTTGTTATTGCGTGTGTGGGCGGAGGATCAAATGCGATGGGATCATTCTTTGATTTTTTCGACGACGCGAATGTTCAGCTTATCGGAGTGGAGGGAGGCGGGAAGGGGATTACCGAAACCCCAAAGGAGTGCGATCATGCGGCTCGATTTCAAACCGGAAGTGTGGGCGTGGTGGAAGGTATGAAAACGTATTTCCTCCAAGATAATGATGGACAACTGAAAAATACACACAGCATTTCTGCGGGACTTGATTACAGCGGCGTAGGCCCACAGATTTCATATCTGCAAAACGAAGGACGTATTCAGATGACCTATGCGACGGACGAAAATGTTCTCGAAGCGTACGATCTATTGGCGCGCACAGAAGGGATTATTGCGGCACTAGAAAGTTGCCATGCGGTGGCAGAAGCAATTCGACTGGCGTCAATGTTGGATTCTAGCAAATCTATCGTCGTGAACGTAAGTGGGCGAGGAGATAAAGATCTCTTTATCACAGCTCCGAAGTTTGCGAATGATGACTTCAATCAATACCTCCATTCACACCTTCAACAATATGAATAAATTAATGACCCATATCGTAGCGGGGTATCCGGATCTCAAAATATCCGAGAAACTCGTGAAATGCATGGACGGATTGGGAGTTTCTTTTATTGAAATTCAAATTCCTTTTTCAGATCCGGTCACGGATGGAACAACCTTGATGGGGGCGCAAAAAGTGGCGCTTGAAAATAACACCACCACTGAGGATATTTTTCAGTTGATGGAACGATTGAAAACAACGGTGAAAACGCAGCTTCTTTTTATGACTTATTTCAATGTGGTGTATGCATATGGCGTAGAGGCGTTTTGTAAACGCGCTGGCGAACTGGGTGTCTACGGATTGATTGTGCCCGATATGCCACTGGATGAAGAAGACAGGGAGCATTATGTATCGTCATGTACCCGTCATGGACTCCATGCGATTCAGATTGTTTCTCCACAGACCACGGTCGAGCGATTAAAACAGATTGCCACGGTGGCGACGGGGTTTGTTTACTGTGTAAGTCGAGAAGGCATCACGGGTGAGGGAACGACCTTGAATCCAAATCTTTCCGAATACCTCCGTACCGTGCGCCAGTATATTGATATTCCTCTTGCTCTTGGGTTTGGGATTAGTACTCGTGAGCATGTGCAGTCAACCTTGAACCATGCAGATATAGCCGTCATCGGATCGGCTGTTGTGAATGTTTACAATAAGGAAAAGAAACTCTCGGATGTGGAAGATTTTTTAACAGAAATAGTACGATGAAAACAAAAATCTGCGGAATTCGAAATACAGAAATGGTGGACGCGTGCGCGGACAAGAATGTCGCGTATGTGGGATTCAATTTCGTTCCCGATTCTCGGCGATGTGTGACACTGGAGTTTCTTCAAAAACTTGAAACAATTCCCAAGCGTTCCCAGTACGTGGGGGTGTTTCAAAACCAATCACTTGAAGAAGTGCAATTGCTTTCAACAAAATATAATATGGATTGTGTTCAGCTTCACGGACAAGAATCGCTCGCCTTCATTAAAGGTGTATCACGACCTGTTATAAAGGGGATTTCCTTACAGAAGAAACATGACATTGAGGCGGTAATGAAGTATCTTGGGCATGTAAAAATTATTCTTTTAGATGGTCCTCTGCCAGGGAAAGGGAAGGCAGCAGAAACAGCATTGCTCGAGAAAGCGGTACAGTGTTGTCGAGAATCTCATCAGGCGTACGCGATTGCAGGAGGGATTCAGGCTGACAATGTGGAAGCGCTTCTCCAGCAGTATCCCGATGCGACTTTTTTTGACACCGCATCCGCCATCGAAGACGAACACGGTCACTTTTCAAAAGAACAATTTGATTCCTTTCTCAATAAAATATCATGACATTTACGACAGTCTCCCCACTTCCAAAGGCTTCTGATGTGCTCGCACAATACCCACTTTCTTCAGAAACGAAAAAGCGTATTGCTCAGCATAGACAGGAAATACAGGACATCTTATCAGGAAAAGATAAACGACTCCTGCTGATCATCGGGCCGTGTAGTGCGTGGCCAGAAGACGCAGTGATTGAGTACGCTCAAAAACTCAAAGCGGCGACCGAATCCTTGAAAGACAAAGTAAAGGTTGTTTTCCGGGTCTACACACAAAAACCACGAACGACGTTTGGATGGAAAGGAGCATTGCTCCATCCAGATCCTTTCGGAGAACCAGATGTGCCAGCTGGTATTGCGTATTGCCGAAAAATGATGCTTCACATTGCAGAAGAAATAGACCTGCCCATTGCGGATGAAGTATTGTACACCGACCTTTGTCTGCCGTACTTGAGTGACTTGTATAGTTACGGATGTATCGGGGCTCGGTCATCAGAATTGCAACGAAAACGAATGGTTGCGTCGGGGATCGATTTTCCAATGGGAATGAAAAATCCTACGAGTGGTGATCTGACAAAAGCCGTTCAGAGTGTGCTTGTCGCACAAGAGGGGAACGGCCCATTTCCACATCTGGGAGAAGTGGTTGAAACGACCGGGAACCCGTACGCGCATCTTGTTTTGCGAGGGGGCGGAGGACGACCCAATTATTACCCGCATGTGCTCGATCTCGCGACGGAAATGATTTTGGCACAAAAGATCCAAAACCCATCTATCATCGTTGATGCGAGTCATGAAAATAGTATCAATGGGAATGGGAAGAAAAACACACTCAGCCAACTCGTCGTTGCCGAAAGTGTGCTCACGTACAGGAAAGAGCATCCTGAGGGAGCGGTGAAAGGAATTATGATGGAGAGCTTTTTGCATCTGGGAAACCAAGATATTCCGGCCGATGGGGCGGAGTGCGTCAGTGGAACCTCACTGACTGATGCGTGTTTAGGATGGGAGGAAACCGAAGCTTTTTTGAAAGAAATTACGTCATATCTCTCATGAAAGCCTTTCCACTCTCTTCATTCCCTGGGCTTACCCCACTGTCCCTTTTTGCATCTCTGCGAAAAGCCTACGGGGCGCCAGCGATGTTGCTCGAATCAGCGGTGCAAGATGAAACCAATCGGATTTCTTTTGTGGCGTGTGATCCTGTACAAAAGGGAGAAGTATCAGACGAGATAGCATCGCATCTTCGTGAAACACTCACTCGTTGTCACAGCTTTTCGGAAAATCCGTATTTTTCTGGAGGTCTCATGGGGAGTCTTTCGTTCGAGTCTGTTTTTGATTTTTCTTCTAAATATTCATCGCAACACACAGAAGATATTCCGCGAACGCTGTTGTATGAGTTTGGATTGGTCTGTGTTTTTGATCACGTGCAGAATCTCATCACCATTCTTCAGCATCCAAAAAACAAATGTGAAAACATCGAAGAAATTCTTCGTGAGACAGAACTGATTCCCGCGGTACCGCTTGATACACAAACAAAGCGAATACAAGATTCGCCGGATCAACAATTTCTCGACGGAGTGAAAACCGCGCGCGAGGCTATTTATAACGGAGAAGTGTTCCAGCTGGTGTTGTCTCATGTGTTTGAGGAACCCCTTCCTCATGGCCGAGAACTGGCGCTCTATAGTGCCTTGAAACAACTCGAACCGACGACCCATCTCATCCTTGCCGATTACGGTGACCACGGAATCTATACCTGTGCGAGTCCAGAGATTATTGGAAAAAAAGTGGGATCACGATTACTTGTTTCGCCCATAGCTGGAACTCGTCGTCGGAAATTAACGGAGCAAGAAAACAAAATAACGGAAGCAGAACTTCTTTCTGATCCCAAAGAAAACGCGGAACACGATATGTTGGTGGATTTGGGACGCAATGACTTAGGGCGGATTTCTCTCCCCAAAACCGTTGAAGTAACCAAGCATAAATACCTTCAGGCGTATGCACACGTGATGCATTTACTCAGCGATATTGAAGCGGAAATAGATCCGCAGTACGATGCTGTCGATTTTTTACAAAGTATTTTTCCAGCGGGGACGCTGAGCGGGGCTCCGAAATTACGAGCTATCAACCTTATCCAATCATTAGAAAAAAGTTCTCGAGGACTCTATGGAGGCGCAACGGGAATGATCGCTACCAACGGAGATTTGCAGATGGCCATCAACATCCGAGGTGTGCACATACAAGACGGTCGCGCTAAAATACAAGTTGGAGCGGGTATTGTAAAAGACAGCGTTGGGGAGTATGAATGGAAAGAACTGCAGAATAAATCACAAACACTCAGACGCATTCTCACATCTCTCCCTTCAGATCTATGAACATCTTGATTATCGATAACTACGATTCATTCACCTATAACTTGGTGCAATTCGTTCGTGCATTTGGTGCGGAGGTGATTGTGAAACTGAATGACGAAGTGACGCTTGATGACATTGAAAAAATGGATATCGAGGGAATAATTCTTTCCCCTGGTCCTGGAACTCCACTGAACGGAGACGATGTAGGGATTTGTACGGACATCATTAAAAACGTGTCGCTCCCCATCCTTGGCGTGTGTCTCGGGCACCAGCTTATCGGACATCTGCACGGAGGAACGGTCACCCACATCGAACCTCAACACGGGCAACCATCGACCATTCACCAGATTGGATCGAGTCCACTTTTTGCAAACCTACCGAACCCATTCGATGCGATGCGGTACCATTCGCTTGTGGTTGGGAAAGAAAATTTTCCAGAAGAACTTATTATCACCGCAGAGACGGAAGATGGTATTATTATGGCTGTCGAACACACCAACAAAACACTGTACGGCGTACAATTTCATCCCGAATCAATCGGGACTCCGCACGGAAAAGAAATTATCGGTAATTTTTTACGAATCTGCCAATAGATGGGTGATTGATTGCTCGCATCCGATGAAACCGGATATGTTTATGCGACCATTCTGAAAGATATATAAGCCATGTTTTTGTACGATTTGTTCGATTGTTTCAGAAGAAAGGGGAAGGAGTGCAAACAATCCTTCGCCGTCTAATGCTGTAATCCAGGACGAAGGAGCGTCTTCATCGGTTAGTAATTTCTGAAGTATTTTGCGAGTTCGAGCCAGTTGATTTTGTATTCGATTGATATCTTCTTCCCATTCAGATGCGTAGTTTTTTTGTACCTGTTGCATGATGAGACTTCCCCATCGAGGAGGCATAGAGATGCTTCCACGCATTGCGGCTTGCATGTAACTTTCCATTGCTTTTGCTTGTGATGCATCAGGGCATTTTATCATCAAAGCTCCGAGACGATGACCGTACATTGTCGCGGTTTTGGAGAAACTCACGCCGAGCATTACCTGATCAACGCCTTTCCACATATTTGAAACCCAAGAAGTATCAGCTTTCAAACCAGCTGCTAATCCTATGTAGGCACCATCCATGTACACCCATATTTTTCGTTTATTTACCATTTGTATGAGTTCGTCCCGTTGTGCTTCATTTAGATTTTTTCCAGTTGGATTGTGAGCACCGGTGGCTTGGAGAATGAGTACAGAGCCTTCGTCAGCGGATTCAATCGCATTTTTATAAGCGTTCCAATCGATTTCGCATTTTTTGTTTATATGAGGAAAGGTTGTCTGCGTTCCGTGTTCCAAAAGCACAAAATAATTGTCCCATGTAGGAATAGGTATTAAAAAGGGACCCCAGCCACACCGTTTTCCGATTTGGTCCATGATCCAACAAGCGTGCGTTCCACCAGCTGTTTGTTGAAGGGCTACACAATCATTCTTCTCGGAAGGAAGGTACAGGTCTCGGACCCACTCCAAAAAGGAGCGATCTCCTCCGATAGGCAGATATCCATAATCATCATGTTTCACGTGGGTAGCAGCTTGTTGCACACTTGGCATGACATATCCTTTTTGGTTTTGTAAAAGGATGCCAATCGCGGCATTTATCTTACTTGGTCGAGGGTCTTCAAGGTATCGACCGTAGATATTAAAAATCGGATCTGGAGGTATTTGGTCCCACATGATAGAAAAATGGTTGACATTTTTTTGCACTATAAGTAGGGTTCCTTCGAAATGCAAATGACTACTTATGGATTCTTCTTTTATTCTCCTTGGGCTAGAGCCTGGGCGTAAGAAAGGAATCTAATTATTTAGTCACTTCTCTTCATCCCACAGGCTCGCAGAGTCTGTTTTTTTTATAGTACCAAAATACCATGTCACATATTACTCAACACACACTCCCAACATACGCAGAAGTTTTCACGCGACTGCCACTTTCTCCAGAACTTCAATCAAAGATCGAACAGGATCGTCTTGAAATAGAAAACATCCTTATGGGGAGGGATCCTCGAAAGTTCATGATTATTGGTCCTTGTAGCAGTTGGCCATCGGCGGAAGTCGTTGAATACGCTCGCCGGCTTGCGCCTTTGGCAGAGGAATTACAAGATGTAATCAAGATTGTTATGCGAACGTACATCCAAAAACCTCGCACGGTTGCAGGTTGGATGGGGCCGTTAGTTCAGCCAGATCCATTTGCAGAACCACATATTCCGACCGGTATTTTTTACTGTCGAGAAATGATGCTGCAGGTTTTGGAAACAGGACTTCCTATTGCTGATGAAATACTCTTTCCTCGGTACCAGAGTTACTTTCGAGATCTTTTAACCTGGGCGGCCATTGGAGCTCGGTCGAGTGAAAACCAAGAACATCGTGTTGTTGCTTCATTGTTGGAGTTTCCTATCGGTGTCAAAAATCCTACGTCAGGAAGTATTCCCATAGGAATCAATTCAGTGTTGGCCTGCCAAACGCCGAACTTCATGGCGGTAGGAGAGAATCAGGTAAAAACATCAGGAAATCCTTGTGCGCATCTCGTACTGAGAGGGGGGAATGGCAATCATAATATTGGACAGGAGCATCTTGAGCAGACAGTGCAATTTTTGCAGGAAAAAGGTGTTCAAAATCCAAGCGTTGTCGTCGATATAAGTCATGATAATACTCGTGATAAAAACGGTGTGAAGCAATACGAACGACAAACAGAGGTTCTTTGGGAGACACTGAATATCATGTCTCAAAACCCAAAAATAATGTCGACAGTGAAGGGATGGATGGCAGAAAGCTTTCTTGAAGAGGGAAGTCAAAATCTTGCGAAGTGTTCGCATGATTCTGTTATCCCAGGAAAATCCATCACGGATGGATGTCTCGGGTGGGATACTACTCAAGATCTTTTAATAACGCTCGCAAATAAATTAAGAACCACTTCACCATAAAAACGATTGCGACTATCGGCATCATAGGACACGGTCGAATGGGAAAGTTATTTGAGAAAATGTTCGAACCTTTCTCAGATACAATTTTTGTGCGCATATACGATCGTAATAATTTTCATCCACAAGATCAGTTTGTGGATTTTGAATCAGTATGTGATGCGGATCTTATCATTCCGTGTGTTCCCATTCCTGATTTTGAATCGGTTATAAAAAAAATGGTTCCTCATCTTCATGCTGGGCAAACAATTCTGCATATTTGTTCTCTGCAGACATACCCCAAGGAAATACTGCGGAAACATGTACCGCCATCAGTACATTTAATTGGGAGTCATCCTATGTTTGGTCCACAAACACTGGCGGCTTGTGAGAACTCCTTCGAAGGGTTGAATTTTGTGGTGGATCCGATTTTTTGTTCGGATTCCATTTTCAATGAAGTGACGGATTTCTTGCGAAAACTGCAGTTTAACGTCATTCAGATGAATGCGGAGGAGCACGATGCTCGAGCTGCAAAATTTCATTTTATTTCTCATGTAGTGGCAAATATTCTCACAAAACTTGAATTAGAACACACACCCATTGATACAAAATCATACGAGTTTCTCTTTAATTTTTTGGATCGTATAGATCCCGACCCAGTGCTCATGCAAAGCATGTTGCAACACAATCCTTTTGCAAGAATCGAACTAGAACGATTTAACGAAAGTTTTGCCGATATAAAAGATATTCTTTCTCAATTCAAATCATGACAAATCCACTTCCGCTTTCGGTTTACACACTTGGTCCCAAAGGTTCGTTCAGCGCACAAGGATCGGAAATATTCTTGGCTTCGGGGTGTTCCGATTCTGCGAATCCGCAGATTCAACTTTGTGATTCATTTCCTCGTATTTTCGAATCTGTAAAAGCTCATCCTGGTTCACTGGGAATTGTTCCTCTACAAAACGAATCAACGAGCAGTATTCATGAAAATGTAGATATGTTTTTTCAAGATTCAAGCCTGTGTATTTGGGCTGAGTTCTTGCTTCCGGTCAGATTGCATGTGCTTGGACCTCCTGGCACTCAATTTGAAGACATCACACAACTTCATTCGCATCCAAAGGCCTTTGAGCAGTGTAAAACGTTCACAAATTCTTTTTCTGGAGAAATTCATTACGGGAAAAGTACGTCTGCGCTTGCACAAAAAATAAAGAATAATGGAGAAAAAAATGTGGCGGTTCTTGGGGGGGAGGCACTTATTCATCAAGGACTTTGCATTCTCAAACCCAACGTGCACGACCATGCCGTAAATGAAACACAGTTTGTTGTGTTTGGGGTTCAAGGTACGGCACCGAAATGTTTCCCAAAAAATTCCAAATGGACGGTCCATTTTGAATGCCAACACAAACCGGGTTCTTTGGCACAGGTATTACAACTCGTGGCATCCCAAGGTGGAAATTTAATGAAAGTTGAGTCGCGCCCGATTCCAAATCAACGAGAACGATTTCGGTTTTGGCTTGATATAGATGCCACGCATGCGAAACCAACTTTGTACGAAGAGCTAAAAGCCTCGACGGTGGATTTTCATTGTGTTGGTCAATACGCACCAGGACAAGTACTTGATCTTGATAGTCCACATTCTCGAATATCGTTGTTGCGTCGACAGATAGACTCAGTTGATACGGATATTGTAGATTTATTAATCCATCGACAATCGTTCGTTCGGTCGATCGCTCAGGAGAAGGAAAAAGAGAATATACCAGTAGAACAACAGGAACGTTTTGCAGAAATTCTTCAGTCGAGAATCCTTCAAGCAAAGAACAATGATCTCAATATTGAGTTTGTACGAAAACTCTATAATCTTATCCATACAGAATCTGTTTCCTATCAGAACGATAAGCCATGAAAACAGCTCCAATAATTTCTATCCTTGGTTCTAAGTCGATTGCTCAGCGAGCACTCATCTGTGCCGCACTCTGCGCGAAACCGACCATCCTGCACAATGTTCCAGATGGCGACGATGTAGGACATCTCATGCAGGCACTCGTGCAGTGTGGTGTGGAAATAAAACCGTTGGAAGAATTCTCCTTTCAAATCATTCCTCCGAAAGAGTTCACCCTTCAAAATCCAGATTTCAACGTCGGACACGGAGGAGCACCCTTGCGATTTCTCATGAGTTTCCTTGGTCTTATCCCGGGTAAAAAAATACTCGATGGATCGGAACGATTACGAGAACGACCAATTGGCCCCTTTATTCACGCACTCAAAAACGCAGGGGCAGACATCAACGACAAACTTCCGCTTACGATCGGACAGCATAAATTGTCGGAAGAAATCACGATACGGGGAGGCGATAGTAGCCAAGGTATCAGTTCACTCCTCTTGAGTGGAGTCGCTTTGGGAGTCAAAAAAATAATCATCACTGGAGAACGAACGTCCGCTTCGTACCTCAACCTGACACAAAAAGTCCTCGCGGACTTCGGCATTTTGATTGCCGAGACGATGGACGGGTACATGCTCATGGGGCATTACACATCGCATGAAACGTACTTTGTCGAGCCAGATTGGGCGAGTGCTGGGTATTTAATTGGGGCTTCATTACTCCAAAGAAAACCGCTCCTCATCCCGCAGCTCACCCTAAATTCACCACAACCCGATGCGCTCATTGTTCCCGCTCTGCAGGCCATGGGAATGAAAATCGGGCAAACACCGGAAGGACTGCTTTTCACTCCGTCAGGAGCTTTTCAGAGTCCAGGAACAGTCGATTGTCGTCTCTTCCCAGACAGTGCGTTGACGCTGGCAGTGCTTGCGGCTTTTTGCAAAGGAACCACAACCCTCACGGGTCTCTACACACTTCCGCTCAAGGAATGTGATCGACTCACATCCCTTCACACAGAACTCGCGCAGATGGGGATACTGAGTGAAGTTACTGCCGATTCCATCACTATTCACGGGGGAGATCCCAAGTTTGCCACGATTCAAACCTATGATGATCATCGGATGGCGATGGCGTTTGGGATGGCACAAGTGTGTTTTCCAGCATTGCGAATTGAGAACCCCGAGGTTGTTTCCAAATCGTTCCCTGGGTTTTGGGATATTCTCACCGCTCTCAAATAATGATTCGAAATTGTAATATTTGTGTTATCATACTCCTATGAAAGTACAAAAGAAAAAAGTTAACGATCTCGTTCAAGCTTTTCTTCTTCTCGAGAATGAGAAACAAGTCAGATCATTTTTTGGGGATATTTTTACACCGCAAGAAGTAGAAGCGTTCATTGAACGATGGGAGATTGTTCAAATGCTTCTGGGAACGGAGCTCTCACAGAGAGAGGTTGCGAAGAAGATTGGGTGCAGTGTGACGCTTGTGTCTCGTGCGAGTCGAATGCTTCAATATGGAACAGGGGGGTTTGAAGCGGTCTATGCTCTTGTGAAGAAGAAATAAAGGGGGAATATTCGGTTTTTTGTGGTATGCTTAAGTACGTATTCGAATACGTATTCGTGTACGTACTTAACAAAATACCATGGCACGTCCAAGAACAGCGTCAGAACCGGTTCGTAAGCTTACGAGAGTTGCGGGAAGTAGCTACTATGTCACCATTCCTTTGGATTATATTAGGCCATCGGCTCTGAGGAAAGCGAGGAATGCTCAGGCTCGAAGAAGAATTGGGGTGGAGGGAACGGCAGAAGGTGGTGGTGAAGAAAAGAGGGAAGAAGTTGATTATTGAGGATTGGGAAGGGTGAGAAATGTAAAATAAATAAAAAATTTCCTATTTGGAGTTCTCACGATCCTTCTTTATAATTTTGCATACATGGTGCCAATTTGCACAGTTTCATTGGTTTCAAGCCATTCTGTGATTTGAAAAATGAAAAAAGAAAACACAATAATTTTGTTTAATGAAAAACAAGTCCGTCGGATTTGGGATGAAAGCAAGGAGCAGTGGTATTTCTCAATTATTGATGTGATAGAAATCCTAACAGATTCACGCATTCCAAAAAGATATTGGAGTGACTTAAGGAAACCCTGATAAAAAAAGAAAAAAGAGTAAAATAGGGACATGAAACAATTCACCTTATTGGAAACAGCGACGAATGGACGTCGAGTGAGAGCAGATAAATTTTTGGAAGAGATGGACAAAGCCATCCCTTGGGGAAATTTTTTGGGATTAATTTGTCCAAAATATTACAAGAAGAAAGATAATCGCGGACGAAAACGAGCAGATGTGGAAACACTTTTGAGAATATATTTTTTGCAGCAATGGTTCAATTTGGGTGATTTATCAGCAGAAGAAATGGTGCACGACAGGCTCAGTTTTCGACGATTTATAAGTTTGGATATTTGTGAAACAAGTCTTGATGAAACAACTATTTGTAAGTTTCGACATTTTTTAGAAGACCATGAATTAACCGAGAAAATGTTTGAGAAAGTAAATAATATTTTGGAAGAAAAAAACTTAATGATACGAGATGGAACATGTGTCGATGCAACAATAATAGAAGCATCTGGCTCAACAAAAAATAAAAAGAATGAACGAGATTTAGAAATGAGTTCGACAAGGAAGGGAATGAATTATCGATTTGGAATGAAAGTGCACACAGGAGTTGATGCAAAATCAAAACTAATTCACACAATGAAAGTAACAACAGCAAGCATTCATGATTCACAAGTTTTTGATGAATGTTTACATAGAGAAGAACAAGCGGTTTTTGCTGACAAAGCATTCGTTTCCGCAGACAAAAAACGGAAATTTAGAGCAGAAGGAAAATATTGGGGTGTGCAAGAGAAAGCTGTTCGTGGGAAAAAACTCTCATCATCTCAAAAAAAGAGAAACAAAAAAACGGGATCTGTTCGTGCTGGTGTTGAGCATCCATATTTAATGATCAAACATCACTGGGGACACAAAAAAGTCCGATATAAAGGACTTGAAAAAAACACAGTTCAATTCTTTTCGTTGTGTTTTTTAGCAAATCTACATCGAGTACGGTTTGCTCTCGCAAAAGTTTAAAAACTTTTGCAGGAGAAGTGTGTCTAAATTCCCCAAGATAATCTAAAAAAGAGCGAGAAATCGCTCAAAAGACTGCTTTCTCTTAAAAAATAAAATGATTTATGAAATAAACCCTGATAAACCTAATTTATCAGGGTTTCCTTAAAAAGTAAATTAGAAAAGGAAGGGAGTGAAGTGTACGAAAAAATCGTACGGTTGAAAATGCTTGCGATTGATGGCAAAAATAGAGAAACGGATTGTTTTTCTACAGAAGATTTACTTCGTCTAATTCAATCAATCCCTTCTCCAAAAGCAGAGCCGTTTAAATTATGGTTAGCACGGGTGGGGTATGAGCGAATTGAGGAAACGGAAGATCCAGAATTAGTTTTTAATCGGGCGATGAAGACATATCTTCAAAAAGGATATTCGAAAGAATGGATCAATCAGCGTCTCAAAAGTATTGAGGTACGAAAGGAGCTGACGGATGAATGGCAGTTGAGAGGGGTTCAGGCGGGGATGGAATATGCGATTCTTACGGATGAGATTACCAAGGCGTGGGCGAACAAAAGCGTCAAAGATTACAAAAAATTCAAAGGGCTTCAGAAGGAGGGGTTGCGTGATAATATGACGAATCTTGAATTGGTTCTTAATATGTTGGCAGAGGTGTCTACAACTGCTATTTCCCAAAAGAAATACCCGGAAGGACTGGAAGCCAATAAGCGCATGGCGCGCAAAGGAGGTGGTGTTGCAAAGAAGGCAAGAATAGAGATTGAGGTGCAGACGGGAGAAGATGTCCTGTCCGAGAAAGGGGTTCAGAAGAGGATATAGGGGAAAATCCTATTCAGAGCCGGTTCGCAAGCTTGAATGAGTTGCAGGAAGGAGCTACTATGTCACCATTCCTTTGGATTATATTAGGCCATCGGCTCTGCTTTCGAGAGCCTCCCCTCGGGGTCTGAGCTCGGGGTCGAAGACGACCCTCGTGGAGAGGAGGAAAGCGAGGAATGCTCACTTCGAGTGGTGACCTCAGTGGAACCAGGCTCGAAGAAGAATTGGGGTGGAGGGAACGGCAGAAGGTGGTGGTGAAGAAAAGAGGGAAGAAGTTGATTATTGAGGATTGGGAAGGGTGAGAGGGAAAAGAGGCTCGTGCTAGACACCTTACAGACTAGCTAAAGATAGAATAAGTGACCCCTTTTCCGACTCCGTGTTTCTGAATTTTTTTCATTCGCACTAAATCTTGAAGATCTTTTTTAAGAGTTGGACGCTTAAATTGTGGTAAATGATCGTGGATTTGACCAATAGAAAGTTCTTCTTTTTCTAAAACCCCCAATATCAAATTTTTTCTTCCATCCATATTTAATTTAGTAGTTATGAAATAAGTAGATTGTTTTTTATTTGTGATTAAATCGTAGACCAAGGTCATTGTTCCCAAAAGTTCTTCAGCAATGAAAAAGGAAAAAGAATTAAGATTATTTGTTTGATCAATCTTCTCAAGTTCTAAGAGGTATTTTCTTCTGTTTTCGTTTCTAATAACACATGGAGGGTATCCATCTTGCATAAGAATCAAGTTCATTAGTAATCGTGACATACGACCATTCCCATCATCGAAAGGGTGAATACTGACAAATCGATAGTGAAAAATACTTGCGCGCTCTATCGCAGAAAGTAACTGTGTTTTTTTTGAATAATACCAGGTTAATAATTTTTCCATCTCTATTTGAACCTGCTCAGGTTCAGCATAGTGATGAATTTTTCCAGAAACAGTTAAAACATGATTTGGACGAATTTTATATCTTCCAATATTAATCGGTTTTTTTATTAAACTCCCGCCGGCTCCTTTAACATATATATGATCAATACCTTTAAGCAAAAGTCCGTGAAGCGATTTAATAAAATGTTCAGTAATCTCTTGTTTCTTTTGTACAATATTATCTAAAACCTCAATAGCTTCAGCGTGATTTTGAGCTTCTAAAAACTCTTTCAGTGACCTCCCCTCAGAAGTGAGACCTTCCTGAAGAAAGAATGCGGTTTCTCCTAGGGTAAGCGTATTTCCCTCAATAGCGTTTGAGTTATAGGTCCATTCGATTCGCAGTCGATCTTGAATAGCTCGATTTAAACTGTCATCAAATGGTTTATGAGCTCCAATTTTTTCCTGAAGCCTCGTAATTTGATCGAAAAGGTTTTGAAAAGAAGTTTTCATTTTATGGATATTTTCATTCTTATTATATCCATAAATATCCAGAAGTCAACAATTATATCCATAAATATCCATAAAATTATGAATATAAATACCAACTATTTTAACCTTCCGCCGAAATTCCCCGCCCGTAAGGGCGAGGGCTGGAGAGAATCCAGAATCTTTTAAATACAAACCCCCTAAATCCCCCTTATCAGGGGGGAGGAAAATACTTTTTATGGTACAATCATCTACGTATTCGAATACGTATTCGTGTACGTACTTAATAAAACATCATAGAACGTCCAAAGACAGTGTCAGAAACGGTTCGTAAGCTCGAATGAGTTGCAGGAAGTCACTATTTCTTTGGACTTTATTCGAGAATTGGGGTGGAGGGAACGGTAGAAGGTGGTGGTGAAGAAAAGAGGGAAGAAGTTGATTATTGAGGATTGGGAAGGGTGATGAAATGTTAAATTTATCGAAAATTTCCTATTTACAAAAAATGACTTCAGCGTAATTATAAAAATCATGACAAAACAGGAGTTGAAAAAGAATCAAATAGTTATTTATAAAACTTCAGATAATGAAGTTGGGTTCGAGGTGAAATTTGATGGTGAAAGCGTTTGGCTTAGACAAAACCAAATTGCAGAGCTTTTTGAGAAAGATAGAACTGTTGTTACTCGACATATAAACAATATTTTTAAAGACAAGGAAATGGATAAAAAAAGCAATGTGCAAAAAATGCACATTGCAAATTCTGATAAACCCATAAATCTTTATAGTTTGGATGTGATGGGGATATGAAGTAAGAGAAGAAATTAATGAAAAATTAAGGAATGGGAGGATGGTGGTTGAAATAAGGGCATTATTTGAGTATGGTGTGTTGAAAAGAAATTTTGAGATAATTTGATAGAAAGGTTAGTATTCATGGGATGGAAAAAATAAAATCTCTTCTACTGTGTTTGGGTTTTTCGGCAAAGGAAGGAGAAATTGATATTTGGAGTAAAAAATATCCTATTCACAATAACTATGAAATTATCGTGAAGTTAAGAAGTGTGCTAAAAGATGCGAAAATTGATTGGGGGCATAAGATCAAGGTGGAATCTGAAGCTACTTCGAGTTTCGCACAAGGAGAAACAAAGGTTGTTCTAGAATGTGTAAATAGATTACTTGGGAAAGGATATAAGCCAGAGGATATTACTTTGGAAAAAAAATGGAAACTTGGTCATCAAGAAAAAGGGAGATTGGATGTTTTTGTAGCAAAAAACAAAAAAGCGTTTTTGATGATTGAATGTAAAACATGGGGAGGTGAATTTGAAAAGGAATTAAAAAATCTAGGAAAAGATGGCGGTCAGCTTTTTGGATATTTTCAGCAAGACACAAAGGCGGAACAAATTATGTTATATGCGTCTAGACTTCATAATGGTGAAATTGAGTACCGAAATGAAATTGTCAAAATTGAAGAGTCTTATCGTGAAACGAGTAACGTGAAAGATTTGTATGAACGATGGAATAAATCCACGAAGACAAATGGGGTATTTGAGGATTGGGTTACTGCATATGAGTTTCAATCAAAGTCATTGACTTTGGGAGACCTGAAAGAAATTAAGCAGGAAGATAGTAGCTTTATTTTTAATCGGTTTTTGGAAATTTTGAGACACAATGTTGTTTCAGATAAACCAAATGCTTTTAATAAAATATTTACATTATTTTTGTGTAAGATTAAAGATGAAGATAAAAATCCAAACGAAGAATTGGAATTTCAATGGATTGAAGGGGTTGATGATCATATCTCTTTTCAAAAAAGACTTACCGATCTTTACAGGAAAGGGATGTGGGAGTTTTTAAAAAAAGAGGTAACAGACTTTTCTGACGATGATTTTAATAAAGAATTTCCTGGATTAGAAGAGAAAACTCGCAAAAAACTTCTTGCCCACTTAACAAAAGTTCGATTGCAAAAGAATAATGAATTTGCAATTAAGGAAGTCTTTGATGAAGAAACTTTTGTAGACAATGGAATGTTAATAAAGGAGGTAGTTGACCTTTTGCAGTATTACAAATTTCGTTATAACAAAAAACAACCATTTCTTGGGGATTTCTTTGAATTACTTTTGACGACAGGGCTCAAACAAGAATCAGGTCAATTCTTTACACCAGTTCCGATTGCTCGATTTATTTGCAAAAGTGTTCCATTGAAAGAAGTAATTAAGAAGAAATTGAAAACAGGGGAAACAGATGAATTACTTCCCAATTTAATCGATTATGCGGCGGGAAGTGGACATTTCCTTACAGAATCTATGGAGGAAATACAAAATATTATCGAAAAAATTTCAATACAAGCATTAGCACCATCAGCTCAAAGAGAAATAGATAAGTGGACAGCAAAACCGTTTGATTGGGCTTATAAGTATATTTTTGGGATAGAATTGGATTATCGACTCGTAAAGACAAGTAAAGTCGGTTGCTATCTTCACGGAGATGGAATTGCAAATGTAATTCATGGTGATGGGCTCGCAAATTTTGCGTCAAAGAATTACCGTGGGAAGCTTGAAAATAAGGATGGTGAACAGGATAATCCAAAGTTCGATTTCGTTCTTTCAAACCCTCCATATTCTGTTTCCGCGTTCAAAGGGAATATGAAAAATGAGCAAGCAAAAGATGATTTTGATTTACATTCGAGTCTCACGGATCAGAGTTCAGAAATAGAATGTTTGTTTGTTGAGAGAACGAAACAATTATTAAAAGAGGGGGGTGTTGCTGCTATTATTCTTCCTTCAAGTATTTTGAGTAACACTGGAATTTATACTAAAACTCGAGAAATTTTATTAAAATATTTTGAATTTATTGCCATTACGGAACTTGGATCTGGGACTTTTATGGCAACAGGGACAAATACCGTAATATTGTTCTTGCGTCGTCGAAATAATTTTGATTGGAGGAATATTAAATCTTCAATTGAACAATTTTCTCATGATTTTCGTGATGTGACGGTTCAAGGAATTGAAAATGTTTTTTCGAAATACGTGTCCCATGTATGGGAAGGAGTTTCTTTTACCGATTATGTTTCGGTGTTCGGGTCAAATCCTAGTGAGGTAATAAATAATCATGAAATATATCAAGAATATACAAAGAAATTAAAAGTAAAAAACGCAGAAGAATTACAAGAAAAAATTATAGAGATTGAAAAGGAAAAACTTTTGTATTTTATTCTCACTTATTCGCAAAAAGTTGTACTTATAAAAACGGGAGAGAAAAAAGAAGAAAAAGCATTTTTGGGGTATGAGTTTAGTTTCCGAAAGGGGTGTGAAGGTATCCATCCGATTCAGCGTGGAAAATCAATTGATGAATGCACAAAACTGTTTGATCCAGAGGATCCTCAGAATTTTGAGAAATCGAGTGCTTATATTTTGGAAGCGTTCAGCGGAGATGTAGAAACAGAGGTTTGTGAAGATTTAAAAAAGAACATTTTTCGTCACGAGCTGGTAGATATGATGACGTTTGATCGAGTAGATTTTGAGAAAAACATTTCCTTGTCTGCTAAAAAAAAAGTAAAAATTGAGAGTAAGTGGGATGTGGTTATGGTGGGAGCGATATCTGAAATAAGAGGTGGTAATGGATTTCCAAAAGAGTTTCAGAATAACAACGATAATTTCTTGATTCCTTTTTACAAAGTTTCAGACATGAATTCCATTGGTAATGGTAAATACATGTCTATTTCGAGTAATTATGTTAATGAAGATATTTTGAAAGAGAAAATCATGGCCTATATCTTTCCCAAAGATACAATTATTTTTCCTAAAGTAGGGAGAGCCATCGATACAAATAAGAAAAGGCTCTTAAGCGAAAGAGCTTCAATTGATAACAATGTTATGGGGGTTATGATTTGTGACGATAATGTTTTGCCACGATATGTTTTCGAGTATTTTTCTCAAAACATAGAACTTATTGACTTATCTTCTACTGCTAACCCTCCGTCAATAAATGCGAGTACTGTTTCAGAAATAAAAATCCCTCTTCCGCCAAAAGATATTCAAGAAAACATTGTAAAGGAGATTGAAGAAGTGGAAAAAATAGGAGAGAAGAAGAAAAAGGAGATTGAAAAGCTTTAAAAATCAATTTCTTTAGTTATTTTTAATAACTCAAAAAAAGAAAAAATAGAGAATATAGTCTCTATGCTCAAGAGGGGTAAATCTCCTAAATATGGAGATTCTAAAGTGCAAATAATAAAATCAGGACAAGCTAGAGGATATAAACAATTTGATTTTTCAGAAAAACACTTTGTGAGTAATGATTTTATTGTAGATGAAAGGAAATTAGAAAAAGGTGATATTCTTATTAATTCTTCGGGAGTTGGAACTGCGGGGAGAGTGACTTTATTCGATTTGGAGGGATATTTTGTTGTTGATAGTCATATTTCTATATTGAGATTAAATAAAGAAAAAGCACTACCTGAGTATGTTCTTTATTCCCTAGCAGAGATTGGTTTTAAAGAGATTGAAGCAATGGCAACTGGTCAGAGTGGTCAAATTGAACTCTCTTTGCCAACGATTCAAAATATTAGATTTTCACTCCCAATTCTTACAGAACAACAAAAAATCGTCACTGAAATTAAAAAAATTGAGGCGCAGATTGAGAAATTAGAAAAGGAGTTATCGGAAGTTCCGCAGAAGAAAGCATCGATTTTGAAGAAGTATTTGTAAGTCCTATTGAACAAAAAATGTGTTCAAACCCTTTAACAAATCCTTGCCCCAAAACTCGAAGGCAATGGGTTTCCTGTGTCTGAAGGAATTTCAAGATACAACCGTTCCGCTTCCTTTCCTCTGAACTGAGGAAGGTCTTCGAGCATCTCGGCTAAATCAGAAGCAGAAAAATGCTCCGGTGCGTGACACGTGAGAATAACAAACAGGGGATCGTCGACCAGCAGAGCAGAAACTTGCTGGAGAAGATGCGGGAGATCCCTTTCAATCTTCCACTGAGATTTCCCACCACGCCCAAACGCAGGGGGATCAAGAATAATAGCGTCGTATTTATTCCCGCGACGGATTTCCCGCGCAAGGAACTTCTGCACATCATCACACATCCACCGAATCTTGGCGTCTGTGAGGTT